>Ga0209431_10003218_pt1 | contig 13057 bp, 10 predicted proteins | sample RifCSP13_3_FD_184021 | JGI IMG/M metagenome (GOLD analysis project Ga0209431, IMG submission 184021) | Soil microbial communities from Rifle, Colorado - Rifle CSP2_sed 13_3 (SPAdes) (version 2) | ecosystem: Environmental > Terrestrial > Deep subsurface > Rock core/Sediment | place: Rifle...
AGCATATCATTCTAATTCACAAGTCAATTTAAGAATAAGACTTTATCAGTAAATTAGATCATACATTCAAAACGAATCACAATAATGAATACATCCGAGAAACAAAAAGTATCTAAATCAAAAACCCTTGAAGATTTTATCATCATATTAGTTAAATGGCGAAAAATAATCTTTTGGAATACACTTATTATTACATTGGCGGCAGTTGTAATAAGTTTGCTTATTGATAAGTGGTATATTTCAACAGCATCAATATTACCTCCGAAAAAGAAAGGTGGACTATTCGGAGACATTGCGGGATTTTCGAGCACAATAAAGGATCTTTCCAAAACCCTCGGTAGATTAGGAGCAACCTCGGATGAAGCTTTTAACTATTTAGCAATATTGCAAAGCAGAACGGCTTCTATAAAAGTTATTGATAAATTTAATTTAAGAGATGTCTATGAAATTGATGAAGACAAACCTATCGAGACTTTGATTGATGCTTTAAAAAACAATGTTGATTTTAATGTTGAAGATGAGGGAACTGTTACCATCAATGTGTCTGATAAAAGTCCTAAAAGAGCTGCCGATATGGCAAATTATTACGTCGAGATATTAAATGAAATCAGTATAGAGTTAAGTACTCGTGAAGCGAAGAGCAATAGAGGATTTATTGAAACTCGATATAACCAAGTTCTAGTAGATATTAAAGATATTGAAGATTCTTTGAAAATCTTCAGTCAAAAATTCAATATTTACGGTATTGAAGAACAGACAAAAGTAGCTATTAAATCTGCTGCCGATTTAAAAGCCCAAGTTGAAGCAAAACAAATAGAATTAGATGTTTATAGATTAAGTCAGGATGAAACTCATCCTATGATTATTCAAACTAAACTGCAAGTAGAGGAGCTTCAAAAAAAATTAAAAGAACTTCAGTCTAGTGATGAAATAACAAAATCGGGATTCTTTATTCCATTTAAAAAAATTCCTGAAGTTGGTGTTAAATATGTACGATTAATGAGGGATTATGAAATTCAAACACGATTAATGGAATTTATTTTACCAATCTATGAGCAAGCAAAAATCGAAGAGCAGAAAGAAATTCCTGTTGTTTTAGTATTGGATAAAGGAATGCCTGCAGAAAGAAAATCCGCCCCTAAAAGAGCTATTATTGTATTAGCCGCATTTTTAATTTCTTTACTATTAGGGATCAGCTATGTCCTGATTTTAGAATCCTTCCAAAATTTGAAGAGCGAGGAAGCTAGATATCAGACATTTAGAAACGGAATTATTTTACCATTGAAGCATTTTTTTAAGTCGAACAAACAGTAATCTCTATCGCTTAATTGAACAATAGGAATTTATAAGTGCATACGCTATCCTTATTAAAGCAAGCAAAATATTTACTCGTACTCGAAGCCATTTTATTGGTGTTTTTTATTATACTTGAACCATTACCATTCTTTTTGATTTTATCAGTCATATCAGCAGTTTATACATTTTATTATTCCTTTGAATCGCCATTTATTTTATTAAATATTTTAATCTTTTCAATTTTATTAGGGTCATTAGGGCTATTTAAAGTAGGCGGTAAAGCACCACCAGTTTTAGTTTTGGACCTCGTATTTGTTTTAGTTTTTTTTATTCTTTTCTTTAAATCGATTTTTCACTATAACGAATCCGACCGATTCTCTTTATTCTCTTTAATTTGGATTCCATTTCTAATTTGGGGATTACTCAGTCTTATTATTTCTTATGATAAATTCAGAGCATTATTAATTTGGAGAAGTTATTTTGCCGGATTTATTAGCTTTTCATTCGCATTTTTTGTAATCCAAAAAAGATTTCATGTATCCTTTCTAATAATAGCTTTATTGGCTTGGGGTTTAATTTTAGCAATTATTGAATTTTATATTTTGATGCAATTGGGTGGATTGAGCAGCGGTATAGTAGGTATCTTTTTCAAAAAAAATTTATTAGCAACTTCATGGGGCAAATCAAATTATCTAGCCACATTTTTTGTGCTAATCATTCCGATTGCTATAGGATATTTTTTAACTCAAACTTCGCACAAAGCTAAATTATTCAGTGGCATTTCGTTAGTATTTATGTTTAGTGCAATGATCTTTACTCTATCCCGCGGAGGAATTTTAGCTCTTATAATATCAATAGCTTTTCTTTTATTTAGAATAGTAAGAGTACGAACTATGATACCAATTGTGATTGCATTTATTACGATTGCTTTGATTGTTATGCTTAATCCACTTACGTCGGTAATAATTGATAGACTAGCTACGGTTGAAAGAAGTTTTTCGTACATGACCAGAGTTAATTTTTATTCTGATGTATGGAAAATGATAATTGAGAATCCAATTGTTGGAGTTGGCTTTGGAAACCTAGGATATCATTCACAATTTAAAATTATTACACATGCCTCTGCTCATAATATATTTTTAGGTTTGTTAGGTGAAACAGGAATAATTGGAGCAGTTTTATTTTTTATTTTGTTCGGGAAAGTCGTTTCAAAGTACATAAAAGATTTCGTAATAGAATCAAACGAACAGATGAAAATTTTAAGATGGTCTTTCATGAGTTCACTTTTAGGATCTTTTATTCACTCCTTAATGGAACCAAATTTTGAAGGTTATCAATTTTCAATCATGTTTTGGCTAACTGTGGCATTGTACTTTAAGTTATACCTACTTCCAACGAATACTGAAGGAGTGATTCAATCCTCAATCAATTCAAATGACGCATACCGTAAAAACATTTAAAAGTTTTGCATGGAATCACCTTAGCAAGCTCTCTGAATATGGTTTAACCTACATCTTTGGAATTTTATTAGCTCGCAAATTAGGTGCGGATAATTATTCCATTTATGTCACTCTGATGAGCATTTCTTCTTTTTCAATGGTATTTGGTGGGCTTGGATTCGATGAAACTCTGAATAAGTACTTGCCTCAACTATCATCCAAGCAAAAATTATTATCGATAAGATCATTAATTAAAAAGTTACTTATCATTCGTACATGTGTGTTGTGTACAATTGGCTTAATTCTCATTCTTTTCAGAGAGAAAGTTTCTGCTTTATTAAATAACCCGATATTGTCGGATTTTATTTTATACTTATCACTTTACATAATTTTGCAAAGTATCGTGAATTTTTTCTCCAATATTTTTATTTCGCAATTGCGGACTCGAATAGTATTTCTGATAAACTTTGTTACAAAATTAATTACATTATTAATCGGAATCTATATTATAAATCTTGGTTATGGTATTAAAGAAATTTTATTATTATTGGTTGCTATTAGTTTAACATCATTTTCTCTGTACTTGGTAGTTGGGGGATATGATTATGTTTTTAAAAGAAGTGAGAGTTATAATTCATCAAGCGCAATAAAATTTGGAATAACTGCGTGGGGAAACTTGCTCCTTACATTTTTACTCGGTAAAAATTCCAACATTTTAATTATTTCTTTTCTCTTGGGTGCAACTGTTCAAGTAAGTTATTATGAAATAGCTTTCTCATTTACTCAATTAATTGAATACTTCTTTTCAATAGGATTCATGGGAGTTGCACTCTCTTCCTTTTCAGCATTGGCAGCTCAGGATTTACCTAGGATGAAATTTCTTCGTTCATCAATAATGAAATATTTACAAGTGTTTAATATTCCTATCGGTCTTATGGTCTTTTTCAATGCTGCTTTCATAATCCCATTAATTTTTTCATCCCAGTATTTAACGAGTATTAATTTGTTGAAAATATTCTTAGTATTCAATATTATTTCAATTTCAGTTTTAGGAAGCGGCACTAATACTGCTATCCTGCTATCTACTGGTAAAGAAAAAATTGTATTATTAATTCACATGGTATTTGCTTTGCTCAACATAATTTTACTATTGTTATTTGTCCCAATTTATGGAGTTACCGGAGCAATTTTCATAACCGGACTCTGTTTGTTCTTAACAGTTTTAACAGAGTTTACATTTGCAACAAAATATATCGGACTTAATTACGATTTTGCATTTATTACAAAAATATTTCTAATAAGTATAGCAGCATTAGCTATTTCAGAAATATCAAGAAATTTCTTATTTAATAATTATTTCTTTTCTATTTCACTTTATATTCTTTTAGTAAGTACCGGGTATTTCATTTTTAGAATACCAAATAAGGAAATAAAAGCGCTTTTATCGGGAATTAATTTCAAACTATTTAATAAATAATCGTGCAGTTATCAATTATAATAGTCAATTATAATCTTAGCCAGGAGATTAGAAAATGTATTCATAGCATTTTAGATCAAGTTAATCCTGATAATGCGACTGACTTTGAGATAGTGGTTATTGATAATAATTCGCCTGACCGAAGCATCGAAACGCTTTCGGATGAATTTCCAACTAATTATTCGAATCACGTCCAATTTTATTTTTTAAATGAGAATAAAGGATTTGGCACAGGAAATAATTATGGGGCTAGAAAATCTAAAGGAGAATTTTTATTATTTCTTAATCCTGACACACAATTCTCAGAAAACACACTAAAGAATTTATTTGAATTAATTTCTAAGCATGTTTCCTTCGATATAATTGGGTTACAAATTATTAAGCCAGATGGCACTCCAGAAATATCCTTGGGGCAATTCCCGACTATTTTATCGGAGGCATTAGGTATACTAAATTTTTCTTTGCTTTTGAAAAAACGAGATTATTTTAAGAAGGTTAAGGAATCAAGCAATAATTTAATTGAAGTTGATTGGGTCACGGGTTCTGCTTTGGTGGTTAGCAGAAATTCTTTTAATTCAGTCATGGGATTTGATGAAAAATTCTTTATGTACAATGAGGAAGTTGACCTTTGCAAGCGAATAAAAAATGTCGGAGGAAAAATTTACTTTTACAAAGATGCCATTATAATTCATGCTGGAAGCTTAAGCTCGAAAAAGAATTATTACTTTTTTACGAAAACAAGTTATGAAAGTAAGCTATACTATCTTAAAAAACATTTCAAAGGTATTAACCTATACATGTTACTCTTTTTGTTCTTACTTCAAGTTATATCGCAGCTTGTATTTTGGATGTTTATGCTGCCAATTGAAAAACAGAAAGCACTAAGTAAGATTAAAGGATTCTTGGAAGTGTTAAATTCTTTCGTCATGAAGAAAGTTTAGTTTGTTATGAAAAGGATTTGCATAGATGCTCGTTACATTTTTCCTCAGATGGATGGGATTGGAAGATATCTTTATAATCTTATAGACCAGTTGAGCATTTCGACGAACGATAATAACGAGTATCATTTTATTATTTTGGAAGTTGAGGAGTTTGCCGGTAATTCAATCCTCAGAAGTCTACATAGACGGAAAAATATTACATTTATTAGAATTCCCGTTAAACCTCAAACTATTAAAAATCATTTCATCGGAAAATATTTAAAGAATCTTAAAATAGATTTGTATCATTATCCTCAATTTGATCTGCCCTGGTTCATTTCAGGATTTAAAATTATTACTTCCATTTTAGATATGAATCCCCAAAAGATGAAAGGGTTTTTCCCAACGAAAATTGGTTGGATAAAAAAGTATTATGCCATTCTGACTAATTGGATAGCACTAAAAAAATCTGATAAGATTATAACCATTTCAGAAAGTACGAAAAAGGAACTCATTGAGTTTTACAATTATAGCCAAAGAGATAAAATCCAGGCTGTTCATCTCGGTGTGGATGCTGAATTTTTTAAGCGCACAAACAAAGAGAATTTAGGAAAAATTTTATCCGGATTACGACTGAAGTATAATTTTAACAGGTATTTTTTATATGTGGGAAATAATAGACCACATAAGAACATAGAAAGAGTTTTAACAGCTTTCAAAGCTGTCTTAAGTCAGATTGATTACAAATTAAATTTCCTTTTGGTCGGGCGTCAGTTGAAAAACAACACCGAGATCGACTTATTATTAATGAAGCTTGGATTAAAAGAAAATGTTATTAGTCTTGAGTTAAGTGATGCGGAGCTAAATGCCCTCTATTCTAAAGCAGAAGCATTTGTATTCTGTTCACTCTCTGAAGGTTTTGGCTTACCAGTACTAGAAGCGATGGCATTGGGTTGTCCTGTAATTACTTCCAATATAAGCTCGATGAAAGAAATCGCAGAAGGATCAGCGCTATTAGTGGATCCCTACTCTACAAAAAGTATCGAGGAAAGCATGGTTAAACTGCTTACTGATGAGAAGTTAAAGCAGGAATTAATTGAGAAGGGATTGAATAATGCAAGTTTATTTACCTGGAAAAAATGTGCTGAAGGAACACTCTCTGTTTATTCACAATTGTTAAACGCTTAATAGAAATAATTTTACTTTTAACGTATAAAAACATTTTCTAAATTTCTACCAAGCAGAATCCCCAATTAATAATTACTGCTTTCCTTTTTTGAATTTTGGTACAAAGAAATCGACTATCTTGCTAATACCATAAGACGCAAATGGAATCATTGCTATCTTCATCATCGTCTGGTATCTTGCCATTGGGAAGAAAATTACCACAACAATGGTAGAAAAAATAAGAAACATGTAAGTAAAATGATGTTTCTTCCAATCATAAGAAACTACAATTCCATACAAGAAAAAAAGTAATAAAAAGATCGAAGGAATTAAATAAACGGGATGCGCTGATCTTTGTTCATTTGGATAATAAACCCAGAAGTAGTACAATTTTACAAAGGCATTTTTTATAACCTGATCAGGATTTGCTTGAAAAAATTCAACAGCTTTGCTCTGATATATTTTATTTACCTCTAACTCAAGATTATCCATTCCAAGCATGCTTATTTTTGCTTCAGTTTCATCCTCACCCCACGAACCAATTCCTTCAGCATTATTGCCTCTGTATAAATTTAAACCGAAACTTGTAGAGAGCGGTACAACTTTTTCAAATACAAGATAATTCCGAATACTCCAAGGCAATATCAGGATTAGGACTATAAAAAAAAGCTTGGTTGAAATTATATATTGCTTTTTGAGTAAGAAGAATAACACTATCATTAAAAAGAAAAGCACAAACTCCGATCGGAAATAAATTGTTAATGCTATTAAAAAAGCGATGTATAAATAACGAAACTTTATCTTTTCGAAGTTCAAGAAGATTATTAAAATCGATAAAACTAAAAGATGATAAATAACCGTCGGTGAAAAGGAGAGAACTGCATAAATAAATTCGGGCAGGAGAGCTGAGATAATAGCTGCGACGATAGCAGTTCTTTCGTTAAATATTTTTTTGGTTAATAAGTAAACTAAGTAAATAACAATAGAAGCAAAGAGGATATGAAAAAGGTAGATCAGAACATTTCTTACTGCAATGTCATTTAGGTACATGAAAGGAAGTAAAAAAAATACATATCCAGGCGGCATGTAAGCTGACTTTGCAGGAGCTACATTTTCCTTAAAATGATGCCGGAGTTCGGAATCTTCAATATAAAAAAGGGAGTAACCGTTTCCATTAATGATATTCTTTGCAATCTCGCCGTATTCCCAATAATAACCTTTATCAAAATCACCGAAGACAATTGCTGCTAAAAACCGAAGTACAAAACCTAATAATATGATGTACTGTATTTTTTTTATCATTCAATTAGAAACTTTTAGATGCTATCTCAGTAATATCATTTTCTTTGTTTCAACAAATTTATTTGCTTTTAGCTGATAGTAATATACTCCGCTTGGCAAATTATTCCCATTAAATTCTATCTCATAATATCCAGTTTGTTTTTCCTCATTCACAAGAGTTGCAACTTCTCTACCAAGCAAATCATAGATTTTTAAACTGACTAAAGTCCCTCCTTCGGAGGGATTTAGGGAGGCTGGTATTGAATATTTTATTTTTGTACTTGGGTTAAATGGATTGGGGTAGTTTTGAGAAAGTGAAAATTCCCTTATTAAAATAGTTTCTTCTACCGAAGAAATGATACCTTCTTCATTGAATACCGCAAGACCTTGACCAGTTCCGATCCATTTATTATTAAATTTGTCTATTACAATTGAAAAAATTTGATTGGATGGTAAACCTGAGTTTGATATGTTATAAATAATCCAATTTAATCCGTCATATTTAACTAATCCTGCTTGCAAATTTGCGTTAGATGACCCAATCCATTTGTTATTTTGTCTGTCAATTACTATTGAAGAAACACAATTATTTGGCAAATCCGAATTAGAAGTATTATAAATTGTCCAATCAGTTCCATCAAATACTACCAATCCACTTTGTAATGTTCCAATCCATTTATTATCATTTTCATCAGAAGAAATTTCTAAAACTAAATCATTCGGTAATCCAGAATTAGTATTATTATAATTTACCCAAGCTGTACCGTCAAACTTGAAAATTCCATTGTATGCTGTTCCAATCCACTTATTTCCATATTTGTCGATATGCAAAGCAGTAATATGATTATCCAAAAGTCCAGAGTTTGAAGAATTGTAAAAAGTCCAATTTGTGTCAGCAAATTTTATGAGTCCCGTGCTATTTGTCCCCATCCATTTAGCGTTGTTTTGATCTGTCATAATAGTATTTACAATATCTAGCGCACCTGATTGCCTGAATTCGTAGTAAAACCAATTTAAATCGTCAAAAATATTTAAACTCATTGTCCCAAGCCATTTTTTATTTTCCGCATCTATGCAAATACTATGTATGGTACCATAGTAAAGTAATGGTGTATTGCTCGGGGTGTAGATAGTCCAATAGTGATTATCAAACTTTGATAACCCGTTCACAGTGCCAATCCATTTTATATCAAAGCTGTCAATTGCTATTGATAAAACACCATTATTAGGTAACTCAGAATTTGAGGTGTTATATACTATCCAGTTGGGATTCTGTCCAAAACTTTTAAGCGTAGCCCATAAGAAGAGATAAATAATAAGTTTCTTTTTCATAATTAGTTCATTCAAATATATTACCTCAATAAAATCATCTTCTTCGTTTCAACAAAGCCAGCTGCTTGGAGTCGGTAGAAATAAACTCCGCTTGGTAAATCAACTCCATTAAACTCTGTCTCGTAAATTCCGCTTGGTTTTTCTTCGTTAACGGGAGTGGCTACTTCTCTGCCAAGTAAATCATATACTTTAAGTGTAATAAAATTTTGCTTATGAATAGAATATCTTATTATCGTAACTAGATTAAATGGATTGGGGTAGCTCTGTGTTAAAATATAAGGTACGGAAAGAATATCTGGATCGAAATTATTGAACTCAATTGTTGAAGTAAAATCAGCATAAAATAGTCCGCCATTAGCATCCTCGGATGAAAGTCCTCGAATCAAATTTCCACCATCAAAAATAATTTCAGAATTATTTGTTACTGTAATTCCATTCCCACCAAGTGTATTTGGTACGTTCTGGACTTCAAGGTTACAAACAAAAGCATCACCTCCCTCTAGAATAGTGTTTATAAACGAGACTTTTGACTCATTGCAATATGCGCCGTCTCCGGCTTTCGCTTGAAATGCATCTGTAATCGGAGATAAACTATAGCAACCAGACTTCCCGCCAGCACCTCCTATAAAATGAGAATTATTTATCTCTATTTCTCTTGAAGTCAACAGACTTAGAGCATTTCCTCCGTATCCAGCTTTTCCTAAGCCGGAAGAACGAGAGTCAGCATTTCCTCCTTGTCTTCCCGTAGCAGTACAGTTAAAAATTTTTAATGAAACACTATTTATGATTTTAATTCCCTCACCGCCATTAATACCACAGCGATAAATACCCATTTCTTTTGACTTAACACCTTTGATTATTGAATTTAATATCTTGATATTTTGTGTATTTTCAACAAGTAGTGCAATTCCACCAGATACACTAAAAGCTTCGCTTATATCCTCACCACCATAAACTGATAAACTGTCTAAAAAAATATTTTGCGAGTCGAATATTTCTATTCCATTTGTTGGTATTCCATCACAATATCCACCCCGCCAAGTTGATTTGATTTTTGCAGCAATAGTTAAGTTTTTAATTGCCACGTTATTTGAACGAATCGTAATAGTTGGTTTAAGTGTATCACCTGTAATTGTAGTCTGCTCAATCCCTTTACCAATTAATGTTATTGGTTTATTGATTAAAATACATTCAGAATATTCTGGATTTGTTAAGTAAATAGTATCGCCAGGATTTGCACTATCAATTAATTCTTGAATCGTGTTTGAGTTACTTAACTTAAAAATATTTGTCTGAGAAAAAATTGATATAAGAACAAGTATGTAAACAAATAGTACTTTTTTCATTTTTATTCCTTTTAGAACTAACGCAACAAAATCATCTTTTTTGTTTCAACATAATCATTTGCTTTTAATTGATAGAAATAAACTCCGCTTGGTAAATCAACTCCATTAAACTCTGTCTCGTAATTTCCAGTTGGTTTTTCTTCATTCACAAGGGTTGCAACTTCTCTACCAAGTAAATCATAAACTTTAAGTGTAACAAAAGACTGCTCAGGAATGGAGTATTTTATTTTAGTGCTTGGGTTGAATGGATTGGGGTAGTTTTGATCCAACTTAAATTTTTGAATGATGCTTAACTGATCAACATCGGCAATAAGTTCTCCAAACACTTGGCCGGAGATTTTGCAACCATATAAATTGTAGTAAACATCAACAAATGAATCATAATAAAGATTAAAGTAATCGATTATACCAAATGACTTCGAAAAGCTATGACTACCATGGTGTTGAAGAGTATCCACCACCGTACTACCCCACAACAGTGTGGTAGTAAACCAAATAAAGATTTCTTGTCCCCTGCAATCAAAATAGAATGAATTAATTGGTAAATCAAATCTAAAAGCTAAACAATCATTTGAATCCTCAACTTTATAAAAATAAATACAGTTATTTTCCCACCTAACATATTTTGTCTTTGAAAATGGCCACAATGGAAAAATATTTGAGAATACAAAATATTCCTTTCCATTACTCAGCAATACTTTGTCAATTATTTCGACCGATAAAGTATCATTCCAAAAAGTTCCTCCATGTCTGTGGTATGTTAAAAAATAATCCCATCTATTTCCAATCTCCAAAGGAAAATACGGATGAGAACTCGTTTGTGCTGAAGTGTAATGAGTAAAACCTATGAAGCCAACAATAGTCAGTAAAGTTTTCATCGTAAAATTTTAATTAGTTTCTCTGTTTAAGTTTTTCATCTGTTCGAGTCTCCCACGTTTTAATATTTTATGTCTTTGTCACTTTACTGTAGTAATCTATCAAAAAATTAGACCAGTTTACAGACATTTATTCAACGTAAAACAATTCACCCGAACCGGGTGAAATTATTGCACTAATATTATCATCGTTTGCAATAAATTCTTTTTCACCCGTTTCCTTATTAAACTTATAAAGTTTCTGCTGTTCATTCAAGTTTATTCTGAATTCTGAGTTTGCTGTTACATCTTTGTTTACAACTAGTAGATACCTGCCTATTTGACTTGTATCGTCCTTATCTTCAAAGACTCCTATCAAAATTTTAGGATCAGCATTTACATCCTCATTAACCTGGATTTCCTTCAGTATGCTATTGGGTTCATTTCTTTTGAAAAGCGATTGTGCAATATCTCGTTGCTTGTTGGGATAATCGGAAGTATGAATTATATCTACCGATTCAAGCTCACTTAAAATTTTCCCAAGCACTTGAATTTGCATGTTTAATCTTTGAACAGGAACGAATAGGGGACCATGAAGTGAGTCAGGAACGACAGAATCGTCAACATACTCCTCCAGAATCCAGGACTTATAGCCAACTTGTTCCCAGCACTTTGAGTAGAGATAATAACCAATACCTTGAGCACCATACACTAAAGCAGAATATACTTGCAGACTAATATCCTCAAACGATGGCTTTCTATAGCTAAGGTGTTCGCTTGATAACACAATCATCCAAAACGGAATTTGGTATTCAATTGACTTTTTCCGAATGATCGAGAGATTCGAGTAAAAATCTTTTCTAAATCCGCTTTCTCCGTCCTTTAAATTTGGATAATGATCAAAACATAAAACTCTAGGTTTATATTCCTGAGATGAAATGAACGCATCAACATATTTTTCATAGTCTTCTGCGGTTGCCGTTCCATCCCAGTAAGTAGGAAAAAGGTTTACAAAGTCCAGCTTTTTATTAAATAAAGTATCTGATCGAATTTGTTTAACCATTCTGTTAATATCTTCATTATCGTCATTAGGAATCAAGTTTAGCGGGGTGCATAGTTTTCTATTATTTCCTGGCTCATCCCAAATGTACCAGCCGTAAATAAAATCATCATTAAATTCATTTAAGTACTTTTTAATATCCCCATTTATATCATCGTTTGAGTTTCGATAAATAAAATCGTCTTTACATTCATTTTCGATAATTGCCAGCCATCTTAAATCAGTTTCTCCCAATTTTTCAAATGCATATTTTATTTTATAAGGATCAGGCATCCAGCCCATATTGCCATTGATGATGATATTTATTCCGCCTTTTTCAATTACTCTTAATGAAGCATCAAGATCATTTGTCTCCTCAGGTAAGTTAAATGCAAAAATTGGAAACAATCCACCGGGATCTTCCCAAGCTACATTTTCATATGATTTTTGAGCAGCACGTATGCTGTTTTTTATTTCAAGAGGATTATGTTGGTTTATAAGATTTGAAAAGACAAATTTATTTGCCGTGGCGGAATTATTAAGAAGAAAATAAGTGGTTATTAGAATCAGTACACTGACAATCCCAACCAAAAGCAATTTTACTTTTTGAATTTTTAACAAATTATCTTCCTATTTTTATTGGTTGAAACGTTTATCATGGGAATAATAGATACAATATTATTCCTAATGATGTTATATTCACTTCTCAAAAATAAAAAATATTTAATTGAATTATAGAAAGCAAAATCTTTAAGAAAAATTGAAAAAAAAATTAGAGAACGAAAAATTAAAAATCTTAGAAATAATTACACTTTTCAGTATCGGTGGTGCAACAGAAACAGTTGTATCAATGGCTGAGGGCTTGATGAAAGATGGTAAGACAGTTCATATAGCCACAGGTCCAAA
>Ga0209431_10003222_pt1 | contig 13054 bp, 13 predicted proteins | sample RifCSP13_3_FD_184021 | JGI IMG/M metagenome (GOLD analysis project Ga0209431, IMG submission 184021) | Soil microbial communities from Rifle, Colorado - Rifle CSP2_sed 13_3 (SPAdes) (version 2) | ecosystem: Environmental > Terrestrial > Deep subsurface > Rock core/Sediment | place: Rifle...
AACAACTCAAAGTTTTTTCTATGACGCGGCTCGTTCCACTTTTCTCGCAAGCCATAGATCACCGGCTTGCACTTGTCCCACTCTGTCTGGAGCGACCCGTATCTGTCAAAAAACAGGTCGGCACTCATGAATCCTTTTTCCACGAGCAGCCCGGCAAGCTCGAACTTACTTGTGAACCTCTCAAAGAACTGGTACTCCCTACTTCCGTGCGCGTACTTGCTCGTGAATTCTTCAATTGTTCTTTCGTGGAACCGCCCCCAGAACCACTCTGTCGCTTGAAAGTCATAATCGGTGTTGTAGAGCTCGGCAATCCTGAACAGCATGTCGACGTCTTGCGCTGTTGTTCTGCTTTTCTTGCGTGGCGCCATATTGCTGGTTGGATGCTCAAAGTAATAAAGCTGTCCGGCACCTTGTTATATATCCCATAAATAATTTCATGTTGTATTGCCTGCATGGCATCAAAAAAGCAGTGCCGAATCAACGCTTTTGTCCCAGTAATCAGGATGAACAGTTAATGTCCCGAACACTCCTACGCTTCCCCAATTCAAGGCAAAATTGGATCCTGCGATTCTATCATCAATTTCTGCTATTAGAGCTGAAGATGGATCAGCATTATACCGCGAATTGATATAGCTTCATCACCCATGATCTTCATCGGATCAGGCAGGCCAAGGAAGGTTCCGAATGCTAACCTCATGACCTTGTCTGATTCCTCCAGATCATCTTCTTGCATTGGCCGGACGAGCACCTTGTAAGTACTCGTAAGAATCTCACAGGCAGGACACATTTATCTGCGAGCTAGACCTGCTTCGACTTTTTGCGCGCGGCATCCCTTCGCGGGTCCTTCTCAGGGTACGGGTCCGGACTCGGTTCCTCGCCCAATTGCCCAGACGTCGCGTCATTTAACGCCTGATCGCGCTTGAACGGGTTCTTTCTCTCCGTGCTCATGTCATAACTAGCCATCCATTCCTAATATGGCTTTACAAAAATTCAATAGAGAGTATTCACAACAAATGACAGTATGGATTTTGAAAAGCTTTGCGAGCAGGTGTTTGCGCTGAACGACGACATCAGGTATGCTGGCGTGGTAGACGGCACGGGTGCGCAGGTTGCAGGCGGGATGCGCAAGGGCACCGACTCGATAGTCACTGAAACAGACGAAGAGCTCTTCCTCACCCAGACTGCGCTGCGCAAGTCAATGAGGGAGCGCTTTGATGACGCGATGGGCAGGGCAAGGTTCGCCTACGTCGAGCGCGAAAAGATTTCGATCCTGACCTTCTACATGGAGGACAAGATACTGTTGGTCACGCTCGAGCCAAACGTCGACTCGCACACGTCGATGGACATCGCAGATGACGCGCTGGAATTGTTGAATGGGCAACAATGATGTCCCTCTCCAGAGCATGTACGAAACTTTGCCGGTGAGTGTCGTGCTGAAGGACAGAGATTGAAATAGAATCGAGTAGAGCAGGGCTGTCATGAAATCACTCATAGCTTTCGCGCCTGACGCTCAGCGCACGACTATTCGTGATCAATATCTACAAAGACGCAAAACCCGACAGTATCGAAGAACTTCAGCTGCTGACCGCCGCACCTTTCAAGCATTATTTGTGGGTTAAGACCAAATATATTTTGTCCGTGATTTCTTAGTTCACTGTTGAGCCGGACTTACTTATGTAATCATGAGACGATTAACAAAATGACAAAGAATTTTCGGAGAATGTCGTACCGGGCTCAGTACTCGAACGTGATGTCTAGCTAACTTTCATAGCTCATGATTGTTCGAAAAATGATTAATCGGTAGCAGAAGCCTTCGCTTAATTTACTACTTCCACTCCCAGGACTTTCCAGTTGTATTGCCCATTGCATCTGCTTCGAATTCAAACACAGCTACGACGTTATTGAGCGAAGCCAATTTTCCGGTGGATGATGTTTGTAGATACAGCGCGCCCCTCCAGACCATCTTGCCACCCTGCCCGAACTTGCCTATTCCGCTACCTGACCATGACACATGTTCTCCGTCTACTGTCATCATGACTCCGTCTCCCTTTCCAAACAGCGCTCCCCCTGGTCGCGGCATAGACCAAAAGGTGGCCATTTCTGTTATGTCTATTCCCTTTAGTTTTCCCACAGACGTAAACGATGCTTCAAGCTTTGGCCCTTCGGCAGATAGAACTCTTTGGCTGGTTATCTTACCCTTGGTTTCCGACAGAACTTCACCTAACATATTGCTCATTTGACAGTAGCCTTCGATTGATTTAAGTTTTGCAATCGAATAGGAACGACCATACAGCATTTACAAAAAAGCGCGAATGATGATTCAAAAACAAGCGGCCAATCTAATAGATACTCTGAAAGTACTGAATTCATTTTTTATGATTTGTCTCCCTTTGAAAAGAGCTTGCCTGTCTCGTACTACAAAACCTATATTGAAGTGGCATCGCTTTTAAGAAAATGGCTGAGCGAATGGTCCATCAGACTAGCTCTCGGCGTTAGGGGCTTTTTCCAACCTTTCTGTTTTCATTTCTACTTGGCAAGAACTACGCTGTCAGTATCATGTCTTTTAGCGTGTCCATTTTGTATATTTTTGCAGACTTCACAAGCCCATCATTCCCTCTCCATTTTTCCAAGATTCTACAAGAGTTTGGGGACAGCCAAGACAGTATAACATCCCTGCAATAGAACAAGCCAACATGATTGAAAAAGCAGATTGTCCTCAGTTACATTGCAGCTCTATAGAAGGATCATCCGAAATTGGTCTGCTTGACTGCTGCTGTCCTTCAGGGGGCTTGGCAAGTTGGCAGAATGCGCCGGTTCACTCCACAATGCATTGGCACTAGATGCAGGCTATTCTTTGCATTTGAGAAGGATCTTGCCCATATGTACATCTGCTTCTATTTTCCTGTGTGCTTCTTTTGCTTCCTGTAATGGGAAAACAGAATCGATGACCGGCCGTATCTTTTTCCTTACTACGAACCTTATCAGTTCTTGCAGCTGCGCCCTTGTCCCCAAGAGCGCTCCGGTCATGATTATTTGCTTGCTATAAAACATCCTCACCGGGACTGTCGCCTCGTTGCCGGATGTCATACCGCAGACTGCCATCCTGCCACCCTGTCTGAGAGCGGCAATGCTCGCGGGCCAGGTCGCCGCTCCGACGTGGTCGATTACAACGTCAACGCCGGCAGGAATTATTCTCCTGACCTCTTCAACGATGTTCTGGCTTGTCCTGTCAATGACATGATTTGCTCCAAGCTTTTTTGCAAAATTCTGCTTGCTTTCGCCGGACACAGTGGTTATTACTTTAGCCCCAAGAGCCTTTGCAAGCTGGATTGTGGCCATCCCAACACCACTTGCAGAGCCATAAACAAGGATCGTCTTGCCCTTGCCGACATCGTTTGTTTTCAACATGTTCCATGCAACGAGGTACGATACTGCGAGTGTGGCCGCAGCCTCACTCTTCAATGCGGATGGCAGCTTGATGATGTTCCTTGCTGGCACCGCAACGCATTCTGCGTAGCCGCCGTTCCAGTCACTCATCCCCCCAATTATAGCAAACTCGCTGCAAAGGTTTTCTCGTCTGCTCTTGCAGTACTGGCACTTGCCGCACGATATGCCGGGATATGTCATGACCCGTTGCCCTTTAACGGTCCCAACGATATCGCAGCCGCAGACATGCGGTAATTGGATCTTTTTGCCGGCTATGCCCATCCTGGTCCAGATGTCAAGGTGGTTTACGCCGCAGTATTCAACATCAACAATGACTTCATTCTTGCCTGTGACCGGATCAGGAAAATCTTCATATTTCAAAACATCGATAGGCCCATGCTGATAGAATGGAACGGCCTTCATATTAGATGATGCATTTCCTTCAGGTCTTGCCCGAACTGCGCCAGCTCTGGTGGCAAAGGCACGCTTATCGGGTCTTTGAGCGAAAGCGGCTTGCCATCTTTAATCGTCTCTTTCTTTTTGTTCCACACCATCGAGTTAAAGTCTGTAATCTGCTTCGTATATTTTGCCATCTCCAGGTCTGCTTTTTCTTCTCGAAACATTGGTTGGAGGTGAATGCTAGAGCCAGAGTAAATCTTTGTCCACAATTCTTCAGCGATGAACGGAATTATCGGGGCTATCAGGAGCAGGATGGTGGAGAGGCAGCGATGCAGCGAGTAGAGCGCCGACGTCTTGCTGGTGTCATTATCAGTTGCATAGGCACGCCCCTTGACCATCTCCACATAGTGCGCTGCAAAGAGGTTCCACGTGAAATCGCGGATTGCATTTGCAGGAATGAAAAAATTGTATTCGTCATACCCCTTTTTGCACTCTTCCACTAGTCGGGCGAGCTCTGCCAGCATCCACCTGTCAGAGGCCTCCAGCTGCGCCGGCCTGTCCTCCACCACTTCAAACGACGACAAAAATCTTCCAAGGTTCCACAGCTTTGAGAGGAACTTTTGTGAGCCGGCGATCCTCTGCTCCGAGCACCTAAAGTCATAGCCCAAGTTGGCCTCGCTTGCCGACCAAAATCGGAAAGTGTCGGCGCCGTACTTCTGTATCACGGGAAAGGGGTCAATGACGTTGCCTTTGCTCTTGCTCATCTTTTCACCCTTTTCGTCGACACCATATCCCATTATCCACGCTTCATTCCAAGGCATCTTGCCTGTAAGCTGGACACAGCGTAGCATTGTGTAGTGGAGCCACGTGCGTATGATGTCTTTTGCCTGCGGCCTGATTGCAGCTGGGTAAGTGGAATTAAATATTTTCTTGTCTTTGCCGAACCTGGTCACGTAAAGAGGGCTGATGCTCGAGTCCATCCACGTGTCAAACGTCCGGTCTTCGCCCGTGAATTCAGACCCGCCGCATTTTTCGCATTTGTCAAACGGCGGCTTTTCCTTCCAAGGCCGATAATACTTGCCGTGTGGAGGTAGGTTCGGTGCCCTGCACGTGTTGCAATACCATATCGGGATCTCGGTGCCGTAGAACCTGCGCCTTGACACAGGCCAGTCTATAGCTATAGAGTCGAGCCAGTTAAGCAGGATCTGCCGGTGCATGGCCGGGCGGAATTTCAGCTTGAACGCAAGCTCTCGCAGCTGCGGCACAAAGTCGAGTTGCTTTACATAATAATCGAGGAGCGGGATAATCTCTATGGGGGTCTTGCTCCGCTCACACAGAGGCGTTCTGTGCATGATATTCTCCACTTTTTCCATCAGCCCCGAGCTCTTCAGGTTCTCGATCACTTTTGTCCTTGCCTGGTTTATCCGGAGGCCGGCGTACTCACCCGCGGCTTCAGTGGTAAATCCATTCTCATTCAATGCAACTATTTCCTTGAGACCCAGCTCCCGGAAGACCTGCACGTCGTTCTGGTCGCCGTAACTGCAGACCATCACAGCGCCGGAGCCAAACTCTGGCTTGGCAGAGTGATGTGGCCTTATCTGCACTTCCCTTTTGAATAACGGCAAAATAGCGTGTGAGCCCTGCAAGTGTTTGTAGCGGCTGTCCCCCGGGTTGACGATTACCGCCTGGCAAGCATAGAGCAACTCCGGCCTCGTCGACGCGATAATGATATCGTCGCCGGTCTCTTTTATCCTTAACTTCATGTAGACCAGCTTTGTCGGGATCTCGTCGTAGATTATCTCGGCATCGGCTATAGTGGTGCCGCAGTCGGGGCAGTAGTTGTTGGGCCTGTTTGCAAGGTAAACGAGCCCACGCTTCCACAGCTCGATAAATGTTGATTGCGTCAACGCTCGGTACTCGTCTGAATCAGTCCTGTAGTATTCGCGGAAATTGCCCGACAGCCCCATGCTCTTCATTATCTGGATCATTTCAGCTTCCAGATCGTCCAGCGCCACTTTGCAAAGCTCAAGGAACTTTTCCCTGTCCATCTGGCGCATGCGCACCTTGTGCTTTTTCTCGGTGTAAATCTCGACTGGCAGGCCGTTCCTGTCGATGCCAATTGGAAAGAGCACATTCTTGCCATTCATCCTCGCAGTGCGCGCAATCATGTCAATCTGTGCATAATGCGCGGCCGCACCGATGTGCCAGGGACGGCCCGAAGGATATGGTGGCGGGGTGTCAATTACAAACGCAGGCTTGTCGTCTAATGTAAATCGATAGATATCCTGCTCTTCCCACCTCTGGAGGATCACCTTCTCTATCTCGGGGTTCCATGACGTTGACTGGATTTTTGGCTCCATTGCTTTGGGTCCGTCATGTCTAGCTAAAATACCGTTATTAACGTTAACGCGAGGTTACTTGGTCCTGCCGGCGCCAAACGTGCTGAGCACGCTGCTGACCATCATGCCAAGCGTGTAGGAAGAGCCGTACGCCTGAAACGCCGGAATAAAGTGCGCTGTTAAGAGGGTTCCAAGAGCAACCAGCGAGCCATATTCTGTCACCTTTTTCAAAAGCGTCATCTCCCTGTTGAAAGGGGCGAGTAGCATGCCAAGTATCCAGATTCCAAAAAGCCAGATCGTCACCTTGCCTGCGATAACCTCGGGCGCAGAAAACGCCACACCAAAATACATGGCGGTCATGATAAAGTCCGCTTTCATCATCCTGGCAAATATCGTCTCAAACGACTTGAGCCTGATTACATAATAGCCGAAAAGCGCGCCCATTATCGCCACCGTAGCCACGCTACCACCCACGTAAATGATGTTGGATGTGCCGCATTGCAAAAAAAGTATGTCCGGCTCGATGCTTCCGCAAAAGACATAGCTTGATGCTATCGCCATCAAGAATGTCTTTACGATAACGCTAGCAGTAAGAAGGAGGGCTTTATGCTGGAGTTCGACGTGCTCATAAGTCTTCAAAAGTGGGTTTCCCCTGGACTTATGGTTCGTACATATTCCACGCCCTACGATTGCCTCGTCGCGTAGTTAAGGATTGAGGGTGCTTCCCGCAGGCCAGAAGATATTAATAGCAACGTTCACGCACCTCTTCCTGTGAAGTTCGCGGACTGGTTCCCGTATTATCAGGGAATCCGTGCAGAATTTGGTTATAGCACCGAGAAGGATCAGGAGGCTGCAAGAATTCTGTCAGAGATGATAAATAAGAAGGCGCTTGATCCAAAGGTTCTCCAGAAAAAGATCAAGGGCAAGAACGTCATCGTTATTGGGGCCGGCCCGAGCCTCGAGGACGAAAAGACGCTGAAATATATCAAGAAGAACAGGAAATTTGTCCGGATAGCGGCAGACGGCGCCGTGCAGTTTTTGATTGAACGCAAGGTCAAGCCCGACATTGTAGTGACCGACCTTGACGGCAACCCGGCGTTTTTGCAAAAGGCAGCAAAGAACGGTGCAGTAATGGTGGTGCACGCCCATGGCGACAACACTGCCAAGCTCAAAAAGCTAGTTCCGAAATTCAAAAAGCTAGTAGGCTCTACGCAGGTTATGCCTGTCGAAAACGTCCACAACTTTGGTGGGTTTACGGACGGCGATAGGAGTGTGTTCTTGGCTGAAGAGTTTGGCGCCAGAAAAATAGTGCTTGTAGGCATGGACTTTGGCAATAGCATCGGCAAATATTCAAAGAAAAAAGTCAAAGACGCCGAGCTGAAGAAGCAAAAGATGGAGGCAGGCAAGCGGCTGCTTGAGATGCTTGCCAAGCAGTCCCGTTCCAGGCTTGCCGACACGGCGAAGAGGCCCGTCAGGGGATTTGCGCCGATTGTCGTCAAGGCATGACTTTTGGGCGCAGACAAGTCAGGGGCATCGCTGGCATGGCGTTGGCAGTGCTTGGCGCCATAGCTTGGTTCAATCAACTCTATATCCCGGCGGCCGTCGCGTGGGGCGGCGCAGTAGTTATAGTGATGAGCCTGAACAGGCGCAGGCGGTAAAGGCTATTATATCTTCTATGTTTTAGAGGGCTTGCTAATGTCAGGCTATTCCGAGGAAGACATCAGGCGCGCCGCAGATTTACGCGAGTGGCTGGTAAAGCAGATAACGGACAAGCAGGAAGAGGTTGAACGGTTGCGCGCGACCCTGTCGATTATTGACAATTTATTGAAGCAGGGTAGCTTTAAAGCAGCTGCTAGCATTGACTTCGCCGGGGCAGGACCAGCAACTGCGCAGGTACAAGCCACCCGGCAGGAGCCAGCGCCAGCCAAGCAGCAGCCCGCGCCGATGTTGAAGTCATCTGACAACAGGGATATCAGGCCGCTCAGGCGAGCCAAGGATGATTTCTGGCTTGCAAACGCAGAATTGTTGCCAAATGCAGTAGTCATTGTTCCGGCTCCCGGCGTCAACCTCAAGGCCGACACGCCCCCCTTCAAGTCGTTCTTCCTGAACAGGATACTTGAGGGCATGAAGGGCAAGGACGCAAACCAGGGCATCAAGGAGCCTGAAGTACTCAACTACAAAGTCGAAGAGGACAACGGCGTGATAAAGCGCATCGTGATAAACAATTACCGCGACAAGGACCGCCTGCAGGAGATATTCAATACTTCTTCATGGGTTTTCACAAGGATGCTTGAAAAGAGCGGGTAGACAGATGGACAGGATCGTGGTTCTGGACTTTGGATCGCAGTACAGCCATCTTATTTGCAGGCGCATCCGCGAAGCCAATGTGTACTGCGAGCTCTTACCTTACAACACGCCGGCCAAGGTGATCAAGGAAATCAATCCAAAAGGAATCGTATTTTCCGGCGGACCGGCTAGTGTCTATGCAAAGAACGCGCCCAAGCCGGACAGGCAGGTATTCCAAATGGGCAAGCCAATCCTGGGCATCTGCTATGGCCACCAGGTACTTGTTGACAATTTTGGTGGAAAGGTAAAGAGGGCAAACAGTCGCGAATATGGCCGTGCAGGGCTGATAATTGACGACAATGCAGACCTGTTCAAGGATCTGGGCCAGGGCATCAATTGTTGGATGAGTCACGGCGACGCTGCTGAAAAGTTGCCCGAAGGCTTTCGGGTCCTAGCGCATACGGAGAACTCGCACTCGGCTGCGATCGGCAACAAGGACAAAAAGTTCTACGGCATCCAGTTTCACCCTGAAGTCGTCCACACCGAACGTGGCGTGCAAATACTGAAGAACTTTGCTCAGGAGATAAGCGGCGCCAAGCCGGAATGGAACATGGAGAGCTTTATCGAATCAACTATCAAGGACATACGCAAGCAGGTGGGCAAAGAGAAGGTGCTTGCAGCGGTAAGCGGCGGCATCGATTCTACTACAGTTGCTGCATTGATGCATAGGGCCATTGGCGATCAGTTGCGATGTGTGTTCATCAACCACGGGCTTCTGCGGCAAGACGAGGAGAAGGATGTAGTCAAGCTCTTCAAGGATCAAATGGACATTGATCTTATCTATGTCAACGCGGAAAAGCAGTTCCTTGGCAAGCTAAAGGGTGTAACGGACCCGGAGAAAAAGCGCAAGATTATCGGAGAAGAGTTTGCCAACGTGTTTGTCGATGTCGTGAAAAAGAGCGGCCCCTTCCAGTGGCTTGCTCAGGGCACGCTTTACCCAGACGTCATTGAGAGTGGTGTCTCAAAGGGGCCGGCGGCAGTTATCAAGACGCATCACAACGTGGGCGGCCTGCCAAAGTGGCTCAAACTTAAAGTGATTGAGCCATTGCGTTATTTGTACAAGGACGAAGTTAGGAGGGCGGCAAGGCTGCTTCGAGTACCTAATGAACTGTTGAAGAGGCACCCGTTCCCAGGGCCCGGCCTTGCGGTCAGGATAATTGGGGACATTACCCCGGAAAAGATCAGGATCTGCAAACACGCAAGCAAGATAGTGGAGGATGAATTAAAGGGGGCAGGCTGGTACGACCACGTGTGGCAGGCGTATGCCGCAGTCGGTGACGACAGGGCTGTCGGCGTGCTTGGAGATGAGCGTGTTTATGGCAACATCGTCATGGTAAGGGTGGTTGAATCGGTGGACGCAATGACTGCAGACTGGTCGCGGCTGCCCTATGAATTGATTGAGAGGATAAGTAACAGGATAACGAATGAAGTGGAAGGGGCGACGTGGGTCACGTACGCGGTGTCAAGCAAGCCACCAGCCACGATAGAGCCGCAGTAAACTTCTAATCCTTGCTTATTCTATCGGTTCCATTGACTGATTGCAAACATTGGGCTTGCAACGTATCAGATAACACATGTGTTGGTTGTGGTACTCGAATATGTCCATCTTGTCTGAAAGAACCTGATTACTGCATGTGTGAAAACAAGCATGAATGCTGTAAGATCTAGATCGTCTGTTCTCCTAAGAAGTTTATCAGCTATTGCCCTTACATCTAATTGTTGCACCGCCTTTTCCTGCATGGATACGACCTGTCTGTAGATGTCAAGAATACTAGGCTGGTTTTCGAACAGGTTATGAAGAGCAGCTCATAATACAGGTCCCGTTCATTTGCCTATCAGGGAACTCAATAATGTGGAAAGGAACCCTGTCTGCCAGTCGAGTAGAAGCAAGCCAACTACTGCACCAACCGGAAGAATAGCAATCAAGAGATTCCTCTTTCTGAAGTTCCTGCGCGCCTCTCTTCGTCTCTGAGCTTCAGTTACTATTTTTTCTAGGTCAATCTGACTGGCACTTCGTCCAGCCTGTTCATGTCCATATTCTTGAAGGTTCAGAGAGCTTGTGCCGGATTGACTTTGATTCAGATAATCTGCTTCCGCCCCCGTAGCAGCAACCTCAGTTGCAGAATTACTGGTATTAGGAGCAATTCTCTCGGCAGCTCCCAGCATCATGTTCTGATTTTTTACCTCGGGTGTCTTTGCCGCAACCTTGTGCGCTGTTACATTTCTAGTCGATTCTATGATATACCCCTGCCCACTCTTTCTGCCGGCCATGCCGCTTTGAGTCGTCCCTGTCGTTGTAATACTTGGATCAGAATTTGCTGCTTCATAACTTGTGGCTCGAGTAACAGGGGTGAAGCTAAAATTTTCCTTTGATTTTTTCTCCTCAATTATTGCTGTTGCAAGAATGTTGAGTCTAGCAGAGTAGTCTCCACCACTCAATCTTGTTATCTTGCTGTCCCAGAATAATTCTCCTGCTTCGTACGAAGATAATTCCATGCCAGATTCCAGTTCTACGATCCTGATTTGGGATTCGTTTAGCCGTCGTAATGCTTTCCGTTTGTTGATTCGCAGGCGTTGTATCTCTTCGAGCACCAAGTTTAGCCGGACATCTTTATGCTCAAGGCACGAAGGTAACTTTGTTTCAAGTTCCTTTACAAGTTGGCACTCGTTTATGCTATATGTGTGGATCTCTCTCTTTAGCTTTGGCATCAGGTCTCGAAGGGTATTGAGTTCCACTGTCATGGCTCTTGACGTCGAAATTTGTGTCCTCATAGCATTGTCAATTCTACCATCTACAGCAGGGCGACTTTCTGTAGTCGTTTCTGTCAGGACAGGGCTGGCTTGTCCTGATTCCACTGGTGTTGATGGCTGTATCATCATTTGAGATTCTGGTTTTGAGGCAGCATTGATGTCAGGTATAGAGTCAGCTTCCGCATTCCTTCTTCTCCTAGACCTATCCGGCGGGATCAGAGGACCTGTGTGCGATTTTATCGGCGGTACATCTGGTTCCATTTTTCATTATAAGAGAAGACTGGTATATCCATATTATATCCAGTTACCAAGCATTGCAAATGGATCGAATTTCAATTTTTTCTGTTTCAGGGCTTTACTTCTCTTACCTTCAGATGTTAGGTCCGAAAGCGCTCTCAAAGATTCATTTAGCACAAATGACAGAAACTATCCTCTTTGATATAGAGGAATGGATAGTTTGCATCTCCAGTTGTGCTCCTTTCATCGTGTCGAGAAATTAGTTCTTTTGTTCATGACACCTTCGTCGAGGGAACTGTGACGACGTTTTCGAATTAGCATGACGGCTGCGGCAACTCCTCCAACACTCGCGATGAGGATAGTGATATAGGACCTCAGGCTACTCTCATCAAATTTGAACGGTTGCACAATTACATTAAATGCCTTTTCCGCCGTATTCCCTTGCTTATCTGAAGCAATGCATTTCACAACACTTTCCCCTATCGGAAACATAAGACCTGACCTAGGATAGCACTTGGGGATGACTACTCCATCAACATTGTCATTTGCCGAACTTTCATAGTTAACCGTTGCCCCTATCAAAGTTGAGGCATCTAAAATGATCTGTCGGGATGGAACAAGTAAATTTGGAGGAATGGTGTCAAGCAAATTCTCAGTAGAAATGTTGCTAGGACCACTATTGTTATCGTTGATGTCTGCGCCTCCATTCAGGGCATCGATTATTTCGCCGTTCTCGGCAGTATCCGCCGGAATCCCTGATCCTTCAGGTGAAGATGATGGTTCTGATGACCCGGCAGCATTATTACCGCCAACCGATTCGTCACTAATGTTAACTGAACTACCTACCAAGATATTTACTCTACCGGTATTGCTAATGTCATTGTCTTCACTTCCATCATTTACGATGAATGTAAAAGAGTCCTGTCCAGCATAGTTTGGATTGGGTGTATAGGTGGCCATTGCGACATGTGGAGCAGTTGTCATAGGGTGGCTCAGGGTGCCGTGCTCTGGACCAGAAACTATGGAAAATGAAACAAAGTCAGAATCGATATCCGTAGCCATCAATGTGATTCGAACGTCGTCATTTTCCTTGGTGATAATGCGAGTTTCATCATCCACTATGGGTGGATCATTGACGCCTGTGACTCTTATTGAGACGGTAGCAATATCGCTAGTTGCCACGCCGTCACTTGTACTAAATCTAAAGCTGTCAAAGCCATCATAGTCTTTATCAGGTGTATATGTAACGTTTGGAGCAGTCCCACTCAATGTACCATGCGTAGGCACGCCTACAATAGAGAACGTCACAGCGTCGCCAACATCAACATCAGACCCTGATAGAGTGAATTGCAAGGCCGATTCCTCGAGTGTTGCAACCTGCTGGCTTCTGGCAGTTGGCCTGTCGTTTATTTCCCTAATCGTTATAGATACAGTACCCAAGACGTCACTACCCTCTACTCGGAAGGTGAATCTATCTGTTCCATAGTAGTTTTCGTTTGGTGAATAGATGACGGTGCCTGCTTCAGAGTCGAACTCAGATAATGAACCGTGCAATG
>Ga0209431_10003223_pt1 | contig 13050 bp, 11 predicted proteins | sample RifCSP13_3_FD_184021 | JGI IMG/M metagenome (GOLD analysis project Ga0209431, IMG submission 184021) | Soil microbial communities from Rifle, Colorado - Rifle CSP2_sed 13_3 (SPAdes) (version 2) | ecosystem: Environmental > Terrestrial > Deep subsurface > Rock core/Sediment | place: Rifle...
AAAACAGCTGGAAGCCTCCAAAAATGCCACGACCCCTTTGGAATCGGAAGTTAAAAAGCTGGAGGGTGAACTTTCTTCAATCTCAGGCCGGCTCGATAAGATTTCTTCCGATTTGGCCCAAAGCGAAAAAGAACTGCGCCAGCAGAGAGAAATTTTGGCATCTACAGTGCGCAATTTTTATATCAGAAGTTTTGTCGACATTCCGCTCTTGATCTTTTTTTCCGCCAAAGATGCCGCAGAAACCTTAAAGCTGATTGCTTTTCAGCAAACGTCAAGCGTTTCCGATAAAAACATAATCCGGGGGATTTCGGAGAGGGTTGCAAAGCTTGCCGATGATAAAAAAAGGCTGGCTTCATTACGCGACCAAACCTCCAAACAATCGCAGTTTCTAAAAGGCGAAATTGCCTCTGCCAAATCGTTCCAGTCCGAAGTCCAAGGCAAAATCTCGGCACTTTCTGCAAGACAGCAGGAAATATTAGCTGCAAAATTTGCCAGCGCGCCTGTTCCCCTTCTGGCATATACGTCGTTAGGTGGTTGCTCAAGCGATATCGGGAAAAGTTCAGGTTTTAGTCCCAGATACGGTTTTTTTAGTTTGGGAGTGCCTAATAAAACTGGTTTGAACCAATATGGGGCTAAAGGACGGGCTGAAGCAGGACAAAGTTATGAACAAATATTACAAGCTTATTACAATAATATTCAAATAGCTGATTACGGAACCGGGTTTAACATTACTGTAAACGGAAATAATGAATACGGGCAATCATTTAATAATGAATCTATGAACATAGAAGAGTATTTAAAACATCTTTATGAAATGCCGACATCTTGGGATTCAAAGGCGCTTCAGGCACAAGCTATTGCAGCTCGTTCATATGCACTGGCAAGAACTAATAATGGGCAAAATTCTATTCCTCCGGATCAATCGGGGCAGGTAGTGAAGAAAGAATCAAATTCACAAGCATGGATTGCTGCAGTAGAGGCAACGCGCGGTAAGGTGATAGTGCAAAATGGCAGCCCGATTTCTGCATGGTATTCGTCTACCCATGGTGGGGTGGTTTTAAAATCAGGACAAATCGGGTGGAGTGATACACCTTGGACAAAACAGGCAATAGATACGCCGTCGGGTTCCGCAGGAAGTATTTCTGAACTTAAGTCAAATGCATTTGATAGGCAGTCACCGTGGTTTTACTGCGATTGGGGTTATAGAAGCCAATATAACAGCACGGCTTGGTTAAAAGAGGAAGAGGTTGTAGATATTGTCAATTCATATATTCTTTGGAATCTTGATAACAGTACAATTACCCATCTTAGCCAAACAGACCAGCCAACAGGCGATACTTGGTCTGCGGATAAAGTTCGACAGGAAATTCAAAATAGGGGTAGTTCCCCAATATCTTCTGTAGGTTCTATTAGTACCGCATGGGATGGTTCTGGAATATCTAAAACTATTACAGTTGGCGGAAGGGGTTTTGATGCACAAAAGTTTAAAAATATGTTCAACATTAGAGCACCTGCGAATATTCAAATAAAACCAGCTTGCCAGCCAGACTCTGCACTAAATTGCCCGAAGATGTATGCACTGTATGATGTGGTGAGAGAATAGGTGACAAGTGAGCATTCGAACTAAACTCTCAACTTTCAACTCTCAACTCTCAACTTATAAATTTCACCTTTTACTCTTCTTTCTATCCTTCTTAATTTTAACCAAGTTCAACATTGACCCGGACCTGGGCTGGCATTTAGCAATCGGAGAGCGGTTTTTGAAAGGGGGAGAAATAGTCAGGGGTGATCCATTTTCATGGACCATGCCCGGCTATGAATTCGGCAACTATTTTTTTCTCTACCAAATTGTCGTTACATTCCTTTTTGTTAATGTCGGCCATATCTTAACCGCAATTGTTTTTGGCGCCATTGCCAGTTTTTTTGTATTAGTTTTAGTCCCCAAAGAGCTAAACTTTTGGAAAATGGCGGCTGTCGTTTTGGGAGTCTTGGTTACAACTTCTGCTACCGGGATTCGTCCAAGTACTATCTCCTTTATATTTTTTACAACCCTTCTGGTTTTACTTGAAAAAAAGATGATAAGTAAGATATCCCACGTTTTATTTTATTCTGGATTTTTTGCTGTTTGGGCCAATTTTCATCAAGGATTCATGGTGGGACTGTTGATTATGGTTGTGTTTTTAACGGCCGATTTTTTCTGGCGGAAGTCAAGGAAGGAACAGGTTTCGCCGGGCATGAGAGCCATGTGTATTCTGGCGGGTTTTGCCGGATCGCTTGTAACCCCTTTCCATGCAAGCATATGGAGGTCGGCTATTTTTGATCTTGTGGGTTCTAATACCTGGCGGGCGGTTGCCGAATGGCAATCATTGGTTTTTTACTTCCCGGCCAATTTAATTTACGGGCTTTCCGGACTAATATTTATTTACATTTTTTTTAAAAAGTTTAAATCGTTCGAACCGGCTTGGGCACTGATTTCGGCATTTCTTTTTACCTTGCCTTTTTTGGCGACAACTTTCGCAATTTTTTGGGCGGCGATTTTCATCTTTTTTGTGAGCAGGAATTTAGATTTTAAACTTGATTTGGAAAGCGACATTTGGGTGAAAGCTCCCATATTGATTCCCTCCCTTGCTTTTATTAGTGTAATATTCTTGAGTTTCGTGGTCGCAATTATTGAGTCCCGGCAACTTACGGATAGACTTCGCATTGATAATTATCCGGTTGAGGCAGTTAATTATCTGAAGGAGGAGCATGTAAGCGGGAGGCTGTTTAATGATTATGGCTGGGGAGGATATATTATCTGGCAAGCGCCCGAAATAAAAGTTTTTATTGATGGCAGAATGACTGGTTGGCGAAAGGCGGATGGTAGCTATATTTTAGCCGATTACGTAGCGATAGCCCGGGGCGGTTGCGGCATAGCCGATAAATATCAGATTGAAACTGTTTTAATCACGAAAGACCTTTCAGTCCCCTGTTTTGCCAATTGGCAAAAGGTTTACGAGGATCAGGTGGCGAAGGTTCTGGTGAAACCTTATGCAGATGACTCTTTAAAGGTTGATCGGTTACGTTGAACTTCTGACTTTAAATACTTTATCCCGGTGATATTTTTACTTTTACCGCTGGTTTGACTAAAATTGGGTAGATGCTACCGGACGAGATAATCCACAAAACCCACAGCCGCAATCCCTTTGCCATGTTTGCCCCTAATCCGCAGGGTGTGCATTTTGAGAACCAGGAATTAGGTGAAAAAATCATCTTGCTTCTCAGGGCTCATATCGTGACACTCGTGCCAGGCGCTTTATTAATTCTACTTTTGGCATTTGTACCATTTTTCGTTCCTTTTTTTCTGGGTATTATTCGAGTGCAGGCTCTTTCCGTTTTCGATCCCAGGCAGTTAATTTTGATAACCGTTTTTTGGTATCTGTTTGTTTTTGGATTTTCATTTTATAAATTTATTTTTTGGTATTTTAATGTGTATCTTATTACAAATGAACGGGTTATAGACATTGATTTTCGCGGAATACTTCATAAAGAAACCTCCTATGCAAAATTAAATCAAATTCAGGATATTTCTCCAAAGATTATTGGATTTTTCGGGACATTTTTTCATTATGGGAATATTTATATTCAAACAGCGGCAGAACGTCCCGAGTTTGAATTTCACAATGTTGAAAATCCTAATATGGTTGCCCAGGAGATTCACGAGCAGGTTAGGAAGGAAGAAGCAGAGCCTCCGGGGGTGATTGCATAAGATGCCTATTGAAGATATTGACACTGGCATTTTCGAAAATATTAATTTTACTTTCTTCGCAAAGCCCTTCTTGATTTTATTTGCCATTTTTTACGTGTTTTTTGCTTTTATGCTTCTTCGGCAGGTGCAGTTAATGTGCAGGACTTTGCCGACTTCACTTTCCCCGCTTTTAAAATTTTTGGCAATAATCCACGTCGGGGTAGCACTGGCGGTTCTTTTGGTAGTTCTGGGGTTTTTTTAAATGGAAAAAGGGAAACTGGATATTCAAAAGGTGTCCGGAGCGCCGAGACCTGATTGTGTCTGCCAGGTTTTTGTTAACAGGCTGATACTAGCCGATTCACAGGTTGCCACATTGGTTAGTGTGTTTCTGGTCAAGACCGAAAACCGAAAGGATTTGCAAAAATTGCTTTCTGAAGTTTTTGAGCTCTCAATCCAAAAAATTGAAGAGGGCAATCTGGATGAGGGAATGCTTGCCATACTCTCAAATGCGTCCTTAAAAGTCACCCAATTTCTCAAACAGGAAAATGTAAAAGCCAGTTTTGCCCACACTTTATTTTACAAAGATGCCGTCTACATCGCGCGCCACGGGGAAGGCGTTAAGCTTTTGGTCTTTGAGCCTGAAAGCTCGCAGGAAATTAAATTCCAAGAAGGTTCAGGCAGAGTAAAGGAAAGCCAGCTCTTTTTGATAGCAACCGAAAAATTCTTGTCGATTTTTGATACTGCACCTCTGAAATCACTTCCCGAAATTGATCTTGAAGATATTATTGACGGTTTGGCAACCGATATTTCTGCAGAAGAAGACCAGAGCGAAATCGCCGCAGCTTTTGTTCTGGTAGCAAGCGAAAGTTCCGGTGAAGGTGCAGAGGAAATTCTGCCAAACAAACCGCAGGATGATTTTGACGAAGATTTATCAAAGACAGTGGAAATTGAAACTCGACAATCGGTTCAAAATGAAGACGATTTAAGTCCGGCCGATGACAAAATAAAAACAAAATCCGTCTTAAAAATTTTTACGTCAAAAACAGCTTTTATGCTGGGGAAAACTTTAATTCACCTAAAAAAACTTAAGCGCGGCGATATTAAAGCAATTCTTTCGCTTCGACGGAATATTGCACTTCTGGCTATTATTTTTATTATTATCCTCGCCTCCTCAGGCGCAGTCACCATCATGAATAAATTCCAGAGGCAAAAGACGGCACAATTTAATAATTATCTGACTTTAGCATCGCAGAAATTGGACGAGGGCAGTGCTATTGAAGAGCTTAACAGATCGAAGGCCAGAGAAAATTTCATTGAAGCTGACAAACAAATAAAGCTAGCTTTGGAAATTTTCCCCAAAGACGATCCGGCTCAAAAGTTATCATCCGAAATCACATCAAAGCTTAAAGAAACGGAACAGCAAAATCAGTTAAGTTTTACAATTGTCGGTGAATTTTCAGAAACGGTAAATTCTGTCAATTTTTCTAAAAATACTCTAAATCTGGTTACGAAAAACGCGGCAGTAAAAATGAATCTTGATAACAAGTCAAAAGATACCAAAGACGTTGATGAAAACCTAAAATTGGGATCGTTTTTCGCAAATGATGCGTATGTTTATTCCGACCCGAATTTATTTAAGATCGATACGGCATCGGGCGCTAAAAAGGAACTATTTAAAAAAAGCGGGGCTCAGGATCTGGAATTTTTCAGCGGCAATATTTACCTTTTGACAAAAGAGGACATTGCCAAATTCGTTCCTGTGGAAAATGGGTTTGTTGAGGATGGTGATTATTTGAGCGGGGGGTTTTCGGCGACTGCTTCGTCACGGTTTGCAATTGACGGCTCGATTTGGGTAACAAAAGGCGCTGAAATTCTTAACTTTCTACAGGCAAAACCGCAGGGTTTTCAGATTTCGGGCTTGACCTTTCCGGTTGGCGAATTTGGCCAAATCTATACTTCTTCCGGGATCGACAGCCTTTATGTTATTGATAAGGCAAATTCTGCGCTTTTGGTAATTTCAAAAGACGGAGTATATCTTAAAACTTATCAATCTGGGGAATTTGCCAAAGCTTCTGATCTGGTAATTGATGGAGAAGAGAAAAAGCTCTATTTAGCTGTGGGCAACAAAGTCCTGGAGGCCGATCTTTAAAAAAGTGTGGAGATGCCGGGTGTTGAGCCCGGGTCCAAGAATACAAGATAAAAACATCTACAAGCTTAGCTTATTTTTTAATTCTCGTTTGAATCTTTAGCCAACAAGCAGGCGAAATTCAAACAAAGACCTGTAATTTTCGGGCTGAAGTTTGGTCAAAACTGAAGTCCTATCCCGGCTAAGTTGTTGCCTTGAAAGTTTCACCGAGAAAAAACTAAAAAGACATAGCTTTGCTTACTTAAGCAGTAGCAAAAGCTAAAGGACTTGGACTAAAGGTTTCCCTTAAGGCCAAAAGCCCTTGTGCAACTTTATTTTTTGCACGTAATTTTGATTCAAAGTTTAACGCACTTCAGAATCATGTTCGGCTTGCAGTTTTTAAAGTGCAGTCCTGTCGAAACGATACATCCCCTCGTCGAAATAGCTCCTATTTCTTTTCGTCCTGCTTTGCAGGACTACAAACAAAGTCGTATTTCTCCTCTTCAAAATCCTACGGATTTTGACATAAGAACTAGAAAATTCTACCAGAAATCAGCTTTGGAATCAAACCTATTTGTCCCGAATCTCGCGCTCAATATCCCTCAGGACTGTTTTCTTTTTCAATGCGGCGCGTTTGTCGAATTTCGACTTGGATTTGGCAAGTCCCAACTGGACCTTGGCAAGGTTGTTTTTTATATAAAGAGAAAGAGGAACAATGGTCAAATTTCCGCCTGCGATTTTTCCCTGCCAGTTAAGAATTTGTTTTTTGTGAAGAAGAAGTTTTCGTTCTCTTCTTGAGTCTGCAAATTTTTGCGAACCCATCCATGGATGAATATCGGCATTTGCCAGAAATACTTCACCGTCTTTGATCCTCGCAAATGAATCGGTCAAAGTTGCACGGTCTGCCCTAATTGATTTGATCTCTGCTCCTGTTAAAGCAATCCCTGCCTCAACTTTTTCAAGAATCTGATACTTAAACCGTGCTTTTCTGTTTACTATTCTCATTTGCAAATATATTTGCACTGCTCATGTAAACTTGCAATACGAAAGCAAATTGACGTTTGCGCAAGTTTATATTCGCCTTGCTGAAAACTACACTATTATAGCCTTCGATGAAAGCGGGGGAATACATACTTCTCCAGCAAGGCTCATGTAAACTTAAGATAAAACTCCAGCCTTAAGGCTGGAGAAGTTTATAATATCAGAAAGCGGGTATGGATCTTCTCGATTTAATCTTTCCCAAGCGTTGTGTTTCGTGCGGTGCTTTTGGGAAGTATATTTGCAATAAGTGTTTTGCCAAAATTGAGTTTGTCGAAAAGCCGATTTGCCCGATTTGCCAAAGACAGGCAATTGGCGGCAAAACCCACCCGAGATGCACGGGCAAATTCCGGCTCGATGGTTTGGTTGTTGCTTGCAAATACAAAGGTCCGATAAAGCTTGCAATCAAGAAGGTCAAATACAAGTGGGTTTATGATATCGAGAAGGTTTTGGTTAATTTATTAGCCTCGCAAATCTGGAAATTTGATTTGCCGCAAGATTCGATTTTAATTCCGATCCCGCTTTCCAAGAAAAGAAAAAACTGGCGAGGTTTTAATCAGGCAGAAATTTTGGCAAAAACTTTATCAAAAAAATTTAATGTCAGTTATTCTGCTTCACTGATTCGGATGATTGACACAAGAACTCAGGTCGGGTTGACGAAGGAAGAAAGAAGAGAAAACGTTAAAGGTGCCTTTGCTGGTCGAAAAGCTCAGGGCAAACGAGACAAGAATATAATTCTCGTTGACGATGTTTACACTTCCGGCGCAACTATGATGGAAGCTGCAAAAGTTCTTAAAAATGGCGGTGCTGGAAATGTCTGGGCAATGACAGTGGCACTGGGTTAGAAAAATTCACTCATTGCTTTTATTTAATAATTCTTGGTCAATTGCGTAAGGCAGTTTCACATCGGTCCCATCCTTTTTAGTAACGTCGATAATAGTCCTGACGATCTTTCCTTGGGCATTTTTAACAATTAATTTGCCGCCGTTTACACCTTTCAGCGTATCGTTAAATTCTCGCTCTGGGCCAGCGGTTCCGTCGTAGAAAGTTGTGGAATAGTGAAGATAGCAACATTCCACAACTTTTCCATTTGGTAATCTGAAAGTTCCAATGTTGGTAGTTTCCCCCAATCTTCCTGGGTGGTTTTCCATAAAAACACCCGGATAAGTTTTAATTTTGGCAAGTTCGGTTTGATTAAGCTTTTTTGGGATAACGGCAATTGGCACGGGCTCGTCCGGGAAGCTATTTTCGACATACTTTACATGAATTCTGAAGTAGCTGAGTCTTTTTTTGAAAATGTTCTCAAGGAAATTTAGCATTTCTTTCTCTTTACCCTTGTCAACTTTTGACGGGGTGATTAGAACCAAGAAGCTTGGGAAATCGTAGGCCACTTTTTTACCTTCCGAGTCAAAGATCGTGCCTCTTTTTGCATAGTTTACGGTCGTCTCAAAATGGTCATTTTCAGATAAGTTTTCTGCAAGCAAATTCCACTGCCACTCAAGTCGCCATTGTCCTTTTTCCTTTATAAATGTTAGCTGGGGGTGTTCCTGGAAAAATCCCAGGTCTCTTACTACATAAGTTACCTCCAAATTAAATGATTGCGGGCTTTTGAATCTTAAGAATTCTTGATCAGTTTGTTCAATTGAAACCGTGTCGATTTGCGCTTCTTGGTATCGCCTAAGCCCTATTTCGTGGAATTTCTCTCTTGAAATTTTTGTCTTTGTGTCCGCGGTTGTCCTTTCATAAATATCCTGAAAGTAGCCGTTTTGCCATTCATAAACTATCTCTTTTAAATCGGCTTCCGGCGTGGGTAAGATAATTTTGAGCGAGGTAAACCAGCCTGCAGCAAGTATAAAAATGTAAAACGTTGTTATTAAGATTGGGCTTTTAACTTTTTGAATAAACATTGCAAGACCAAGGTATAAGAAAGGGATGATTGGCAATAGGTACCGGGTCCTAAAAGGCAGGATGTTAACGGAAACTAAGGATGCGGTGGTGAAAATGAAAATAATAATCCAGATGATTTTCTCCCTATGTTCCCGGCCTGCTGTTTTCAAAAGCCCAGTTATTCCCAGAATAAGGACAAAGGGCCAGCCCCAGTTCCAGTGCATAACTTTGTCCCAATTTCTGGTGACTAAATCTTGGCTAAATCCTAAAAGCATGGCGGCAAAAGCACTGCCAAAAGTTTTTTCGACGCTATAGTCCACCACCCAGAAGTTTATTACCCATTTTTGCGACTGAAGCCAGTTACCAAAGGAGTTTCCCTGCATAAAATAGGGAATGTAGGGAATAAGATATCCTGCAAATGAAAAAACCGAAAAAAGCAGGCCTGCGGTGAGGTTTCTTTTTCTCAATAAAGTAAATGAGAACAGGAGGGCCAGAACGGGTGACAGTAGAGGAAACTTTATTTCAGAAAGCAGCCCCAATAACAAGCCGCCAACGGCTGCATAGATTAAAGCCTCTGTTTTTTTTGATGTTCTTGCCACAGCCACAAAGACAGAAAAGAACAAAAAAAGAAAAAGAAGATAGCTTGAATCAAGCATTGCCAGGGAAAATTGATCGCTAAAAAGAGGATCTGCTGCAAATAAAGCGGTTGCCATGGAGCTTATCATGAGGCTTTTTGTTAAAATTCTGCAGAAAATGAAAAAAGCCAACAGGGCAAAAGACGAGCTGATGAAGCCAAAGATATATGGGTTGTTAAAAATTCTGATGGTTAAACCGAGCAGGTATTTGGCCAAAGGAGGCGCCTCGGCGTTTAGAAGAGTCGGATTTGCTCCGTGAGTTAGCAAATAACCTACATATATGTATAAACCTTCATCACCTAAAACTCTTTTTGACTGTGGCAAAGTCCACTGTGAATGTTCATATTTGTTTTTCCAATAAACTGAGTCAAATTTTTCGGTGAACTTACCTCTGTTTGAGTAGACTATCAGCATAAGGAGTACGAAGATGAAAGCTATCAGTAGAATTGCGATCTTTTTTTCCTTTTTCATTGCCATCAGAAGCAACTAATTTTACATTAATTCTTTCCGCTGAGACATTTTGGGTTTGGGTAGGGACTGAATTTCTGATAAAATATCGCATGTCTGGTGGGTTGCCCGAGTGGTTTAAGGGGGCGGTTTGCTAAACCGTTGGCGCGAAAGCGTCACACAGGTTCGAATCCTGTACCCACCGCACATTTGGAAATTGGGCTTGTCCTAATTTACAAATGTGGTGAGTAAGGAGCGGACCTTCGTTCGTCAATAGTGCAACTGAAAGGCACTATTCTTCACGAAGTGAACATCCTGTACCCACTGCATATTCGGAGAGGTCGCATAGTGGACTAGTGCGGTCGTCTTGAAAACGACTATCGGGGCAACTCGATCGTGGGTTCGAATCCCACCCTCTCCGCACAGTTAAAATTAACTGGCAATTTTAACTTATACTTTCTTACCCCTTATCATTTTTTTGTGCTAAACTAAAAATAGAAAATGCCAAACTTCAGAAAAAGGGAACATCATCTCGACCACGAGACAGACAGAATTCTTTCCAAAGAAGAACTGGATGCCAAGCACGAAGCAGCCATGGAAGCAAAGGCCATCATTTCCTGGAAAAGCCCCGAACGAGTCTTCAAAGCCAGATCCAAAAAATATTTCACCAAAGTTGCCCTTTACGCCTTTGTTTTTATCCTTTTGGCAATAGCGATCGGCGAGTATGTCTTTATCGGCGTAATCATGGCCGTTGTTTTTGTGGTCTACGTCTTGGCAACCGCAGCCCCGCAGACAATTGAACACAAAATTACCAACATGGGGATAATTTCGGGCGGCCGAGCGTTTTTATGGGAGGAATTGGATTCTTTCTGGTTTGAGAAAAGGGGCGATGACAGGCTTTTAATGGTCCAGACCGATCTCCATTTCCCAACAAGACTGATTATGTTGTTAACCAATGTTTCCGAAAGAACGCTCTTGGAACTTTTGGAAAAACATCTCCATTACCATCCTGCGCCCGTCCACACGCTTTTTGATAAATGGGCCCAGACTCTCCAAAAGCGAATTAACTTCGAGTAGAAAGAAATCCAAACCATTTAATATATCAGCAGGTCGCCTCGGCACAGAACCTGCGGTTCTTCATGCCAATGGCGCTCCTCTGATATATCCTTTTGTGCTTATTTTGGATTAGAAAAATGGAGGCACAAAAGTTATAATTGCGTCGTTGGCGCCCGTAGTTCAGTTGGACAGAACGTCAGATTGCGGATCTGAAGGTCGCAGGTTCGAGTCCTGCCGGGCGTACATTTGGGAGGCGTCGCATAGTGGACTAGTGCGCTCGTTTCGAAAACGAGTATCGGGGTAACTCGATCAGAGGTTCGAATCCTCTCGCCTCCGCACTTTTGCAAAATTAGACATCCGTTTAGTTTTGCAAAAGAGAGGTGAAGGGGATCGCCCTTCGTTCGTAAATAGTGCAAACAAAGTGTACTATTCTATTTCGCAGAAATACATCCTCTCGCCTCCGCTTTATTTTATAGTTATGGCCATTAAGAGAATTTTTAGTGCTGGTGGAATAGTCCTTCGACAAGCTCAGGATAAATCGTCTGACAAATCTCCTTGGGAGGTTCTCGTTACCCAGCATTCAAAACATAAAGGCTGGGATTTCCCAAAAGGCCATCGGGAAATTTATGAATCCGAAGATCAGACCGCGCTTCGCGAAGTTGAAGAAGAAACCGGAGTCAAAGCGGAAATAATAGAAAGAGTTGGCGAGACAAAATATTTTTATTATGAAGAAGGTGAAAAGGTATTAAAGACCGTGGCTTTTTATTTAATGAAATTTGTTAGTGAAGGAGAAGCGACTACTGCTTTTGAAGTCAGCGGGACAAAGTGGCTGCCGCCTGATGAAGTTGAGGATCAGTTAACTTTTAAGGATACGAAAGAATTGTGGCAAAAGGCCAAAGAGAAGATTGAAAAGTTGAAAATTGAGGCTTGAAGGTTGATAATTTGATGCCCTCAGGGAGAGGTCGCATAGTGGACTAGTGCGCAGACCTGGAAAGTCTGTATATCCGCAAGGGTATCGAGGGTTCGAATCCCTCCCTCTCCGCTTATTATGAAAATTATATTTCTAGGAACAAATGGTTGGTTTTCAAGCCCTACGGGAGATACTCCATGTATTCTTATCGACGCAGAGGATCAATACATAATACTAGATGCTGGTAATGGAATTTATAAATTGGATGATTACATCAAACAAGATAAACCCATATCAATGTTTATCTCTCATTTCCATATAGACCATACATCGGGACTTCATACGCTGGCTAAATTTGACTTCAAACAAGGAATTGATATGTATGTTGGGAAAGGTAGAACGCGTGATTTTGAAACATTAGTAAACCCGCCTTTTACCATAGGATATAGACCAAAGCGTGAAAATATTATCAACCTAAAAACAGAAATAAGACTACATGAACTTTCTGAGGATGGACAAAATACTCCATTTAGAGCTGCCGCTATAAAGCAGCATCATGCTTATGTTGATCATGGTTATAGAATTGAGCTTGAAGGTAAAACTATTGCATATACTGGTGATTGTGGTTTCACGAATGCATCTCGGAAACTTGCTAAAAACGCCGCTTTATTAATTTGTGAATGCAGTAATAAAAAGACGGTGGACCCTGATAATTGGGGACATTTTGATCCAGTTCAAGCGGCAACATTAGCCAAAGAGTCAAGCGTTAAACAGCTCATCCTTACTCATTTCGGAGCTCATCTTTATACTTCCTTAGGAGATCGAAGGTTGGCAAAGAAAGAGGCAAAGAAGATTTTCCCTCAGACAATTGCAGCCACAGATGGGATGAAATTTAATTTATAATAAGTCCCAACATAGTCAACAAGACACCGCACATAATGGATCCAAAGGACGAGATAAAAAGCAAAATTGACTTAGTCGAGGTTGTCGGTTCTTACCTTCCTCTTAAAAAATCGGGACGTAATTTTTCCGCGCTTTGTCCATTCCATGGCGAAAAAACGCCTTCTTTTATGGTTTCTGCCGAACGTCAGGCATATAAATGTTTCGGCTGTGGCGAATCGGGCGACGTTTTTACGTTTTTAGAGAAAATGGAAGGCTGGGATTTCAGAGAAACCCTGGAGGAACTGGCCAAAAGAACGGGTGTTAGGCTTAAGTCCTAACGCCC
>Ga0209431_10003225_pt1 | contig 13046 bp, 14 predicted proteins | sample RifCSP13_3_FD_184021 | JGI IMG/M metagenome (GOLD analysis project Ga0209431, IMG submission 184021) | Soil microbial communities from Rifle, Colorado - Rifle CSP2_sed 13_3 (SPAdes) (version 2) | ecosystem: Environmental > Terrestrial > Deep subsurface > Rock core/Sediment | place: Rifle...
GAAGGATACGGTAGAGGCTAATCTGGAGTTAGGATTTGAGCCGGATATGAGAGATTATAGTCTGGGGGCCCAGATTTTAAAAGATTTAGGTGTGAGCAGTATGAGATTGATCACCAATAATCCCAATAAAATCAAAGGATTGGAAGAATATGGATTAAAAGTAATCGAGAGAATTCCAGCCCTGGTTAATCCGACCGAAGAGAATAGAAAATATCTGGCAACCAAAAAAGAAAAATTGGGGCATTTAATCGAACTGCTGCATAAATGAAAACTATTAAGGGAAAATTAGACGCCAAAGGAAAATCCTTTGCCATCGTGGTCAGCCGCTTCAACGAATTTATCACTCAAAAACTCCTTGAAGGAGCGCTGGATTGTTTAGTCAGGCACAGTGCAGATGAAAAAAATATTACAGTGGTCTGGGTACCGGGGGCTTTTGAAATTCCTCTGATGGCACAAAAATTAACCAAGAGCAGAAAGTTTTCAGCAGTCATCTGTTTAGGAGCAATCATCCGGGGTGAGACACCTCATTTCGAATTCATATCTAATCAGGTTGCTGCAAATATTGGAAAAGTTGCCTTGGAAAGTGATGTCCCGGTAATTTTCGGAGTCATCACCACAGAAAATTTAGAACAAGCCATTGAAAGAGCCGGAAGCAAAGCTGGTAACAAGGGCTGGGAGGCGGCTTTGGCAGCTATTGAAATGGCGAATTTAAGCCAAGAGTTTTAATGCTCTTTGAAATCTAAGAATCAGAAAAATCCTTTACAGAATTCAAAAAAAATATATTTTATAATCCTATGAGCAGTCGTAGAAAATGCCGGGAGCTGGTTTTGAAAACTTTGTACGCTTCTGGAATCAGAGAGATAAACTGGGAAGAGCTACTGGCTCAAATTTCAGAAGAGCAAAAAGTAAATCCCAAAGATAAGCTTTTTATTCAAAGTTTAATCAGACAACTTTTAGAGCACGAAGAAAAGATCGATGAATTGATCAAAGGAAAACTGGAGCACTGGGATTTTAAACGACTCAATTCAGTGGACCGCATAATTTTGAGAATGGGTGTGTGTGAGATGTTATATTTTCCGGATATTCCCCTAAAAGTTTCCATAGATGAGGCCATTGAACTGGCTAAAAAGTTTTCCTCACCCGAGGCCGGAAAATTTGTGAACGGTATTTTAGATGCCATTGCCAAAAGCAATAAAGAAATTCTGGCTAAATAGAAATATGTGAAGCAGAGGCTTATAGAAAATAGAATCGTAGGCGGGGATCATTCCCCGCCATTTAGGTCGGGGACAGATCACGACCTACATTTACGTATACATAACTTCAATAGAAATAGTGGGCGCAACGATGAAATGTGCAATTTTGTTTCATAAAGGAGATACTAAAGATTGAAAATTCTGGCAATTAACTGGCAAGATATATCCAACCCTCAAGCTGGAGGCGCAGAAGTTCACCTTACTGAAATTTTAACCCGCTTAGTTCAAAAGGGTCACAGCGTGACTTTGCTTTGCTCCGGATATGAAGGAGCCGTCAAAACGGAAGAAAAAGACGGAATCAGGATTATCCGGAGCGGCGGCCGCTATACTTTTAACTGGGTTCTGCCTTTCAAATTAAAAAAACTTTTAAGGAAAGAAAAATTTGACATCATATTGGAAGATATAAATAAAATCCCCTTTTTTACCCCCCTTTTTCACAAACTCCCGGTTCTGGTCATAATCCCACATTTATTCTCCGACTCCGTTTTCAAAGAGATTAACTTTCTTTTAGGCCTGTATATCTATCTGTCTGAAAAACCGGTTCCCAATGTTTATAAGGGATTTAAATTTATGGTGATTTCAAAAAGCACCAAAAAAGATTTAATTTCCAAAAACATTTCGGCTGCAGATATATCAGTAGTAGAATGCGGCATCGACCATAATTTATATCAATATGACCCAGAGTTGCCCAAATTTGAGACACCCACAATAATCTATCTGGGCCGGATAAAGAAATACAAATCGGTGGATGACTTAATCAAAGCCATGCCCAAAGTTTTGGAAAAAATTCCAGAGGCGGAACTTTTAATAGTAGGAGAGGGGGATTATAAACCAGTTTTAGAAAAGTTAGTCAAAGATTTAAAATTAGAGAAGAAGGTCAGATTTACTGGATTTGTCAGCAAAGAACAAAAAGTAAAGCTTTTGCAAAAAAGCTGGGTTTCAGTATATCCTTCGTTAAAAGAGGGCTGGGGCTTAACCAATATAGAAGCCAACGCCTGCGGAACACCGGTTATTGCCAGCGATGTGCCGGGATTAAGGGACTCGGTTCTGCCCGAAAAAAGCGGTTTATTATTTGAATATGGAAATATCCAAAATTTGGCATCGGCTCTAATTCAAATCCTCTCCGACCAGAACCTGCGCCATAAATTAATTCAGGGGGGCTTAGAATGGGCCAGAAAATTCAGCTGGGAGAAAACCGCTGACAAAAGTTTGGAGATTATTGAAAGTATTGTAAATCAAAAAAAGGTGTAATTTGAAAAAAAGCTTAATTCTGGGAATTTTGATTTCTATTGTTTTTTTATATCTGGCAGTCCGCAAAGTCAACTTTAGCGAAACCCTGGCGGCTCTACAACAAGCCAATTACTGGTATATGATCCCCAACATTCTGTTTGTTATCTTGGGCATGTGGATTCGGGCTGTCCGCTGGAAACTTATGATAAATCCCATCAAGAAGGTCAGTTTAACCTCTCTTTTTCGTTCCACTTTAATCGGTTTTATGGCCATAAACTTATTACCGGCCAGAATAGGTGAATTTGTGAAAGCTTATTCTCTGGGCAAAAAGGAAAAAATCTCAAAGTCCGCGACCCTAGCTACCATTGCCCTGGAACGAATTTTTGATCTTCTGGCTTTGCTGGTGGCGTTGTGGTTCACTCTGGTTTTATTTCCCACTCCTGATTTGATAAAAAAAATCGGGAACCTTACTTTGCTTCTGGTGGCCGGAGTCCTCTTGTTTTTGGTTTTTTTGAAGACTAAAACCAACCTAACCTTGAACTTCTTAGAGAAGATTTTCTTTTTTGTCAAAAAATCACTGTTTGAAAAATTTCGCCAGCTGATTTTCAGGTTTGTCAGCGGCCTGGCTGTGCTAGACCATTTCAGTTCGATCCTTTGGATAATGCTGATTTCTTTGGTATTGTGGTTTGCTACAGCTTTGAGCAACTATTTTATCTTTTTAGCTTTTGATTTACATCCACCGATTTACGCTTCATTTATTCTGCTCATTTTGGTAATTTTAGGAGTCTCACTTCCTTCTTCTCCGGGTTTCATCGGGACATTCCAGCTGGCTTGTGTATTGGCTTTGAGCTTCTTTAAAATAGATAAAAGCACTGCCTTTTCATTCTCCATAATTCTTTGGTTGTGTAATTATGTTCCGGTTACTCTCTTGGGATTATATTATTTCAGAAAAGAACATTTCTCTTTGAAGCAGGCCGAGATTATGACTGCAAATTTAGAAGAGAAAGTGTGAACCGGCTTGCATAATTTATAATGAAAAATATGAATTGGCATTCCTCCCATAAATTGTTCAGTTACTAACCACTCGTCCTAAGTGCAAACCTTCTTTTAAGTTAACTCCAACTTTTGATAAATTTCAGCGGAAATTCATGGTTTTGATTAAAATTTGACAAAAGGCACAAATTTTGCTCAATTTAAGACGGAGGCAAATTTATCCGGCAGAATTCAGCTAACGAATTAGAGCAGTCCAACTTAATAAGGAGGGATTTTTGAGTAAGAAACTCATTTTATCCTTTGCTATCTGGATATTTTCTGTATCACTCGGATTCTCTCAAACTGTCATCAATTCATTTGTTGCTCCGGGGGATAATGCAACTTGGGGATTAACCGTGGCCCATACTTTTAGCGGACAATTCCTGTTTAGTGCCAGTGTATCTGAAACTGGCAGTGTAATCTACCAGTTGAATACCTCCGGCAATGTGTTGTCATCATTCAACTGGCCCCATGGAATTGTCTCCGGTCTGGCCTGGCAAGGATTGCCTGATGACCAAGCAGTTTTGTGGATTGCGGAAGCTTTTACTGGCAATATTTATAAAGCCACCACCAGCGCTGAAGAGCTCTTAAAAATAGAAACCGAACTTAATGACGTGGCTGGTTTGGCTCTTGAAGGTTCTGCTCTTTGGGTGATTGACCGGGGAAACTTTACCGTGAATCAGATAGATACGGAAGGAAATGTTGTCGCAAACTTCTCCATTGGAAGTTATGACGGTAACCCCAGCGGTCTAACCTGGGATGGTGCAGCTTTCTGGTTATGTGAATCATTTAACAATAAAATCATTCAGCTCACTAAAGAAGGTAACCTTTTACAGGCTTTCTCCGGGCCAGGTACCAATGCCACAGAAATCGAGTGGGACGGAAAATATCTGTGGGTTTCCGATATTGTGACAGACCGAATTTATCAAATTCAAGTCGAGCACCTACCCGCAAGGGCCAGTGCCAAAATTGTTTTCAGTCCCGACAAATGGAATATCCAATGGAGAAATCCGGACCAAGAGGAATGTGATAAAGATGAAGAAGATGATGATGAAGGAGATGACGATGATGATGTTGGCGGTGGTCTTGTTGCTGATGGAGATGCGGGAAGAGGAAAAATTAACTGCTACATCGGAGAAATAAAAGCTGGTGACTCCTTAATCCATGTCAAGCATATTCTGGTAGAAACCATCAGACTGAATTCAGTTGTTGAAGTAGCCAGAAAAAAAGACTGCGGCGATGACGACGACCTCCAAGTTACATTTTCATATGATTCCCAAAAAACTCAGAGCAAAAACGGGGAGCCATCAGATTATGACCAGAAAACTGATGAAGACTGCTTTTTTGCAAAAATCCTGCGACGTCACCGAGGTTTTGAAGGTAAAGTTTTAAAAGTAAAATTTAATAAATTTGAAGCTATCAACAGTCTGCCGGAAAGGGTCCAGGCCGGAGATACCATAGAAGTGACAGTCACCGGAAAATTGGACAACGGTTTGGATTTTGAAGGTAAAGCCAAGATTTTTATTACTGGTTGCAGACGAACTTTTGTGGAAGACCCGGATTCCCGCCGCCTGCCCAAAAGTTTTGAGCTCTTCGGAAATTTCCCCAACCCTTTTAATGTCCTTACTCAGATTAGATATCATTTATCAAAAGACGGCCAGGTAGAATTGACGGTCTACAATCTCTTGGGGAAAAAAGTAAAAGTTCTGGTCAATGAAAGACAGTCCAAAGGCGAAAAAATAGTTTTTTGGGATGGAAAAGATGATTTTGGAGAAGACGTTGCCAGTGGAGTTTATTTCTATCGCTTAGACACCCAAAATGAATCTGATTTCGGGAAGATGACTTTGTTGAAATAGGTATTCTGTAGGTGTCCACTCCTTTCTTTTGACCTCAGTTGCATTTTGACTGAGGTTTTTTCTTTCAAATATTTCTGCCCTTGCTTCTATCCAAGCGGTCGAGTTTTATGGCATCTTTAATGCCTAATATGATGAAAAGTGAGATGAAAATTACAGTTATAACCAGACCGGCCAAATCCACAGCAGTTAAGCTGACATTAAAAATTTTTCCCACCACCGGGTTCCAGAACATCAATATCAGGTTGGCAAAGAATATAAAAATCCTGACTTCAGTCGGCCCAATTTTGGCGTAGGATAAGATAAATAAATCTCTGGTATAAGCTGCTACATGGGCATAAATGTTGAGAAGCAAATAACCAACTGCCAAAAGCATGGCAACACGTAAATCCATTAAGGGGGAAGCCCCCAGCCCCAGGCAGATTATAAAAACAGAAAAGGCATCGGTTATATGGTCTACAAAATAACCGTACCTTTCTCTTTCGATATGCCGGACTCTGGCTAAAGTGCCATCCAAGCTATCTGCGTACCAATGCAGAAAGAGACCAAAGTTACAAAGCCACAGCCACTGGGGGGAATAACGGGTGAGCATATAACCTAGGCCGATAACCATGGCAGCCAGAATTCCTAAAAGAGTAAGATGGTCCGGAGTAACCCATCGGGGTAGGGCAGCCGCCATTTTGGGCAAATGGCGCATTTCCCAGGGACCGGTTAAAGTTTTGATAATCCGTTTGGCTGGATGATTTTCCGGCATCTAATCTTTCGGCGTATACATTTATCTCTTGCTTTTAAGCTAAAGCTCGGAAACGAATTGTCAAGGATTTTTAATTACAATGTCAGGATGTGTTTTGATTCCGGTAATTCTTAAACCCGAAAGGAAAGTTGCCGGTAAAGATATTAATGTCAGGTTGACAATTATGACAAATAAGTTAATATTAGATAAAATAAATTAGCCGATTAAATTACTATGTCACAAAAAATCTTATACTCTGTGATTGTACCGGCCTACAATGAAGAGGAGAACATTTCTCTTTTAGCTGAAAAATTTCAGGAGGTTTTTCAGAAATCAGGGAATACGGGAGAGCTGGTGATTGTTGATGACGGAAGCTCGGATAAAACCTACCAGAAAGCCCTGGAATTTAAGAAACGGTTTCCCTTCATTAAAGTCGCCTCACATTTCCAGAATTTAGGAAAGACCCAAGCTCTGGTAACCGGTTTTTCCATAGCCGAAGGGGATATTTACATCATCTTTGATGCGGACCTGCAATTCGACCCTTTTGATGTTCCCCGTATGGTGGCTGAGATCCAAAATGGTTCGGATATCGTTACCGGCTGGAAGCAAGGGAAATACGAAAAAAAATTGGTCTCCTCGGTCTACAATCGCTTATCGCAAAAGTTGTTCAAAACTCCGATTCATGATTTGAATTCGATTAAGGCCTTCAAAAAAGAGATTCTTGATAACATTACTTTAAGAAAAGACTGGCACAGATATTTGGTAGTCCTGGCTGCCCAGCAAGGTTATAAAGTTTCCGAAATTAAAGTCGAGCTGTACCCCCGCAGATTCGGAAAATCAAAATACTCCGGCTGGGGCAGAATATTAATCGGGGTGCTGGATTTATTCGCCGTAAAATTTCAGCTGACCTTTATGCAGAAGCCCATGCTTTTGTTCGGGTCCATTGGACTTATTTTAACTCTTTTGGGAATTTTAGCCGGCATAGTTGCCCTGGTTCTCAGAATTTTCTTTGAGACTGGGTTCAGACCTCTTTTAACTCTGGTGATGCTTTTGGTCATATCTGGTATTCTGTTTTTCATTTTGGGATTTCTGGCAGAGGCCATAGCCAATGTTTCTGAAAAAGTGGATGAGCTGAAAAAAAGCATCAAGAAATAAATGAAAGTTCTTTACATCGTTTCCGCCTTTCCTCGCTACGAAGGTGATGTCATCACGCCCTGGATGGTTGAAACCATTAAAAGGTTAAAAAGGGAAGGGGTTGAGGTAACCGTTTTTTCGCCTTCCTATAAGGGTTTGAAAACTCACCAAGTATATGGAATTCCGGTCAAACGTTTCCGCTATTTCATTTCTAAATGGGAAAATCTGACTCATGAAGAGACCGCACCCGACAGAGTTGCCAAAGGGTTCTTGCCTAAATTTTTAGTTTTTTTTTATCTTTGGTGCGGCAGTTTTTCCATAATCAAACTCTGCCTCAAGGAGAAATTTGATGTAATTCATGTCCACTGGGTGGTTCCTCATTTCTGGTTCGGCTTTCTGGCCAGATTAGTCTCCAAAGCTTCGATTCTTAAGCCGTTTTTAAAATGGTCAATCAAGAGTTCCAATAAGGTAATTGCCATTTCACAGCATACCTATAAAGAAGTTGTGGATTTATTTAATAGAGATGTTGAAATTATCCCCTATGGGGTGAGCATATCTGAAAAGAATTTAGCTCCTGAAAAAAGTTCATCTAAGCCCAAAAATATTCTTTTTGTGGGAAGATTGGTGGAGAGGAAGGGAGTACAGTACCTATTAGAGGCATTCGGTAAGATTGCCAAGGATTCTCAAGCTCACTTGGTTATTGTGGGTCAAGGGCCGGAAAAAGAAAAACTGCAGAGATTGGCCAAAGAGAAGAATTTGGATGATAAGATAACATTCGCAGGATTTGTGGATGATGAAAGTTTGAAAAATTATTATCAAAACTGTTCGGTTTTTGTATTGCCGGCTATTACGGACGAAAAGGGGGATACTGAGGGTTTGGGAGTAGTTTTGATTGAAGCTTTGACTTATAAAAAACCGGTGATTGCTTCCAACGTTGGTGGAATTACAGATATTGTAATTGATGGCAAAACCGGCCTGCTGGTTTCAGAGAAAAATTCAGAGGAATTGGCAATGGCGTTGAAAAGAATTTTATTAGATGCAAATCTGGCAAAAAGATTAGGGGAAGAGGGTTATACTCACGTAAAGGAAAAATTTGGGTGGGATAGAATTATTAGACAATTGAAAAAGACTTATGGGGGAGCAGTCCAAAAATAGACGCTTAGTGAATAAACTTGTATCTTCAAATTTCTGAATATGCCGCAAAATAAAAAAATTGCTTTAATCACAGATTTGGATGTCAAGGAAGGGATTGGAAAATACGGGCAGTATCTGTATGAGTTTTTAAAAGACAAAATTCCCGCGGACTATCTTTATTTAGATTTTTCAAACAGGACTTTGGTAAGAAATCCGGGGAATGAAAGAGAAGTTATAGCCAGGACAGATTCACTTCTGGCAGATAATAAACCTTTTTTCTGGATGAGGATTAAAAAGAAAATTCCCGATTATGACTTATACCACGTTGTCAGCCAGAACCTTTCTTTTCTCTTGACGGATAAGCCCTTTATCATCACGGTGCATGATTTGGCACCGCTTTTTATTCCGACTTCTATCATTCAAAAATGGGGACGAATGTATCTTTATTCCGGAATAAGAAAAGCCCAAAAAATCTTATCCGACTCTCACAGCACGAAAAATGATCTGGTTAAAAGTTTTAAAATACCTCCAGATAAGATTAAAGTAGTGCATCTGGGAGTGAATCTAGATATTTTTAAGCCGCAAGAGAAAAATGCCTGTCGAACAAAACTCGGACTGTCTTTGAATAAAAAAATTATCCTGAACGTGGCCATTGAAAAATGGAGAAAAAATGTTCCCAATCTGGTGAAGGCGTTTGCCCTGGTGAATCAAAAAATGCCGGAGACCATCTTGGTCAGGATTGGTTACAAAACTCCGGAAATTGCCCAGCTGATTTCTCAGCTAAAAATTGAAGGCAAAGTGTTATACTTTTCCAATCTTCCCAAAGAAGAAGACCTGGCGGTATTCTACAATGCCGCAGATTTATTTGTTTTCCCTTCCTATTATGAAGGATTCGGTCTGCCACCTCTGGAAGCTATGGCTTGCGGGACACCGGCCATTGTGGCTAATCGGACTTCTCTGCCTGAAATTGTGGAAGATAAAGAAATGTTATTCAATCCGGATAACCCGCAGGAAATAGCTGAAAAAATTCTAAAACTTCTGTCTGATCAAAAGTTATATCAGGAAGCTTCTGCTAAAGCCCTAAGGCAGGCCCAGAAGTTTCCCTGGCAAAAAACAGTCGAAGAAACTTATCAAGTTTATCAAGAAGTCTTAAAGTGATATTACCCTCCCTTTACGGGGAGAGTAAGGGAGGGGTCAGTATCACACCTGCCACTGATAGAACACTACAGCGGCATCCTGAATAAAATGGGCGAAAATACAAGGGGCTAAAGTTCTTTTCCACAAAAATAACATGGCGAAGAAAAAGCCATAAATTGCGGTCAAAATCACTCCGCCTACTCCCTGATAGATATGCCCCATTCCGAATGCTACACTGGATAGAATAGCTATTAACCAGATATTTTTTATCCATAAATTCAGTTTGGTCAAAAGATACCCTCTGAAAGAAACCTCCTCGCTGACCGCAGCCGAAAAGGACATAAAAATCCACAGAAGTTTCTCAGTCGCAGACTGGGGCATTAAAAAACTAATATCTTTTTGCGGTAAAACTCCCACTCCTTTCATTACCAGGGCCACTCCTACTAAAACGATATTAGAAACAATTACAAAAGCAAAACCCAGGAATAGATTTTTGAGATTGAACTGATTGAAGCCGATCTGCGAAAGCGAAAATTTACCTTCTTCCTTTTTAATTGTCAGAAAAACCAATAAGAATAAAAGCCATTCAATTATGATAGTGGGGAGATAAACCTGATAAGCCAAATCCTGGAAACTCAAATCTTGGGGTGAATAATCCCCCATAAAGACCAGCGAAATCAGGGGCCAGCCAATCAGTAAAAATAAGACCGTAAAATAGGTTATGCCGGGTAAGGGCTTTTTTCCCGGGGGTGTCGGTTCGACCGGGAAGTAAGTCTGGTCCATTTAATAAAGCTTTCCTGATTTTAATTTGAAATACTCAAAAGGAGTACCTTAACCTGTGCCAGAATCTTTTTTCCTTCTTCTGCTCCCGCCCACTATGATGGCGATTCCCACGATGATCAGAAACATGGGCCACATAGTACCGACCTGAGGGACTATACCCAGATTGGACAATAAAAATAGAAAACCCACTCCTATCAAGATTATTCCACCGATTAGATTGCTGCGAGAATTCTTTTTTGAGTCTTGCTCCATTTCTCCTCCTGAATTTGGAATAATATAAGAAACAAAATTTATTTGGCAAACAGAAAACTCTCCTCTCGCAAAATTCCCAAAGGAATCAAGCCATAGTCTAAAAATTTTTTCAAATACTTGCTTTATAAAAAATATTATGTATTTTACAGGCGTGAACATTCTCTTGACCGGGTTACCCAAATCTGGTAAAACCACTTTGATTAAAAATATTGCCTTTGAGCTGAAGTCACCTATTGGCGGATTTTTTACTTCCCAGATTATGCAAAACGGGGACCGGGTCGGCTTTTCTCTGATTACTTTTTCCGGTAAATCAGCCATTTTAGCTCACCAGAATTTCCCCTCGGTTCACAAAATCGGCAAATACAAAGTTAACCTCAGAGACTTTGAAGAAATAGGAATCAGGGAAATCGAGGAAGCCATTTGTTCGGATAAAATAATTGTGATTGATGAAATCGGCAAGATGGAACTGCTTTCCCCCAGGTTCTTAGAAGTAGTCCAGAAAGCTTTGGATTCCAAGAACAAAGTTTTGGCAACCGTTCTTTACACCGAACATCCCCAGCTGGATAAACTCAAAAAAAGAAAAGATGTGCAGTTGGTTACGGTTACCCCGGAGAACAGAGGAACTCTGCTGGAGGAAATCTCGAAAAAATTGGATGGTGGACAGGATTAAAATGTTCTAAATCGATTGAGCCATGCTAAATATTTTGAAATATTCAAATAATACCGAGTATCAAAAGCGGGGTTTATTCCCCGCTTTTTTATTCGGAAAAAAATTATGTTGTTGTCAAAATCCAGTTAAAAGGAGGGTGTCTTGAAAAATGAAAATCTGAAAATTGCCCTTATCACTCCGGAGATTTTCCCTCTGGCAAAGACCGGAGGGCTGGCAGATGTCTGCTCGGCTTTGGCTAAAAATTTAGCCCTTTTAGGACACCAGGTCAAAGTCATCTTGCCCAAATATAAAAACCTGGATGAAGGTTTGTATAATTTGACTTCAGTAAACTCTCCACCCCTTAAGATAGCTTTAGGCTCTGTAGCTGAAACAATTCAAGTAAAATCCTGCCAGCTGCCAGATAGTTCGGTTGAATGTTTCTTAATCTCCTGCGACAAATATTTTGCCCGGGAGGGAATGTACCAGGACCCCGGCACCGGTCTGGATTATCCGGATAATGACGAACGCTTTATTCTATTCTCCAGAGCTGCTTTAGAGGTTTTGAAGGCAGTCGGCTTCCAGCCGGATGTGATAAATCCGCATGAATATCAATCAGCTTTGGTGCCGGCTTTTTTGAAAACCATTTATCAGAAGGATTCCTTTTTCAGGCCGGCAGTTTCGGTCTTTACCATTCAAAATATTGCTTATCAGGGAAATTACCCGAAAGAAAGTTTTGCCAAGCTGGGACTTCCAGCAGAGCTGGCTTCGGAAAAAACTAAATTTGAACATAAAGGGAAGCTGTGCTTCCTCAAAGCCGGGATTCTGTATGCGGATGCCTTGACCACGGTTTCAGAAACCTATGCGGTGGAAATTCAATCGACTCATGATTTCGGCTATGGTTTAGAGGACGTAATCAGACAGAGAAATTTGGATTTGTACGGGATTTTGAACGGGGTGGATGAAACCGAGTGGTCCCCGGAGACCGACCCTTTGATTCCCTCTAATTTCACCAAGGATGATTTGTCCGGCAAAAAGAAAAACAAGCAGAGCTTGTGGGAAAAATGCGGTTTTGTGCCAGTTAATTTGGAGATTCCGGTTTTAGGAATCATATCCCGCTTGGTGGCGCAAAAGGGATTGGACTTCTTAGAAGAGATTGCGGAAGATTTGTTTACTATGGACGTTAAGCTGGTTTTGTTGGGAACCGGAGATAAAAAGTTTGAGAAGGCTCTGACTGATCTGGAGAAAAAATATTCCAAGAAATTTAAATGTTTTTTTACTTTTGACGACAAGCTGGCTCATCTGATTGAAGCCGGCTCGGATATTTACCTGATGCCTTCCCGTTATGAACCCTGCGGGTTGAACCAGATGTATTCTCTGAAATACGGGACGGTGCCGGTGGTGCGTTATACCGGCGGTCTGGCGGATACGATTGAAAATTTTGACCCTAAGAAAAATACCGGAACCGGGTTTGGGTTCATGCATTATGACCCCTTGGAGTTTTTGGAGGCGGTCAGGTGGGGGGTGGAGACTTATAAAAATAAGAAAGTTTGGGAGGGGTTGATGCGCAGGGGGATGGAAAAGGATTTTTCCTGGAGAAAGGCGGCGGAGAAGTATGTGGAGGTTTTCAGGTTGGCGAGGAAGGAGTAAGAAAGAATAATTTTTAACGGGGGTGATGTATGTTAAGAATATTGTCAGTCAAAGCAGTTGTTTGTCTCAGATTAACTCTTTTGCTGCTCATCGGTCTATCAAGGAGTGTAAGTGCCGACCAGCCAGCGGCCTTATCGGTTGAAGAATTCAAAAAACAATGTATTGATACACAAATTGAATTACTTCCGCAGGATTTTTCAAAAAAGGTA
>Ga0209431_10003237_pt1 | contig 13031 bp, 12 predicted proteins | sample RifCSP13_3_FD_184021 | JGI IMG/M metagenome (GOLD analysis project Ga0209431, IMG submission 184021) | Soil microbial communities from Rifle, Colorado - Rifle CSP2_sed 13_3 (SPAdes) (version 2) | ecosystem: Environmental > Terrestrial > Deep subsurface > Rock core/Sediment | place: Rifle...
TCGGTGGCGGAAAAGGATGTTAAATTGTGCGCTATCCTTTTAGAAATAGATGAAAAGACCGGTGAAGCCAAGAAAATCGAACGGTTACGAATCGATGTTCCCAAAGCCCAGACTGATGAAGTAAGAGAAGAAGCATATTTATCCGAGGAGGAAGAAGATCGCTAAGATAATTGACGGGAGAAAAATTGCTCAAGAGATAAAAAATGAATTAAAATCAAAAGTCGAAGCTCTGAAACGTCAGGGCGTTGTTCCCGGTCTTGTAGCTGTCATTGTAGGTGAGAATCCGGCTTCGGTAATTTATGTCCGCAATAAAGCCAAAGCCTGTCAGGAATTAGGATTAAATTCAGAAGTAATTCAGCTGCCGGAGTCAACCACAGAAAAAGAACTTATCCGCAGAGTTTTAGAATTAAACCAAAACAAAAAATTCCATGGAATCTTAGTCCAATCGCCTCTGCCTTTTCATATCAATCAGTTTAATATTTTTGCCACAGTCGATAGAAGCAAAGATGTAGACGGGTTTCATCCCTATAACTTAGGAATGCTATTTTTGGGGACACCGATTTTTGTTCCCTGTACTCCCCTGGGGATTCAGGAACTGCTTATGCGGTCCGGCAATGACCCGGCTGGTAAAAATGTAGTGATATTAGGCCGGGGAAATATTGTAGGAAAACCATTGGCTGCCTTACTGCTCCAAAAAGCCAAAGGTGCGGATGCTACAGTGACTATTTGCCACCGTGGAACCAGCAATTTGCCGGAAGTTACCAGAACCGGGGATATTTTAGTGGTAGCTATCGGGAACGCAAACTTTGTCAGTGCGGATATGGTCAAACCAAGTGCAGTGGTGATCGATGTGGGAATAAATTCGATTCCAGACCCAGCAACTGGTAAAAATAAACTGCTTGGAGATGTGGATTTTGGACAGGTAAGTAAAATTGCTTCTGCCATAACTCCGGTTCCGGGCGGGGTCGGACCGATGACGATTGCCATGCTTCTGCACAACACCATCAAAGCGGCCGAGATTCAAAACAGCATCAAAGATTAATTTTGTTTGAGAATTATTCCTCTTGAGTTTGAACCTAAGTCAGAATAACTTTTCCAGATAAGATTTGACAGGGAGTTGTGGCTGACTTATATTTTAAAAAAATCTAATGGCAAAGGAAAATTTAGTGGAACAGATCAAAATATACACAGTCTCCGAAATCACCCGCGAGGTAAAAGCTCTCTTGGAGCTTAATTTACCTACTCTCTGGATAGAAGGAGAAATTTCTAATTTTATCCACCATTCTTCCGGGCACCGCTACTTTACTTTGAAAGATGAAAACGCTCAAATAAAATCTGTTTTGTGGAGAGATATCGGAGATTTTCTCAGGTTTGAAATAGAAGACGGAATGAAGGTGGTCGTCTACGGCAATATTTCAGTCTATGAAAAACAAGGACAATATCAATTTTACGTGGAAGATATCCTTCCGGCTGGTTTAGGAAAATTGGAATTGGCTTTCAGGCAGCTAAAAGAAAAACTGTTCAAGGAAGGGCTTTTCGAGGAAGAGCATAAAAAACCAATACCGGAATTTCCTCAAACTATAGGAATAGTAACCTCTCCCACAGGTGCCGCCATACAAGATATGATTCATATTCTCCATCGCAGAATGCCTTCTGTGGAGATAATTTTAAATCCGGTAAAGGTCCAGGGAGACGGAGCGGCCCGGGAAATTGCCCAAGCTATCAAGGATTTTAATCAGCTTCAAAATGTGGACGTAATAATCGTGGGTAGAGGAGGCGGTTCCTTGGAAGATTTATGGGCTTTCAATGAAGAAATAGTGGCTCGAGCCATTTATGCCTCCGAAATACCGGTGGTATCTGCAGTCGGACATGAAATAGATTTCACCATTGCTGATTTGGTTGCTGATTTGAGAGCACCCACGCCATCAGCGGCAGCTGAATTGGTCGTAAGGGATAGAAGAGAAGTCGTGACCCAAATTAAAAATTTGACTCAAAGTCTGATAGAATATCAGCTGTCACAAATACAAGAAGCAAAAATCAGGGTGAAAACCGCAGTAGAAAGTTATGGTATGAAAAAGCCCTGGGATATTTTGACTCAAAAAGGTCAAAGGATAGATGAACTTGTGAAGAACATGGGTTGGCTGGTAAATCAAAGCGTAAAAAATTCCAAGCAAAATTTAGCCAATTTGATGGGGAAGTTAAATGCGTTGTCACCTCTGTCAATTCTAGAAAGAGGTTACAGCGTTTGCTATAAACTGCCGGAGCTAAAATTAGTCAAAGATGTAGACAAACTAAAATTGGAAGATTCAGTTGAAGTTCGTCTGCATAAAGGGAAATTCAAAGGAAAAGTAGAAAGGATTGAGAAAAACTGGTAAATATGACACAGAAGAATAGTTTTGAAAAAGCTTTGAATCGTTTAGAAGAAATTGTTAGTCAATTAGAATCCGGAGATTTATCTTTAGATGAATCTTTGAAAATCTTTCAGGAAGGAATAGAGCTGTCCCGTTTCTGCACCAAAAAATTGAGCGAAGCGGAAAGCAAAGTCAAGAAATTGGTCAAAACCGGGTCGGGAAAATTCAAATTGGAAGATTTAGAGATAGAAGATAAGGAAGAATGAACTTAGAAAAATATTTGGTGAGCAAAAGAAAAATTATTGAGAAGGCCCTGGGAAATTATCTGCCTACAGCCAGCCAAAAACCGCAGGTATTATCCCGGGCCTTGAGGTATGCGGTTTTGGGCGGCGGAAAAAGATTACGACCCATTCTGGTAATGGCCGCAGCTGAACAGATAAATGGCAATACGCTCCAAGCTGTACCAGCCGCCTGCGCTATTGAGCTTTTGCATGCCTTTTCTCTGATACATGACGACCTGCCTTGCATTGATAACGATGATTTAAGAAGAGGAAGGCCGACCCTGCACAAAATTTACGGAGAAGGAATTGCCGTCTTGGCCGGTGATGCCTTGATGGCTCTGGCTTTTCAACTTTTGGCCCAGACCGGAAACTTGCAAATTCTATCCGAAGTTGCACAAGCCATCGGCAGACAAGGAATGATAGGGGGTCAAATCGCCGATTTAGAAGCGGAGGGAAAGAAAATAAAATTAAGCCAGCTGGAGTTTATTCATAAAAATAAAACCGCGGCCTTAATCAAAGCCTCCATCAGGGCCGGCGCTATTTTAGGAGGGGCGGATGCTAAAAAACTAAAAATCCTTTCAAACTACGGAGAAAAAATAGGGCTGGCTTTTCAGATTATAGATGATATCTTAAATGTGGAAGGAAAAGAGGAAAAAATAGGGAAAAAAGTGGGCTCGGATAATCTAAAGAAAAAAGCCACTTATCCTAAAATTGTGGGACTGGTAAATTCCAAAATCATGGCCCAGAAATTAACCCAGGAAGCCAAAGCCAGTTTAAAAAATTTACCTAACGGAAAAATTTTGCAGGAACTGGCCGACTATTTACTTTCCAGAATAAAATGAAAAAAATCGGTGTCATCGCCAATGTCAAAAGGCCCAATGTGGCTGAAATGTTGGAAAGAATTTCCAATTGGTGTGAAAAAAACCAAGTGGAGCTCACTTTCAACCAAGAGGCGGCCGATTTTTTCAATTCACAATCCTCCAGGAAAATAAAAACCAAATCCGCCCCGAAAGAGGATTTATGGAAAAACGCGGATCTGATTCTGGCTATGGGTGGTGACGGGACCATGCTGGTCACGGCCAGGGCGGTGGCTGAACATAAAACTCCTATTCTGGGAATCAATTTGGGCGGGCTAGGATTCATGACTCAAGTCAAAACCGAAGATCTAGAAAAGTCTTTGGACAGAATCAAGGAAAAAGATTTTAATATAGAGGAAAGAATGGTCTTGCAAGCCTCTTTTGTTCACAATAATCATTGGTATGCGCTGAACGAAGTGGTAATCGAGAAGGGAGGGATATCGCGTCTAATAAATTTGCATATTTCCAACAACAAAGAATTTGTGGGCTCTTTTTCAGCAGACGGATTAATTATTGCCACTCCTACCGGCTCCACTGCTCATTCGATGTCAGCTGGTGGTCCGATTGTCAATCCTAAAATGCAAGCCATAATATTATCCCCCATCTGTCCCCAAAGCTTAGCGGTCAGGCCGATTATTTTTCCGGCTGGTGAAATTATAAAAATTAAAGTAGAAACCCTGCAGAAAGAAGCTATTTTGACAGTGGATGGTCAGATTACCCATCCCATAAAATCCGGAGATGAAATTGTCATTCAAAAAGCTGGTCACACCGTTAATCTGATAACTTTTCCGGAAAGGTCATTTTTTGAAATCCTAAGACAAAAACTGAATTGGGGAGTAAAACCGAAAGCAGGAAGTTAAAATTCAAAATGCTGAAAACTTTAAGGATTAAAGATTATGCCATCATTGAAAACTTAGAGATAGATTTTTCCACTGGTTTAAACATCTTGACCGGTTCCACGGGTGTGGGAAAGTCAATTCTAATCGGAGCATTGAGTTTAGTTCTAGGTGAAAAGGCCGATTCAGGCCTTATTCGCACCGGAGCTTTACACTCTGTGGTGGAAGCGATTTTTGGAGTCAATAAAAATTCTCCTTTGGCAGTTTTTCTTCAAAATGAATCTCTGTCTAGCGAAGAAAATTCTGTCATTTTGCGCAGGGAGATATCCGGCAAGGGGGGAAGCAAAAATTTTGTCAACGACAAAGCCGTAGCTTTATCAACCCTGAAGTCCATAGGAGATTTTTTAGTTGATTTGCACGGCCAGCACCAGCATCAATCTCTTTTGGACCACAAAAAACATATTGATTTTCTGGATAATTTTGGAAATTATATGAGCCTTTTATATTGTGTCAGAGATAACTGTTTGGATTTAAGAAAAAAGATGGAAGAGTTAAAAAGCTTAAAAGACCAGGAAAAAATAGCTCAAGATAAAAAAGAACTATATTCCTTTCAGCTAACAGAAATTGAAAGGGCAAATCTGCAAGCCGGTGAGGAAGAAAGGCTAATTCAAGAAAAATCTGTGTTAGAAAATGTGGAGAAAATTTCTCAATCGGTGGGAGCAATTTTAGAAAATCTGCAGGAATCTGAAGATTCAGTGTTAAAACGATTGGCTGTAGCTCAAAGGGAACTGAATTCAGCTACAACCTGGGATAAAAGCTTGAAAGAACAACAGGAACTTTTAGAAAACTCCTATATCCAAGTCAAAGAACTTACCCGTCATTTTGATAATTACAAAGATAAATTGGAATATGACCCAGAAAAGTTAAATCATATCAGAGAAAGAATGGACTTGCTTATTAAGCTCAAAAAGAAATATGGCAAGAGTCCGGTGGAGTTAATAGCTTACGCTGAAGAGATTAAGAAAAGTTTAAATTTGCAGGAAAACCAGTCAGGGGTTATCGAGAAATTAGAAAAAGATATCACTAAAATCACCGAAGTTCTAAAAGAAAGTTGCCTAAAGCTTTCAACTGCTAGAAAGAAGAAGGCCTTAGAGCTGCAGAAAAAGATTAGTCAGGAACTGACATTTTTGGGGATGGAGAAGACCAGATTTGAAATCCAGATGAATTATCAGGAAGATGACAACGGGTTAATTCAATTAGAAGGGAGAAAATATAAAACGGATGAGAAAGGATTGGACCAGATTGAATTTATGATTTCTCCTAATATCGGTGAAGAGCTAAAACCTCTAGCTAAAATTGCCTCCGGTGGTGAAATTTCTAGAGTGATGTTGGCTTTGAAATCAGCTCTGGCAGAAGCTGACAATGTCTCTACTTTGATTTTTGACGAAATAGATTCCGGTATCGGGGGAGAGGTGGCACATAAAGTCGGCAAAAAACTCAAGCAGTTATCCAAATCCCACCAGGTTTTAGCCATTACTCATTTGCAGCAGATTGCTTCTGTGGCTGACCAGCATTACCAAGTATTCAAAGAAGTAAAAGGCGAACGGACTTTGACCAGGATTAAAAAATTATCCAAAGAAGAAAGAGTGGCTGAAATTGCCAGGATGCTTTCCGGCAAAAAAGTGACGGCTTTAGCGGAAAAGCAGGCCTCACAGCTTTTAGAAGAAGCCCTGGATTAAATTGAGTGGTCCAAATCTTAAAATTTCCAGCCAAGAAGTTTTCTACCTGCCCAATATCTTAACTTATCTGAGATTACTGTCGTTACCCTGGATTTACTTTTTTCTAGTAAAAGAAAATCTGTTGGCGGTCGGATTGCTTACTTTGCTGGAAATTTTTATAGATATATTCGATGGAATTTTGGCCAGAAAGCTCAATCAAGTTTCAAATTTAGGTAAAATATTGGATCCTTTGGTGGATAAAATTGGGATTGGGATATTTGCCATGTATGCTGCACTGCATAAGGATTTCCCTGCCTGGGCTGCAGCCTTTGTGATTTTGAAAGATCTTTTGATTCTGGTGGGTGGGCTGTTAAGTATGACTAAAATTAAAGAAATCCCGGTATCCGATCTTTCGGGAAAACTGGCCGCTCTATCGTGGGCCTTGTGTATCTTGGGTTACATTCTTAATCTCAATTTAGTCAAGCAAATCTGTTTAGTTATGGCATTGGTTCTGACCGCTGTCTCCATATTCAGGTATTTTCGGAAATTTCTGCATATGGTCAAACAGACACAGGGTCATTTATAAAATTAGATTAACCGATAATAAGTTAGTTGCGTATAAGTTTTAGATTTTATGAATAATTCTCATGGAGGCTTAACTCAAATTGTCGTAACCTATAAGGTGGTGCTATGAAGATCAAATATCTGATACTTTTTTGGGGAGCCATACTTATCACGGCAGTTTGGGCAGACAAGTCCAACAAGACCGGAGTAATAGAAAAAAATATTTTCACAGACAGAAAATATAATTATCAGTTCACCATTCCGGCTAACTGGAAAGCCAAAGCGGAAAAAGAGCCCTCACCCATCAGGGCTGTTTTACAGAAAACCAAAATAGAACGGTATGGAAGCGCCTCATATAACCAGACCCAGGTGAATATTCCCAGCCTGTTTGTGTGTGTGGAAACCACCTCTCTGGAGGTAGATTCTTTCTGCAAAATTATTTTGGAAAACCCCAAAAAGCTTCCCAACTCCGAAATCTATTTATACAAGCTGGAATTCTTAACCAGTTCCGAAGTGGTGGACCGCGGGAAGATACAAGTGGATGGACATACAGCCCAGAAAATCTATTTGAAGAAAAGATATTTTAAGCCGGTGCGGGACCCCCGGGCAGGGTACGGTGAGCCGGACAATGCTACCCTAGTGGAGGACTTCCTGTTGGGATTTTGGGTCGTGTTCAAAAAAGAAAATAATGTGATTTTTCTTCACTGTTCGGGTGACCGGGAGATTTTTAGAATCAATGAAGAGGACTGGCATCGACTTTTGGACAGTTGGATATTTATCAGTCCAGCTGCTGCCACACCCCAGAACTGAGGTTACTTTTTGTAATTTGACTCCCTTGACCTTTCCCCACTCTGAAGCGACATTTAATTTTGGTTTGACAACCTTATGGGCTTGTAGTAAATTGATTTTAAATTTCAAGGAGGGCTTATGTGGGTTTTAAGAGTGCTGGTTATAATGCTTTTGATTATCATCATTATAGGATTTTCCATCTACAATTCCGGCGAAAAAGTCAACATCAATCTCTTCGGGCATAAATACACCCAAGTTCCCATGATAGTGGTCTCTTACTGGGTCTTCGTGGTGGGGATGATAGTTTCCTTCATTTTGGGAATCACCTACTATTTGAAAATTCATGGTGAGCTGTCCCAGCAGAAAAAAGAGACCAAGAGATTATCAGATGAGCTGAAAGCCCTCAGAAATATGGCCCTGGAGGATGTGGAAGAAAAATAACTTATGGAACCTTTGAACGTAAACCAGGTCTTGGCTTTAATCGCAGCAACATTAATCTTACTCTTGATAATTTTGTTTTTCTGGTCCAAAGCCCGGACCTCAAAGAAGAAAGCTTCCCCCCAAAAATATATCGCAGCCCTCAAAGCCCTGGTGGCCGGAGACGATAATCTGGCTTTCGCAAAGTTAAGAGAGGCAGTCTTGGAAGATACGGACAATATCGATGCCTATCTGAAACTAGGGGATCTGCTCAGAAAGAGAAACCGGGGGGACAAAGCCCTGGAGATTCACCGCCAGTTGAGCTTAAGGCCGAATTTGGACGGAGCTATCAAGCACGAAATCCAAACTTCCCTGGCTCTGGATTATATAAGTCTAGGTCATACCGACAAAGGAATTTCCCTTTTAGAAGAGCTTCTAAAAGAGGACAAAGGTGACTTGGGGCTGAGCGAAAGATTGTTAGAAGAGTATGAAAAGAATAATGAGTGGGAAAAAGCCTTTGAAACCAAAAAGCAAATCTTGAAACATAAACAGGAAAAGGACGACCGCATTTTGGCTTATTATAGGGTCCTAGAGGGAAACCAAAAGGCCGAAAAAGGAGAATATCACCAAGCCCGTCTGGCTTTCAAAGAAGCCCTGCATTATGATGAAACCTGCGTACCGGCTTATATTTTTTTAGGAGATGCCTACTATCTGGACCGCCGTCTGGATGAGGCGGTGGATTACTGGAAAAAACTTATTGAAGTCAAGCCCGAAGCCGGGTATCTGGTTTTTGAAAGACTGGAGAAAACCTTGTTCGAAAAGGGTAAATTTCAGGACATGGCCGAAATCTATCACAACATCTTGAGAGAAAACCCCAAGGATGTCAAAACCTTGTATGCCCTGGCCAGTATCTATGAAAAGAAAGGAAACGTCAAGGCAGCAATTGAAGCCATGACGGACGTGTTAGAAATAGATGGGGATTTTTATCCGGCCATGAAAGATTTAATCAATCTTTACCGACATAACGGGCAGACGGATAAAGCTCTGCGAATCAGCCAGCAGATGACAGAAAGTATACCTGGTAAATTCGAGAGTTATACTTGCGGCAACTGTAATTATGTATCCACAGAGCCGCTCTGGCTCTGTCCCCAATGCCGAAAAATTAACAGTTTTGACATATAACTATGTCACCTAAATATCTCAGATTAATAATTTTTGCCAGCCTGATTTTCTCTCCGGCTCAACTTTTCTCCCAGACCAATTCTCCGGTCCAGCAAGCCCGAGCCCTAATGCAGCAGGGGAAAGTGGAGGAGGCCAGACAGATTTTGCAGAAGCACCTAAAAGAGCATTCCAAAGATGTGTCCGCTCTGCTTTTGATGGGAAAACTTGAAAAAGAGGGGGATATCTCACTGGGATACTTCAAGGATGTGCAAAGAAGCTCGGATGTGGATAAGAGGGCCCAGGAGGCCAATCTGCAAATCGGCTATTATTATTATGTCAAAGGACAATATGTGACAGCAATTGAACTTCTGACCACTTTCAAGAAACAATTTACCTCCAGTGATTTCATGCCCCAAGTAATCTGGATTTTGGGTGAGTCGTATCTAGCCACCGAACAGATGGAGGAAGCCAAAGCTGAATTCCAGATCCTGATTGAAAATTACCCCTACACCTGGGCCAGCTGGGGTCATCTGGGATTAGGGGATGCGTATTTTGCTTCCGGGGAGTATGAGGATGCCATAGCTTTCTATCAGAAAGTGCTGGAAAATCACCCCGGCTCTGATGCCGTCGGATTGGCTTATGCTCAAATAAGTTCAGCTTATGCGGAATTAGGGGATGAGACCAAAGCCAGTTTATATATAAATATGTATAAAGAAAAATTTCCGGTGGGACTGCAATCTACAGCCATCTTTGAACCCGTAACTCCGGTCAAAAAAACCAGCTCGAAAATCAAATCCGGCGAAGCCGAGAAATTTTTAAAGGTTACCTATACGGTTCAGCTGGGAGTTTTTAGCAACCGGGAGTACGCGGAGAATCTAATTTCCCAAGTCAAAGCCCTAGGACATAAACCGATTTTGACTGACAAAATTATAAACGACAGGAAATATTATGTGGTTCAAACCGGGTCGTTCAGTTCCCTGGAGGCGGCCCAGGACCTCAAAGAAGGGCTGGAACAAGCCCTGAACCAATCCTTTCGCGTGGTCATCAAGTGATGTCGGATTCAAACACCCCCCTGATGCAGCAGTACCTCCAAATCAAAAAAGATTACCCGCATGAGATTCTGTTTTTCAGAATGGGAGATTTTTATGAGATGTTCGGTGAGGACGCCAAAGTGGCTTCTCAGATTTTAGGGATTGCCTTAACCTCACGCAGTCATGGAAAATCTGATAGAGTCCCTTTGGCTGGAGTGCCTTATCATTCGGCGGAAAGATATTTAGCCAAATTAATCCAGGCCGGCAAAAAAGTAGTTATCTGTGAACAGACCGAACAGGCCTCGCCAGTCAAAAAACTAGTCAAACGGGAAGTAGTTGAAATTATCACTCCCGGCACTGTTACTTTAGACCAGGTCATAGAAAATCAGAAAAATCATTATTTAGCCGGATTAATTGAAGATGAAAGAGAAATGGGTTTGGCTCTGGTGGATTTGACCACCGGAGAATTTAAAATTGACCAGAACCGGAAAGATAAAATTTTAGAAGAATTGGAAGTTTTAAATCCCGCTGAAATTTTAATTCCGGATGGCTGGCTGGAAGAAAAAATTAAATACCTGAGAGCCTTTGCAGCCAACTCGCATTTTACCGGATTTGAAAGCTGGAAATATGACTACGATTCTGCTCACAAAAATTTGACCGAGCAGTTCCAGGTGGCTTCTTTAGAGGGTTTCGGCTGTCAGAATTTAAAATTAGGGATTGTGGCGGCCGGGGCAGTTTTAAGCTATCTGAAGGAGACCAAGAAAACTCTCCTTTCACACCTCAACAAAATTTCGGTCCTACAAGATAAGGAAGAGATGTTTCTGGATGCTAATACCATTCGGAACCTGGAGCTGTTCCCTTCCGCTGACAACACCAAAGCAATCTCGTTATTCCCAATCTTAAACCAGACTAAGACCACCATGGGTGGGCGGCTTTTAAAAAGCTGGCTGGGCAAGCCGCTTTTAGATCTGTCTAAAATTTTAGCCAGACAAAATGCCATTGCAGAATTGGTTTTAAATTCTGAGGCGAAATGTGATTTACAAGAGAAACTTTCTTTTATATCTGATTTGGAAAGATTGTCCGGCAAAATCGGCTATGGGAAAGCCACACCCAAAGATTTATTGGGGTTAAAAGAATCTTTGAAAATTGTGCCGCAAATTCAAAAGCGGCTTACCACTTTAAAAAGCCCGCTTCTGAAAAGTATCAAAGATACTTTTCCCCAAACTGAAGATTTAGCCAATTTGATAGAAAGTTCAATTTCCGATGACCCACCTTTGGTTCTCAATGAAGGAGGAATTATAAAAAAGGGATTTGATTCAGATCTGGATAAATTAAGAGAAATGGTTTCCAAAAATAAAGAATGGATTTTGAACCTGCAGAAAGAAGAAAGGGAGAAAACCGGGATTTCGTCTCTTAAAGTCGGCTACAATCAGGTTTTCGGTTACTACATTGAAATCACTACACCCCATCTGGCAAAAGTTCCTGCAAATTATATCCGAAAGCAAACTCTGACCAATGCTGAAAGATTTATCACTCCGGAGTTAAAAGAAAGAGAAGATTTGATTCTGAATGCCCAGGAAAAAATTAATCTGAAGGAATATGAGCTATTTTTACAAATCCGGTCTCAGGTGGCAGAGAGAACCAAAGATATTCAAAAGACCGCGGAATTGTTGTCAACCATAGACGTTCTGACTGCCTTAGCTTCAGTTGCCACAGATTTCGGCTACGCCAGACCGGAAATTGACCAAGCCCATGAAATCCTAATTGAACAGGGGAGACATCCGGTTTTGGAAAAAGTTCTGGATTCCGGAAGTTTTATTCCAAATGAAACCAGATTATCCGATTCAGAACTGGTACATATAATCACCGGTCCGAATATGGCCGGAAAGTCCACTTATTTAAGGCAGGTGGGCTTGATTGTGCTGCTGGCTCAAATCGGCTCGTTTGTTCCGGCTAAAAAAGCCAAAATCGGGATAGTGGACCGCATTTTCACCAGAGTCGGCGCTATGGATAATATCACTTTAGGGCAGTCCACTTTCTTGGTTGAAATGAATGAGACCGCCAATATTTTGAATAATGCCACTTCCAAAAGTTTGATTTTGTTGGATGAAATAGGCCGGGGAACTTCCACTTTTGACGGTTTGTCCATCGCTTGGGCGGTGACAGAGCAGATTCATAATCAAATAAAAGCTAAAACTTTGTTCGCCACCCATTATCACGAATTGACTGAACTAGCAACATTTTTACCGCAAGTGAAAAATTATAATGTAGCTGTCAAAGAATCCGAAGGAGAAGTAATTTTTTTGAGGAAAATTGTTCCGGGCGGTTGTGATGACAGTTACGGAATTGAAGTAGCGAAACTAGCCGGAATTCCCAAGGAAGTGTTAGAAAGAGCCAAAGATATTTTAACTCAATTGGAAGAAGGAGAGGTCACGGTTAAAAAAATCCCTATGACCAAAGTTGAGCGACTGAACTTGTCTCAAAAAACTTTATTTGAAGAGCATGAAAGTCAAATGGAAAAAGAGTTAAAAAGATTGGAAGTTGAGAAAATGACAGCTATCGAAGCCTTGAATAAGCTGGCGGAATGGAAAAGAAAGTTGGCTGACTGAAATGAACCAGATTAAAATTTTATCTGAAGAATTAATTAATAAAATTGCGGCCGGTGAAGTGGTGGAGCGTCCGGCCAGTGTGGTCAAAGAACTGGTTGAAAATTCAGTGGATGCCCAAGCTACCCAAATAGAAATTGAGACAAGAGAAGGCGGGAGAAAACTGATTCGGGTAGTGGATAACGGCAGGGGAATGGATTCTGCGGATGTCAAGCTGGCTTTTTCCAGACATGCCACCAGTAAAATTTCTTCGGCGGAGGATTTGTTCAATATTTCCAGCCTGGGATTCAGGGGAGAGGCATTACCTTCTATTGCTTCTGTATCAAAAGTTGAAATAGTTACCAAAACCAAAGATTCTGCGAATGGAACTAAACTTCTAATTGATTCTGGAGAAATTAAAGAAGCCAAAGATACTCCCGC
>Ga0209431_10003238_pt1 | contig 13028 bp, 9 predicted proteins | sample RifCSP13_3_FD_184021 | JGI IMG/M metagenome (GOLD analysis project Ga0209431, IMG submission 184021) | Soil microbial communities from Rifle, Colorado - Rifle CSP2_sed 13_3 (SPAdes) (version 2) | ecosystem: Environmental > Terrestrial > Deep subsurface > Rock core/Sediment | place: Rifle...
GTGACCATAGCGGTAAACGTGTTGGCCAGGTACTCGCCTCTGGCGTTTTCGAATCGCCTGATCAGCCCGCTGACCTTCGCCACGCTGGCTACTGGCCCCCTACGACCGGCAGCCTGGAGCTGGGTGCTCCAGACATGAGCGAGCTCCACCAGTCCTTGGACATCCAGGCTTCCGACCGGTTGGACTTTGACCGACCTGACGCCCTTCGCCCGCTTCTCCCTCGCCACATCCACCTCCTCAGCGCGCCAGCAGAACAGGTCACGCTCGCCTCCAGGCCGTTCGACCTGGACCCTGGGCGCCATTGCGCCCAGGAAGGCGGCAACAGCCCTTCTGCTCTCGACAGGAAGCTCTCGGACCTGCCCCGCCCGATCCCGGGACCAACGCTTCGCCCGATCCTTGAGCCACCCGAGCGGCACACCCAAGTGTATGGTTTCCCGGCCCGTGGCGGGGTCCGCCTCCACTAGCACCAACTGTTTTCGCTCCTGTCGTGCGAGCTCGGCGTATGCCACGATCAGCTTCGTCGTGGCCACTTTATTCGGCCGCGTCGCGACAAAGTCGACGCCCATTCCGGCGAAATCGGCCATCCACGAGGGGATCGCCTCCGGGTCCCGGGCGCAGAAACCTACCCTGCGGTGCGGTCGAAGCTGTCTCGCCCCCTGCAGCAGCTCTCTACAAAACCGTCTCGCCGCGGCCGCCGCTTCTGTGAAGAGCCCCTGCTCGGGGCCGATACCACCCGCGCCAACGGCCAAGGCTAGAAGATCCTCGGCCTGCACCATGAAGCCATCGAAGAGACGCCCGAACTGCTCGATGAGGAACAGGTTACTTGGAGCCTGAACCTGCAGATACACCTGCAGGCCGTTCTCGCCCTGAACCAAACCGTGCCTTGCCAACAGCGAGAGGTGTCTTCGCCCCTCTTCCGGCGTGCGGCACAGTGGGGCAATCAGGCTGACGTTGCTCAGCCCCATCTCCTCCCTGACGCGCCTGATCGCCTGGCATTCGACAGAGAAGGCACGCCCATAAACCGGGTGATCGTGGCGGGCCGCTCCTCGTAGCTCATGGTGCGGGTCTCCCGGCTTGGGTTCATAACGATCTCCTCCCAGGAGGCGCGCGTATCGATCCGAGCTGAGGCTCGAAAGGCGGACAAGGACGTCCCCCTTCACGTGACCGGCCTCTTCGCGGTAGGAGCCTGCAGCGATAGAGCCGACTGCGCAGGCGATGTGATCCGCCAGCCAATCGGCCTTCTTGCGATAGAATCCCGCGCGTTCCTGAATCGCTTCCACCAGGGTGGCGAGGCTAGCTCCGTCTCCAAGGCCTTGATCTGCCTCCTCCTGTAGCTGATCGAAGTCCAGAAAGGCAAGGGGATGAATGCCGACCTGGTCTTCGATGATGGCATCCAAGTCCACCAGCCCAACGCCATCAGTCGGGTATCGGGCCTCGAAAAACACACGCTCCGGGCGTCCGGTGATCAACATCAGTGCAGCCTTGGTTCTTGGAAGCTCCGCCGGGCCGAGCCGTTCAACCCGATACGATCCGGGCCCCTTTATCACGATGCCCATCTCATTCCGGCAGTCCACTGTCACGTCCACCCCATCGACAAGACATGTCGCGGCGCGGCCAGCGCCGACCACGCACGGCAAGCCAAGCTCGCTGCAGAAACGGGCGGCATGGCCGTTGCGATCGCCCTGGATGGTGATCACTGCCGCCGCGACCTGCATCGCCTGCTCCCATTCGGGGTCAGTGGATTCGGCCACCAGGACACTCCCCACGGTGAACTCGTTGAGTTGAGCCGCGGCTCGTATGACCTTGACCTTGCCGTAACCCATCGCGTCTCCGACACCCCTCCCGCGCAGCAACACCTCTTGAGGCCCGACGGACGAGGCCATGATGTAGGCGGGAAGCTCGATAGGGCGCGATCGCGGCGCCATGGGCTGGGCCTGAAGCAGGAACAGCATCCCGCTTCCAGCGCTGATGCCATCTCCATCTCTCGCCCAACTGAGTTCCGTTGTTCGCTTCAGGTGCGCCTCCACATCCATCGCGGCCCGCGCCAGTTCCAAGACCTCGTCGTCACTCAGGATGTACCGCATGCGATCCCGCTTCAGCACCGGGATCGAAACGAATGCACGATCGCCGTCGGGCCCGGGAACGCACTTCCACTCCTTTGTCCCCAGGCGCCTGTTCACCAGCGGCCTGAACCCTTTTCGTAAGGTCGGCTTATGCACGAAGAATTCGTCGAGAGCTGCGCCCTCCGTTCTGGTCGCACCGCACACTCCATAGTTCCCTTGGATCACGATCACATCGGAGAACCCCGAGCGGGGATCGAAGCCGGTCATGTGCCCAGAGCAGGCTGCGTCGCTCCGAACCATCTGCTGTACACCGATGGCGAGCGCGGAACTGACCGGGTCAATCCCTCTGGCCACAGATTCCGCGACGGCTTTCCTGGTGAAGAGTGAGGCGAAGCAGCTACGGCAGGCATCGAGGACGGCGTACTCCCCTTTGACATTGAGGAGGCTGTCATGAAGGCCGGCGGGCGCGTCATGAGCAGGCTCGCCCACGGCGCTGGACCGGACAGCCACCGGCATCGCGCCGGACCCCAAGCGAGAACACAATTTCCAGTAGGCCTTTGTGATCTCCCCCTCCAGGTTGGACGGGAGCCTCGCTCGGAGGAAGAGGTCGCGAGCCTCTTTTGCCTTCAGGGCCAGGCCTTCGGGGTCCCGCAGGTCCAGGCCGCTCATCAGGCGCCTGACGTCCGGCAGCAGCCCGGCCTCCCTGACCAAGTGACGGTATGCCTGCGCGGTGACCGCAAAGCCTGCTGGGACGCGCACCCCATGGCGGCCGAGGTGGCGAATCACTTCGCCCAGGAGGGCGTTCTTGCGCCCCACAAGGGCAGCGTCGGCCGCCCCGATCTCCTCAAACCATAGGATGAATCGCCGGTCTCGGCTGGAAGCCATCTCCGCTGAAATAGAACGGCCTATCCCCAACAAGAAGGGATAGGCCCGATGCCCCGCGCTACCGACCTGACGCCCGCTCCGCCCTGCACTGAGCGCCTCACCAGTCGTTCCGTGTCGCTCCTCGCCGATTCGCTCAGGGAGTGACTGCGACCTTGCTGAAATCGGCGATTTTGGAAAACAGATCCGCAACCTCCTTCAGGATGGCCAAACGGTTCTCCTGGAGGTCGCGATCGTCCACCATGACCAGAACCTCTTCGAAGAACATGTCGACGATAGGCCGGACCGTGGCGATCCGTTGTAGCGCCCGGAAGTACTCCCCGGCCCGGAGCAGGTGCTCCGTTTCCGCCCGGAGGCTTATCGCCTCCCCGTGGAGGGCCCGCTCGGCGCTCGTGACGAACCGGGTGGAATCAACCGGCTTGGAGAAGCCCTTTGGAAGGATATTGACCACCCGCTTGAACGCGGCCGTGAGCTCTCCGAAGTCGGGCTCCTGTCGGAAGGCGCCCAAGGCCTCGGCACGCTTCCCGGCCTCCGGCACCCGCTCGACATCGACGGACAGGACGGCATCCACGAGGTCGCCAGGAATCCCCCGTTCCGACAGGATCGCGTGGAGCCTGGCTGCAAGGAACTCCATGACCTCCTGCGCCGAACGGTCCTTGGGGCGGGTCAGCCGATTCCCGAACAGCTCGAAACTCTTGGCAACTGGCTGGGACAACGGCAGGTCAATTCCTGCGCTCAGGAGGATCTGCACCGTTCCCTGGCCGAGTCGGCGCAACGCGTAGGGATCCTCTGAGCCGGTCGGCATCAGGCCGATCCCGAAGCAGCCGCAGATACTATCGATCCGATCAGCCAGGCCCACAATGGCCCCGACGAGCGATTCGGGAGGCCTGTCGCCAGAGAAGCGGGGGAGGTAGTGTTCCTCGATCGCCTGTGCCACCACCGGCGCCTCGCCCGTGAGCCAAGCGTACTCGCGGCCCATGATCCCCTGCAGGTTGGGGAACTCCTTGACCATCGTGGTCACAAGATCGGCCTTGCACAACTGCGCCGCACGGCGGGCGTCTTGGACAAGTTGCGGGGCAACCTTCTCGGCGATGTAGACAGCCAGCTCCTGGAGCCGTTCCACCTTATCGAGCATTGTTCCAAGCCGGTCCTGGAAGATGATCCCTTTCAGTTTGGGAACTCGCTCAGCAAGCGGGGCTTTTCGATCCTCTTTGAAGAAGAAATCAGCGTCCTTGAGCCGCGCCCTCAGGACCCGCTCGTTCCCCGCGCGGATGACGTCCATCTCTTTCGCCTTCATGTTGGAAATCGCCACGAAGTGGGGAAGGAGGTTGCCGGCGTCGTCGACCACGGGGAAGTAGCGTTGATGCTTCCGCATGGGGGTCATAATCACGTCCCGTGGCAGCGAGAGATACTCCCGCTCGAAGCCGCCACACACCACGTTGGGGTATTCAACCAGGTATGTCACAGATTCCACCAGATCGTCGTCGAGGACCGGCTTCCCGCCGACCTTGCCGGCGGCCTCTTCGGCCAGCTTCACCACCAGATCCCGGCGGCGTGCCTGGCTCACGATGACATGTCGTTCTTCGAGCTTTTCGAGATAGTCTTGGAAACCCCGGACCCGTATCTGGCCGCGGCTCAAGAACCGGTGACCGAACGTTTTGTTCCCGCTCTTGACCCCCTCGATCTCGAAAGGAATCACACGACCACCGTAGAGAGCCAGGAGCCACCGAATGGGCCGGACGAAGCGAAAGGCCCCTTCCCCCCAGCGCATGAACTTCGGGAATGAGAGGGAAGTGATCAGGCGGGGAAGAAGGCTCGGCAGCAGCTCTTCCAGACGCGCGCCCCGCTCCTCGACGACCGCGACGACATATTCTCCGCGATCAAGCGTTCTCACCTGGAGTTTCTCGACAGGGATTCCTTGCGCCCTGGCGAAGCCGAGTGCGGCCCTGGTCTGGTGCCCCTCCTGATCGTAGGCGACCGCTTTCGCCGGTCCGACCACCTCACGGACTCGATCGGACTGGGTCTCATCCAGGCGCTCGACATACAAGACAAGGCGCCGAGGGGTCCCAAGAGTTCGCACGCCGGAGAAGGCGATCCGTTCCTCCTGGAAGAGGCGGCAAGCCTCCGACTCCAAATCTCTCAGGGCCGGCGCCATATACCCTGAGGGGATCTCCTCCGTCCCGATCTCAAATAAGAGCTCTCTGGTCATAGGATCGTCGTCGTGTGCGATTCGTTATGGCTGCCACGCCTTCATGAGCGGAAAGCCCATCTCCTCGCGCTGCTTGAGGTAGGCCTCTGCGCCCCTACGCGCGAGGTTCCGAACGCGACCGATGAAGCTTGTCCGCTCGGTGACGCCGATCGCGCCCCTCGCATCCAAAATATTGAACGTGTGAGAACACTTGAGGCAGTAATCGTACGCCGGCAACACAAGCCCCTTCTCAATAAGGCGCAACGACTCCTTCTCATATTGGTCGAAGAGTTGAAGCTGAAGGGCTACATCGGCCTCGTCAAAGTTATGGATCGACCACTCTACCTCCCCCTTGTGATGGACGTCGCCGTAGGTGACCCCCTTCACCCAGGTCAGGTCGTAGACGCTATCCACCCCCTGCAGGAACATGGCGATCCGCTCGAGCCCGTAGGTCAGCTCGGCTGAGACCGGTTTCAAGTCGATACCGCCAGCCTGCTGGAAGTACGTGAACTGGGTGATCTCTAATCCGTCCAGCCAGACCTCCCACCCGAGACCCCATGCGCCAAGCGTCGGCGACTCCCAGTCGTCCTCCACGAAACGGATGTCATGCTTGAGCGGGTTGATGCCGACACTGCGAAGGCTGTCCAGGTAGATCTCCTGGATGTTGTCAGGAGAAGGCTTCATGATCACCTGGTATTGGTAATAGTGTTGGAGACGATTCGGATTGTCCCCATAGCGCCCATCGGTGGGGCGGCGAGACGGTTCCACATAGGCGACGTTCCAGGGCTCGGGTCCAAGGACCCGCAGGAAGGTGGCAGGATTACTCGTCCCAGCGCCAACTTCGATGTCGTAGGGCTGCTGGATAACACAGCCCTGGTCGGCAAAAAATCTCTCCAGCGACAGGATGAGTTCCTGAAATGTCATCGCGGGGTTCGCTCGCCGTTTCATCACCCTGCCTTTGCGAGAGTGAGAAGATGGAGGGAAAATAACACGCTGCGTTGCAGCACGCCCGGTCGAAAGCTCAAGCGTGCTACACGCTACCAAGATACACTTCTTCTGTCAAGGAAAAACCGGCGAAAACGCTATCAAAAGCTCTGCTCAACCCGGCGTAGGAAGGCGCTGGACCGAGGGTGTTTGCCTATGAAGTAGGCAATACAGACTGCCAAAACCTCTTCAAGAGCCCGACCGTGAGGCGACGAGAGGGGAATGTTCAGCGATTCTTGCAGTCCCCCTTGGAGGACAGAACGTAAGTATCCTATTGATTCTAAAGAGATGGTTAACCCATCATGCAGTTTGGCTCGACAATTTTGACACACCAGCCCGCCGCGGGCCGGGCTGATTGCGAGGCCATCGGTCTGCTCGAGGAGGGACCGGCAGACAAGACAGCGATAGAGCTCCAGAAGGTACCCCACAAGCCTCAGTAGGCGGATTTCGAATGTTCGCAAGAGCCGCGGGTCGTCATGTGACACTAGCAGGATCAGGGCATCTCGGAGAAGGATGAAGATCTCCTCGTTCGGCTCTCCGTCCTCCACGGCTGCACCTGCCAGCTCCACGAGGTAGGCGCCGCGACTCAGCCTGTCCAGGTCCGCTTTGAGCGGCGCAAATGGCTCAATCACCGAGAACTCATTGATCTGGTGCAGTGTGCGGTTGGGCCACTCGAAGAAGACAAGCTCTCCGAGAGTAAACAACTCGAGCGCGCCGCCGAATCGGCTCCGGACGCGCCTTGCCCCTTTGGCGACCGCCCGAACCTTCCCCAGTCTCCGGGTGAAAAATGGGATGATGCGATCCGCTTCACCGAGATTATGCCCGCCGATTACGATCGCTTCAGTTGATTGTAGAGGCATGTTTCGAGTCTGGAGTTTCGCGTCCCGAGTTAAAGAACCCCTCTACTCGAAACTCGGAATCCGAAACTCGGAACTATACTATGGTTGTAGATAGCCCAGCCGCTTCAGCGCCTCGGCGTCGTTTTGCCAGTCGCTGCGAACCTTGACCCACAGCTTCAGGAACACCTGAGTGCCGAGCAACATCTCGATCTCCGGCCTGGCCTGCTCCCCGATCTTCTTCAGCATCGCTCCACCGCGTCCGATGATAATCCCCTTCTGGGAGTTTTTCTCGACATAGATGGTCGCCTCCACGTCGGTGAGCTCGCGCCCTTCCCGCGCCTTTACCTGCTCCACCTCGACGGCCACCGCATAGGGCACCTCTTGATAGACCAGGTGGAAGACCTTCTCGCGAATCAACTCGGCGATGATAAGCCGCTCGGGCTGGTCGGTAAGCTGATCAAAGGGATAAAGGGGCTGTCCTTCGGGCAGGTGCTGGATCAGCAGGGACTCAAGGACCTCAACATTGTCCCCTTCAGTGGCAGAAACAGGAACGATTTCCACAAATGGCAAGAGCGCTCGAAAGCGGTCGATCGTGGGGAGAAGCCTCTGCTTCTCGACGAGATCGACCTTATTGATCGCGAGGAAGATCGGAGACTTCACTTCCTTAAGGGCCTCCAGGATGTGCCTGTCGTCCTCAGAGAACGGATCCGTTGCCTCTACCATCCAGAGGATCAGGTCCGCCTCCCCGAGTGTGTTCATGGCAGCCTTCACCATCAGACGATGGAAGTAGCCGCCTGCTTTGTCAATCCCCGGCGTATCCAGGAAGATCAACTGCGCCCCGGGCAGGCTCTTGATCCCAGCGATCCGGGTCCTGGTAGTCCGGGGCCTGGGCGAAACGATCGAGACCTTCTGGCCCAGGAGGCGGTTCATCAGGGTCGATTTTCCAACGTTTGGCCGCCCCACGATCGCCACAAATCCGGATTTGAAATTATTTCCTTCCATTATTCAGGATCTCTTCGGGCGATGCAGTTCTAAAACTTTCCTCAACATCCCATTCAGGTTTGCTAGATCGTCTGAAATGAGTCTTCCTGGTCGATAGAGAATTCTGCTGGTCGCAAGAGTGGCCAATTGAATTCTGATAACAGAAGGAGCTACTAAATTGGCCTCTCGCCACCCCTGGATCGGATAATCGCTGGGTACACGGGGAGGGTGGGTTGTGACGGCCGCGATGATCAGATCGCCTCGGCGATTATATTCGGCGCCACTTACTACGACTGCCGGCCTCACCTTCGCCGTCGCTTTATCTCGAAATGGAAAGGCGACCAGCACGACGTCGCCCTTTGCGTATTCCATAGATATCTCTCCAATGGTCGTACACCGCGTCTTCGGGGTTATCCCACGTCCTCGCGAAGGTTTCCTCTGCGAGGGTCGAAAACGGCCCGAGCTCTCTGGCTTCGAGGGGGCGTCGAACGACGTTCGACCTAGCGAAGATCAAACCGTTGAGGCTTCCCTCATCGATTCGTACCGTCCGGCCAAGCTTTATGACTTGCAAGTATCCTTGATCGATCCACCGCCGCACCGTCCGCTGGCTCACCTTCAATCTCTCCGCGGCCTCACGAATAGTCAGAAATGATGTGGCCGGTCGTGGTTCGTGAAGTGATCTCACCCTCGCTCCTCTCTGTCCCAAACGAAGATTCTGGAAGTATTCGCCTCCTCTTCCGATTCCCACTCGACCCGCTAATGATAAGGCAAGTGACCTCTTCTGTCAATAATTGACCTCAATTGACACCAAATCTTCGCGAGCCGCCAACTTTGATCCGGGATTCCGTCAGGGGAGTGAAAGTCGGAGAAGCGCGGCTGGATCGATCCTGGCGCCCTGGAGGCGGATGCCGAAGTGCAGATGTGGCCCGGTGGCGCGTCCAGTCGCTCCGACTCTTCCTATTTCCTGTCCCTTCCTTACCTTCTGACCTGCGTTCACCAGGAACTCCTCGAGGTGGAAGTAGATGGTGTACAGGCCAAGGCCGTGGTCAAGCACAACCGAGTTGCCGCCGAAGAATTGCTCTTCGGCCAAGGCCACGCGAGCGGCGTTGGAAGCGCGAACGAGAGATCCAGGTGGAGCCTGGTAATCGGCGCCGGCATGCGGAGAGCGAGGCTGTTCGTTGATGATCCGTCGAAGTCCAAACCCCTCGGGCCCCGCGGGCGAAGCCACGGGTGGGAGAAAGGTCCCCTGCCAGTATCGCTCCGGGGTGATGCTCTCCCAGATGACGTTCAACCGGCTTGCCTCTTCGGAGACCCGCTTGGCCGTCTCCGAATCCAGATCGACCATCTGCGGGGGCAGCGTCAGACGCTGCACGGAAAACCGGCGCCGCCTGATTCGAATCGGCCATTCGCGCGCGCGAACCCGGCCCTGTCGGTCTTTCCCCTGAAGGCGCAACAGGCGTCGGCCAGCCGCCTCCAGATCGATCCCGATAATAGCCTGGACGCGGCCCGCCCCGACACGGGAAAAGATGAGCGGCTGGTTCTCGAGGCCCCCTTGCAGGTCCTCGAGCCAGGCCGGAGGCCGAAGTGTCACAGCAAACACGCCACCCTGTGGGACCGCCCGCGGCACTCGTCCCTGAATCCCGAAGGGATCAGCCGCATCTGATAGGCCGGACGTCGTGATCAGGAGTGAGAGAAGGGCAACGATGCGGAAAGGGCCGCCAGGGCAGCCCGTTCGCAGTCGTGGGCCGACGGTCATCCTTGTCTGGAAGCCGGTACGCTGGAGGGACTCCGTCTCGAAGGACGCGCCCAGAAGGCGGTCACGATGGTTCCCACGAGCGCGAGGGCCGTCACCGCCAGTAAGGCCGACTCCGCAGAGAACGGACGCGCCACCAGGACGCGCGACAGGGGAGGGGCGAGAGTCACGATGCCGATGACCGTCGAGGCAAGAGCGGCAGTGAGGACCGCGCCCGCCGAGATGTTCTTCGCGCGTCTGGCGATCGGGTCGAAGGCGGGCGACGCCACGTCCACGGCCAGCTCCACTGCGGTATTGATGAGCTCTGCGGTAACAACCAGGGCAACGGCGATGAGCAGCAGGAGGAGATCGGCGCGTGGCAATCGTAGCAGAATCCCGAACAGCGCGACCAGGCCCGCGACTACGACATGGATGCGCAGGTGACGTTGGGTCGCAAGCGCATCTGCGATCCCTTCCAGGGCACAGCGGAGAGGGCTCAATGAGGACGCAGTGTTCATTCCGACCCGGTGGCAATGAACGGGAAGCCGAGTTCTGCCTCGAGCCGCTTCATCTTCCTCGCCTCCGATGCCGTCTGATGGTCGTACCCGAGCAAGTGCAGGATGCCATGGATCAGGAGAGCGGCCAGCTCCTCCCGGAGTGAGCGCCCTGCCGCCCTGGCCTGCCGATGGGCTGTTTCGGCGGAGATCACGACATCCCCGAGCTGACCTGGTGAGATCGACGCGAACAGCCCCTCACGCATCGGGAATGAGAGGACGTCGGCGCTGCTGGAGATCCCTCTGTACCGCTCGTTGAGCCGGGCCATGGTCCGGTCGCCCACCAGCAGCAGCCCGCACTCCGCCCCCTCGACCCCCATCTTAGCGAGGGTGGTCTCCCCGACCTTTTTTAGGAAGGTGATGTCGATCCTGATCTTCCTTTGTCGGTTTTTGACCTCGATCGTCATCTCCCTCTCCTCGAGCAGGCGGCCGTTCCAAGGTGAACTTGAGAATGCCTGCGCGGGAGAGCTCGCGTTGATTGAACTCTCGTCTAGCGGCGGGCCCTTCAAAGACAAATCCTGGATAATCGACCCGAGGGTGGTAGACGCCGCACAGGACCCGGATAAAGCTCTCTTCGATGAGGCGCAACTCTCTGAAGGTCAAGTCGCATTCATTCAACTGGCCATCACTGAAGATGGCGGTCACGATCTTGGCCACCAGCCCCTGGAAACGCCCTGGCGTCCGCTCGGTCAGGGTTCGCGACGACGCCTCGACGGCGTCCGCCAGCATCAGGATGGCCGATTCTTTGGTCTGCGGCTTGGGACCGGGATACCGAAAGTTCTCTTCCTCAACCTCCCCCAGATCCGGATCCTGTACCTTCTTGGCCTTGTCGTAGAAGAAAGTGACCAGCCGCGTGCCGTGGTGCTGCGGGATCATCTCGACCACGGCTGGCGGCAGGCCGTGGGCCCTGGCCAGTTCGATGCCGGCCTTCACATGGGAAACGATCACCAAGCTGCTGAGGCTCGGTCGCAGTTTGCCGTGCCGGTCCCTGGCATTGGCCTGGTTCTCTACGAAGTACAACGGCTTGGTCATCTTCCCGATGTCGTGATAGTAGGCGCCGACGCGGCATAGCAGCGGATTGACCCCGATCGCCTGAGCGGCCGCCTCGGCCAAGGTGCCGACCACCACGCTGTGATGGTAGGTCCCGGGGGCCTTGAGGATCATCTCCTTGAGGAGAGGATGGTTCAGGTTACACAGCTCAACCAATCGGAAATCGGTGGCCACCTCGAATAGATACTCGAAGACGGGGAGCAGACCCAGCGACAGAATTGCGACGAACAGCCCGTTGACGGCGCCGCAGAGCAGTTGGAGACCGAGCGACTCCGTGGCTCCGGAGAGAAGGGACCAGACCAGAATGAAATAGAGATTGGCCAGCCCGACCATCACCCCCGCCCCGAGCAAGGTGGCCCGATCTTTCCGGCCGACGAGGGCGAAGATCGCTGTGAGACTGCCCACGAAGCTAAACAGGAAGAAGCGGAGCCCTGCAGACGTGAGGAGCGAGGTCAGTATGCTGATGGCAAGGGCGCCCGCAAAGGCGAGGCGGCTGTTGAACAGGACCGTCAATAGCAGACCTCCCAGGCCGACTGGGATCGAGTACTCCAGGGCGCTCAACGGGACATTCGGAAGCGCCTGATTGACGGAGGGAATGAAGAAGAGGAAGTAGCGGGTGATGGCCACCGCCAACAGGATCACCGAGGCCAGCAGGAACAGGTTCTTCGGTCGCCGCATCGACTCGGGCTGCAGCGTCCAGATGTACAGACACAGGCTGCCGAGCAGGAAGCTGACCAGCAGGCAAATCCCCAGGATCGGAAGGCTCCCCGCCGGGAGCGCCTGGGACGAGGCCAAGAGGAGAATGATGGCCAGAACAGCTACGCCGGAGAGCGAGTGGAAGGCAACCGGATGGCGTTCAAGCCGACCTGTGGCACGATGAAACCAGGAAGAGAGCGAGCGGGCAAGCCCCACTAGCGGAGGTTTAGCTGACGATTCTCCGCTGGGAATGAGACTGCTGCCGGCGGTCCTACTGGGCGCCATGTGGCGCCCTCCTACCGCCCCTCGGCGCCGGGAGGGGAGCTCTGATACAACTCGTAGGCCCGGACGATCTGCTGCACCAACTCGTGTCGCACGACGTCCTCCTCGCTGAGATAGGCGAACCTGATTCCCTCAACACCTTTCAGGATGCGCTGCACCTCGATGAGCCCTGACTGCCTGCCAGTGGGCAGATCGACCTGCGTGATGTCCCCCGTGATCACGGTCTTGGAGCCGAAGCCCAGACGCGTGAGAAACATCTTCATCTGTTCTGATGTGGTGTTCTGGGCCTCGTCCAGCACAATGAAGGAATCGTTCAAGGTCCGGCCTCGCATGAAGGCGAGGGGGGCGACCTCGATGGTGCCCATCTCGATGAGGCGGGTGACGCGCTCCGCCTCGATCATGTCATACAGGGCATCGTACAGGGGGCGAAGGTAGGGGTTGATCTTGTCATACAGGGTGCCGGGCAGGAAGCCCAGCTTCTCGCCTGCTTCGACGGCGGGCCTGGTCAGGATGATCCGGTTCACCTCTCGCTTCAGGAGGGCTGAGACCGCCATCGCCATCGCCAGATAGGTCTTGCCGGTCCCGGCAGGCCCGACGCCGATCACGACGTCGGCGCGATCGATGGCGTCGAGATAGGTCCGCTGAGTGATCGTCTTGGGCGCCACCTGGCGGCGGCCGACCGCCCGCGAACTGCCCTTTGCTTCCACGCTCTGCGGTGCATGTGCAGATGTCTGTCCTGTAAAAATCCCCATCCCAACCATCCTGCGGCATCTGCGC
>Ga0209431_10003244_pt1 | contig 13013 bp, 12 predicted proteins | sample RifCSP13_3_FD_184021 | JGI IMG/M metagenome (GOLD analysis project Ga0209431, IMG submission 184021) | Soil microbial communities from Rifle, Colorado - Rifle CSP2_sed 13_3 (SPAdes) (version 2) | ecosystem: Environmental > Terrestrial > Deep subsurface > Rock core/Sediment | place: Rifle...
AATTTCGATTAAAGAATCAACTGCAAACTCTGCAGAAATATTTCTTCGAACAATATCCTTTCCACGGTAAAGAGTAATTTTATCAATTCCTGAGCCGACGTAACCATAATCAGCATCTGCCATTTCACCCGGACCATTAACAATGCAGCCCATTATTGCAATTTTTACTCCTTTAAGATGTTCGGTTCTCTTGCGTATCATTTCTGTGGTTTCTTGAAGATCAAACAAAGTTCGTCCGCACGAGGGACATGCAATGTATTCGGTTTTTGAAATTCTCATTCTTGCAGCTTGTAATATTCCGAATAGAGTTCTATTAATTACAGTTTCCTTCGTTTCTTTAACTTTGATAAAACTTTTAACATATACATTTTTCGATTCAACGGGTTCAAGAATATTTTCAACATCAATCCAAACTCCATCTCCAAAGCCATCAATCAGTAATGCCCCGATGTCAGTTGAAGAATGCAAACGCAGCTCATCAAGATTTAATCCTTTATAAGATCGCTTAATGATCACAGGATTTTTAACATCATTCTCAATTAGCTTAATAAAAATTCTTCTTTGTTCAGCCATTCCATGTTCATTTGATGTAACTAAAACTATCACAGCTTTGTTATCAATCTTAAGTCTATTCATCAATTCACCAGCGAGTGAATCGATATCGATTTCGACAAAATTTAAAATATTAGATTTTTGATTACTTGATTTGTAATCCCCCACATTCAAAAGAGGGAATGATTTTTCTTGAACATCAAGTTTCAGCCAATGATTATAATCGTGAACCACTTTCATTCCCATTGGAATATCGAATGGTGTGTTTTGCTTTCCCAAATAAATTAAATCGGCAGCCATATCTGACATATTCCACTTATCAGAAGGTGCATCGTAAGAATATCCAGCATCTGCTAAATCTTTGTGAGCAATTATTTTTCTTGCTGAATAATCAGCAAAAACTCTCGGAACATTTATTCCGCCAATGCCTAAAATCTCAAAAGTATGTCTTCGGGAATAATTTAGCGAATCAAATGGAATCTCGTGAACCTCTTCAATTTTTTTATGAGGGCTTCGATTTTTATAACGATTAGCTAAAGATATTGCAACGGGAGCTTCGTACTCAGGATCTTCGGTTAAAGAAACTCTTATTGTATCACCAATTCCATCTTCGAGTAAACTTCCAATTCCGAGCGCGGATTTTATTCTGCCGTCTTCACCGCCGCCGGCTTCTGTAACTCCAAGATGCAAAGGATAATTCATCCCCTCCTCTTGCATTTTGATTATCAGCAAGCGATATGCTTGAATCATAACTTGCGGATTGCTTGCCTTCATCGAGAGAACGATGCTGTGATAATTCAGCTCTTCACAAATTCTCACGAACTCCAAAGCAGATTCAACCATTCCAAGCGGTGTATCGCCATATCGGCTCATTATTCTATCTGAAAGAGAACCGTGATTTGTTCCGATTCGCATAGCAGTTCCGTATTCTTTGCAAATCTTTACAAGAGGGGAAAATCTTTCTCGAATTCTTTCTAATTCGATGTTGTAGGATTCATCCGAGTAATCAATTGACTCAAACTTTTTCTTATCAATATAATTCCCTGGATTAACCCGGACCTTCTCAACAATTCGTGCGGCTATTTCTGCTGCGTTAGGTGTAAAATGAATATCAGCGATGAGGGGAACGTTAAAACCTCTGGCTCTCAATTCTTTTTTAATGTTCGCAAGATTTTCAGCTTCAGATTTACTGGGAGCAGTAATTCTTACATATTCACATCCCGAGTTTACCATTCTTATTGTTTGTTCAACAGTCGCTAATGTATCCATTGTGTTTGTTGTGGTCATGGATTGAATGCGAATCGGATTATCACCGCCAAGAGGAATATCTCCAACAAAAACCTCGCGGGTTTTATACCGGCTGTATTTGGTTAAGCTGTTGCAGTACTTTTTAAATTGAGTAATCTTTTCAGTCATCTTTATCTTTTAAACTTCACAATATAATCACAAAATGAACATAATTAGTTCGAAATGATTTTGTGTAGAAAAATCATGGCAAAGAATTGATGTGATTATTTAATTTCAATTGGTAGAGCGAATCTTGTAAATCACTCGGATCTAATTTTCGTTTACCTAATTCATAACCAATATCTTCCCAATAAGATTTAAGCCAGGAATCGAATGGTTGTTTGTTCATAAATTCTACTCTTGGAATATCATATTCTTTTATTACAGCTTTACATAATTCACACGGTTCAGTTGTAGTCATAACAATCAATGCTTTTTTATCCAAGCCATTGAATTGACTCCAACCCATACTTTTAACTGCATCATTAATTGCGTTGATGACGGCATGCCCAACTGCATTCGTATCAGCCTGCATAGTATTGTGTCCGCGTCCAATTATAGAATAATCGTAAAGGACTATTGCCGAAATAGGATCATCACCATTTTTCATCGCTTCAATTCCACCAATTCTCAGTTCACGCTTAGATAGAGCAACAAGATCAGTGCTGGGAAAAATTCTATAATATTCTGTTTGGAAAAGATAGATTACTAAGATTATAGTAATTGCTAAAAGTGCTGTTGAGTAGATAGATTTATTCATTATAAAAACTCTCTAATTTTAACATGATAAATATAAAATAAACTTATGGATAATTATTATCCATTCACGGTTAGTTAAAAAAATGATTATTTTTAACAACAAGAACAGCATGTTCATAATATAAATTCATCGTAAAACAGTATGCGAATTCCCGAAAATAAAATAGAAGAAATAAGATCTGCAGCAGATATTGTTGATATTATTTCCGAGTTTGTTCAACTTAGAAAACGAGGCAAGAACTTTATTGGTCTTTGTCCTTTTCACAGTGAAAAAACTCCATCTTTTACGGTAAGTGAAGACAAACAAATATTCCATTGCTTTGGATGTCATGCGGGAGGAAATATTTATAAGTTTTTGATGGAGTATGAAAAAATATCTTTTATTGAAGCCATTCAAGAAGTCGCAGCAAGAGTCGGGATAAATCTTGAATATGAAGTAGATACCACCGGCAAAGACAGCGAGCAGGAAATTTTGTATGAGCTAAACATTCAAGCAGCAAGATATTTTTCTGATAATTTACTCAACTCCCCGGCAGGCGAAATTGCTAGAAAATATTTTCAAGAAAGAAAAATAAAACCTCAAATAATGCGTGCATTTGGACTTGGTCATGCGCTTAACGGCTGGGAGAATTTTGTTGAGTATGCAAAATCACAAAAAATTGATCTTGAGCGAGCAATTCAATTAGGTTTGATAGGACAGCAGAATGATGGCCGCTTGTTCGATAAATTTTCAGACCGAATAATCTTTCCAATCTTTTCTGCAAATGGAAGAGTGATTGCTTTTGCTGGTCGAATTCTTGAGAATAAAGAGGGTGCAGCCAAATATTTAAATTCACCCGAATCCATGATTTATGTTAAAGGGCGAGTGCTATATGGTTTATCTTTTTCTAAAGATGAAATAAGAAAACTTGATAAGGCAATTCTTGTTGAAGGATACATGGATTTAATATCTCTGTACCAAAACGGAATAAAAAATGTTGTTGCAGTTTCCGGAACGGCTTTAACGGAAGATCAAGTTCAACTTTTATCTCGATACACTAAAAATGTTGTGCTGTTGTTTGATGCCGATACTGCGGGGATAAAAGCATCAATGAGAAGTATTGAACTGCTGCTCAAACGCGATATAGAAGTTAAAATTGCAACTCTTCCTTCAGGCGAAGATCCTGATTCTTACATCAATAAGTTTGGCAAAGATGAATTTGATGAGCTCATTCGGAAAGCACAAAATTTTTTGGAGTATCAAACAGCTTACTATGAATCGCAGCATTATTTTGAAGATCACAATAAAACAGCAGAAGCAATTCGCGAGCTGGTTAAGCTGCTCGCTTTGATTGAAGATGAATTAAAAAGAAATTTATTGTTGAAGTCCATTGCGAAAAAATTCAATCTTCGTGAAAAACTTTTGGAAACTGAACTTGATAAAATTATTAAGAACCAAGCGAGACAGGAATCTGTAAGACAAGTTGTTAAGGATGGCAGACCGAATAAAGAAAAAGCGGGAATGCACTTTGCAACATTGGAAACCAAATCCGGAATTAACTATACACTTGAAAAGGAATTAGTTAAACTTCTCTATGAAGGAAATAGAGAAATTATTGAACTCATCTTTAAACATTTTTCCCCGGATGATTTTAATTATCAATTTCATCAAGAGCTTGTAAATTTAGTTTATGAAGCTAATCAAAATGCAGAAGATTTAATCGTAAGTTCTCTGATTGCAAAAGTGAAAGATGAAGAACAGCAAGCTTATCTTTTAGAAATTACTTTCGACAAATATTCAATCAGCAAAACGTGGGATGAATTAAATCCCGTTTTCGAGGATGAAAAACTGCTTTACAAGTTTGCTCTTGATACAATTAAGAATTTTAAGATTGCTAAGATTGAAGAAAAGATAGAGGAAAATCAAGAAAGGATAGAGCAAGCTGAAAATGAAAATGAAAAACTGGTGATAATGAAAGAGAATATGGAGCTGGAAAAGGAGAAGAAGAAGATTAAAGAGGAGTGGGTTTGACTCAGCAACTAACCCAGTTCCTTCGCAGACAGCAATCGTTCGAGAGGAACTGGGTTAGTAATAATTTAAGTGAGTTTGTAAACTTTGATAGATTTTATAATGAAAGATTTGTAATTTTACAAAAAACGAGATTGTTATGGTAACAATAATTAGAGCAAAAACTCACAGAGAAAAAATTAAACAGCTTTTCTTATTAGCTGACCGAAAAACTAATTTACTAGATGCGACAAAATACTCCGGTAAAATAAAGCTTAATGGAAAACCACTTTCGATCCAAAAGTAGTTAAGAGATGAGTGGAATTAATCTTCTTGCCGACACAAAAGTAAATTATTTAAAAAATGCAATAAGCAAATCAGTAGTGTCCAAAATATTTTCGCGAACGAAAATTTTATAGTAATATTTACAAACATTCAGCATTTGGCACATAGTCTTGAACTCAACCCAGCCATTTTCTTACAAAGAGAAGGGCTTATTATAATGTTATGGCTTTTGATTTATATTTTGTAAGGATAATTTCATTTTACGTTTTATTGTTAGTAAGTCTCTCTCTTTTTAAGAGAGAGATTAGAGTGAGTTCCTTTTTATTTTCGACAGGTATGAAGCAAATATTTGAATTACTTATCTAAGTAGAGTAGGGGAAAACTTAGTGAACACCCTCTCCATTGAAAAAGCACGAACCGAACTATTAAATGTTCTTGAGTACTCAAGCTCAAGAAGATTAAAGCTGAAAAGTATCAGCGAGTTCTTCTCGCTCCTGCTTAATCAAGAATCTTCCAATCTCATTGAATCATATTTACCCGAATTCATTCCTAAATACATAGATTATCTAAAAAGCTATTCTTCATTTGGCATTAAGCCGGAATTCTCTCAAGCGATTATCTCGACAAATGAAAGGCTAAAAAACCTTAATGAGTTAAATGAATTTAGAGATAAGTTAAGTTTGCTTAATGACCAACTGAAAAATAAATTGCAAGAACTGCAAAATATTTTGATTGGTAAGGAAATACTGCAGGCAGCCGAACAGAAAATCTTATTCCCGGTAATTAATGAATGGGAATCCATCCCTTTGGAAGATGAACAGATTGATGGTAGATGGGTTTTAGGATCGCTTGATTCTTTAACAATCAAAATCAGCATAACTAAAGACCAAGATAAATTTATTGTGGTTCCAAGTGAAATTGAAAAAGACAAAAAGCTTGAAGAGCAGATAAATATTTCCTGGTTAAAGGCAAAGGAATATTGCAAAAGTCATGTCAAGAGAATAGCTGCACACCATGAGGTAATAATTAGCTTTGATGAGCATCTTGGAATTTACAAAGGTGAGTCAGTTGGGACAGCACTGGCAATTGGTTTTATCGAAGAGATTCTAAGATTTTATAATTCTCAGACAATATTAAAACCAATTGGTAATGCTGCATTCACTGGAGGAGTTAAAGAAGATGGGGATATCAATCCAGTTTCTAAAGAAATAGCGGGGAAAAAAGTTGAGATTGCTTTTTATTCAAACTGTTCAACACTCGCCGTTCCTAAAGAAGATGAGAATTATGCAGTTGTTAAGCTTGAAGAGTTAAAGAAACAATACCCGTTAAGAAAACTAAAGGTAGTTGGCGTAAAAGATCTTGATGAAATTTTACTTCGCAGAGACTTGATTGAAATTAAAAAGCAAAAACTTGTAGTACGAACTGGAAAATTTGTTAAGAAGAATTGGGTGAGTGCAATTGTTACGGTTTTATTAGCAATACTGTTTGGTTATTTGTTTGTTGTGGATTTTGATGATAATCCGGCAATACTTGCAACTGATGGCGGCACGCTATTCGTTAAGAATAAAAATGGAAAACTTTTATGGACAAAAAAAGTCGGATTTCCCCAAGATGTTATTTCTAATAATAAAATTTTGTTTAGCACAAGTCGGATCGTTGATGTAAATAATGATGGTATAAATGAAGTTGTATATTGTGGTAATATCAAATCAACAAATTTGAATATTCAAAGCGGTTCAGAAATTGTTTGCTATAGCTATAAAGGAGATATGCTCTGGACATATACATTCCCCGATACTGTCAATTCTGAGAGAGAAAAATTGGAATCATTTTATGGAATAAATCTCATCCTAGACACTATTACTATTAATAATAAGAAAAGCTTATTGGCAAATGCGACAAATGCTAACTCCTTTAGCTCTGCAATTTTTAGACTCGACCTTAGATCAGGAAAAAGGCTTCCCGGTACATTATGGTGTTCGGGTTTTACTGTTGATGGATTAATTAAAGATGTTGATAATGATGGTAAGCGAGATATTCTTGCTGTTGGGGTGGACAATGGATTTGAGGATATAGTGATATTTGCTTTTGATATTGACACTTTAACAAGTGTACGACCTTCAACGAAAGAATATACGATCAAAGGATTCCCACCGGCAAAACTTAAAACCTATATCAGACTAGCGAAGACGGATTATGATAATTACTTGGGAATACGTATGTCTGGTATTGAAGCTGGGCGTTTCTATGACGATATCAGCGAAAGCAAATATGTATTTCAGACAACTTCATCTAATCCTGAAAAACCAGCACGTCTCTGGATAAAGCTTGATTATAACTTAAAAGATTTCGATGTGATAGTTGATAACCAATATCGGGTAATTCGCGATAGTCTTGTAGCTCATGGGAAACTAAATCTGCCGTATACAGACACAAAAGAATATGTTGATATTTACAAAAGCAAAATACTTTACTGGAAAAATGGCAAGTGGGTTAAGAGGGAGGAGTTGGAGTAATGTAGGGAACGACCTCCCGGTCGTTCCGTAAATGGTAACCAAGCGCCCTATGAAGGATGTGGCTTACTAAGGAACTTGATTAGTGAAAATGGAATTGAGTTTGTGAATAGGAAATAATTTCAAGAAAACAAATTTGGATATCCAGTTGGGTTAAAAATAGAAGAAAGCTCAATATCAATGTCATATTCATCCCATCTCAGATGTTCCGGCGGGGAAAAATCAACTGCAAATATTTTATCAACCGGTATTTTGGCAAGCATAGGAAAAACTTCAAATGATAGAAAATATTCCTTATCGTTAACAAGCAGCCAAAGACCTTTTTGTGTTACACCGGTAACTTCACAAGTTAAAGTGGGATTTCCAGAGTTGTATAAATTCATTTTTCTTTTCCTTTGTAATCTCAATGAGTCTTCTCTAAAAAGGGATTTTCCTCATATAAAAGTTTTGAATATGGTGAAAATTAATATATTACAATTCTTAAATAGACTTTTTTAGATTCGCCTCATAAATTATTTCTTTAAGATGATCTTCACGGATACCGTAATTAGCAAATAATTCTACATTTGGTTCAAGCCAAATCTTCGCCTCTCCATCGGCTGTTTGAACATGAATATGAATTCGGGTTTCTTCTCTGCCATTAACATAAAATCTATAATTTTTAATCCTAAAAAATGTTGGTGACATATGAATCTAATTTTTTTCTATCACAATTTTGATCAATGCTTTGTTTGCCTGACAAATATAGAAAAAATGTTTAAAGAAAGATAAGGGTCCCTTTTAAACTGACTATTTTTCATCAATTTATTTCAAGTCTATCAATGCAGATTGTTTGAAACCGGATGTCAAAAATATACACCGGTTTTTGCTATGATCAAAAAGTAAGGAAAAAGAAAGAAGAATTGGATTGAATTAAAAACTAACCCAGTTCCTCACGTACATGTGCATGATGATAAGGAACTGGGTTAGTGAAAGTAGATTCGTATCTCTTCATGGATTGTTAAGTTTAATATACTAGAATGGTAAACTTTTTATTCGTGTTCTATCAGGTTCCAGAATTATCAAGCTTCCTTTTTCTAATTCATCATTGAAATTCTTGATAGTGTTCTTGAGAGATTGGAATTGACGGTCGGGATTAGTTGAAAAGTTTCTGAAAAGTATAACCGATGGAAGGTTCTTATCCCACTGTGAAAGTATAAATCCGAAATCAGTATCAGCAGAGATTATTATTCTATTTTCTTTAAATGCGAGATCAAATATTTGATAATCAAATGCTTTTTGCATCTTGAATTCTTTTACATGTACAGAGTCAAAACCCAGCTTATTTAACTCCTTTGAAACAAGAGGTGATAAATTATTATCAATCAGAAACTTCATTGAGCAATAGTAGGAATTTCTCTAAAACGCAGTACTTCGGCTGCATATCTTAATACTTCATTAATATCATCCTTCTCAAGTTCCGGGTGATCATTTAAAATTTGATTTACATTATAACCCTCGGCCATCATTGCGAGAATTGTGGCAATAGGCATGCGTAAATCACGTATGCACGGTACACCACCCATTTTTTGAGGATCAACTGTTATCCTGGGGTATTTTTTCATTTAATCTGCCTTAATTTTAATTCTAAAATACTATTTATTCGGAAAGCAGACAATAGACGTTTTTGGATTAGCGGTTCTTTAATAAAGTTTAACAATCCTCCAAATTTATTAGCCTCCACCAAAGGCGGACAGGTTTGGCTGAGGCGGACATGTCCCGGTCGTTCCGCAAAAGATAACTAACCCAGTTCCTCACGAATGATTATAACATGCGAAGGAACTGGGTCAGTAAAGGTGGAATTGGGTTTGAGCGTTTAAATAACTGTCTTGTGTGGTTTTACTATGAATCTGATAAAACTCTTTTTAATAAACCTCTTCATGTGTTCCAAGCGTTATTAAAAGAACCACACCAATATTAGATTTTTTATTCTTGTCAAATTTAAAGACAATTCTACAATCATATCCACAACTGCAAGCTAATGATCCAAATAAATCTCCTGAGAGTTTATGTGTTTGTAGTTTCGGGTTGTATATATCAACTTCTAATAATTTTAAGCATTCATCTATCCCGGATTGTAAATAAGGAAATCGCTTGACAAATTTTTTATATGCATGCTTAAATTGTGGGCTAAGAACAATTTTGTTCATTGTTCATTAGCTTTTAGGGAAGAGTGTAAATCATCTAATGCCTCATCGGCAGTCATGGGTTTTAAATGTCCTGAATTATACAATTCGGTTACTTCTTTAACCTCGTTAGCAATTTCCTTACGTCTCTCTTGAATGAGCCGCTTATTAAGTATTTCGACCAGGCGTTCTCTTTCGTCAGGAGTAAGTTTCATTGCAGCATCAAGTGCGGCGTCTAATGTAATCATTTCAATTCTCATCTAATTATTTTAACAATATTAAAATAAAAAAGATTTAATTTAAAGTCATTATATGTATCAATTACTCTTTAAATGATAAACCCAATTGTTCAAACGCTTTGGTTCTTCTGTACGATATCAAATCGAATTGGTTAGAGGTGAATTTCATAGATATACACCGGTTTTTTCAATGTTCAAAAAAGTGAGGAAAGGAAAGTAGAGTAGGGAACGACCGCCTCCAGAGGCGGACAGGTCCCGGTCGTTCCTCTAAATATAACTAACCCAGTTCCTCACGAACGATTATAACTTGTGAAGGAACTGGGTTAGTGAAAAAAAAGAGCCGCATTACACGACTCTCTTTTCTCGGAATATTTGTGTAAGCTTATTTGAGAAGGATCATTTTCCTGGTTTCAACATAATCTCCTGCTTGAAGTCTATAATAATAGATGCCTGAAGATAACGAGGAAGCATCAAATTCTACTTCATATTCTCCAGCTGGTTTAAATTCATTCGAAATTGTTTTTACTTCTCGCCCAAGCATATCATGTACACTCAATTGAACAGCAGTTTCTTTAGGTAGTGTATAGCGTATTGTTGTAGTAGGATTGAATGGATTTGGATAGTTTTGATCTATTTGAAATCCATAGATTTTTATTGTCTCATTTTTATAATCTGTTGTCGTTGTGACATAATTATAAGGTGTTGGCGAAATATTTTGTATTAAAACCGAATCTGCTAATGTTGTAGTTTGCCAATTCTCGTTTACAATCAATGAATAATAATCGTTTGGGCTAGCTGTTGAATTGGGTATGACTTCAACTTTATATTCGCCGGGATCCGCACTTGCAAACATAACTTGAACATCCATATCACCATTATCATCAAAATCCCATTTATTATAAAAAACATTTATTGCGTGAGCTGTTGAATCTAATGCTTCCCCACTTGGAGTCGTTATCCTTAATGATATTGGACACATTCCATTAAATGATAGAACTTGTCCTTTATATTTATGTAAAGTAACAAATAAAGTATCTAATCCAGGATCACTACCTAGTAAATTATTTTTGTGCAGAATAAATTTAATTTTTATTTCATCTGCACCAAATTCATTGGCCTGTATTGCCCACTTTGTAGATATATTTTGTCCTGGTAATACATTCCATGAATTATAAGCTTTTTCAATTATATGTGGTATCCAATTATCTGTTTGGTATGCCCATACTCTCCAATTGTCCGGTACATCATAAACCTTTACATAATAGTCTGCAGTGTTATTTCCAGTTGCCAGCCATTTTAAGTACATTGGGGTAAAGATATGGATTTCGAGCATCCCAGGCAGATTTGGCGTCGTTATGTAATAGTTGTCTGGATAACCATCTTGATTTATATCAAAGCCACCAAGTGCAAATTCTATATTTCCTGAAATTTCCTGAGGATTGCCATCGTCTAATGAAGTAAAATTCCTAAATGAATTCTCCCAACTACTGCGTTTAAGTGATTGTTCGCCATTAACATCATCAAATTCAAAATAAGACTTTTGCAATTCTTCCTTATAAATACTTACTAACTGTCCTATAAATAGTGGTGGAAATGTGCCCATCATTATTTGGTTTATGAGTTCTTTCTTCATTTCAAACCTAAAGAGGTTCCAAGATACAGTTGATAATGATGCACTAATGTTTAAAGCTACCCCTGAGGCGGATGGTGGTTCAATTAATCCATTACTTACATTGAATGATTCAATCTTGAAACCTGCTGAAATTGAAGGCCCTGTCCACTCAACCTTTCGTTGCGGATCAGGCTCTAACGGTTGAAAGGGCGTTTTTGCTAAACCGAATTCGATAGGTAACAACCCCAATCCAATATTAAATCCTCCATTGATCCACGTTGTAACCCATCCTTGCTTCCCTTCTTCTGTAATTCCAACATAATCATCTAAATCAAAATACACCGCTAATTCAATTACCTTAAATAGGCCAGCATTAAAATATGCAAAATGTTTAATGTTATTAGAATATTCTGTTGCCATATGTGTATAAGAATCCAGATTTTTTTTAGTCAAAGTTGATCCTTCCAGTACTTTTTCAAATGATCTAGCCATTGCCTCGATTAGATGAGGTGTTTTGTCTCCCCAGCCACCCTCATTAAATAATGCTTGTATCTCACTTTCACTCAATGCTCGATTATAAATTCTTATATCATCCATAGTACCATGGAATTGATATTGAGGACTACTAAGAGGTGTATAAGTTGCCCCTATCATCAGAGGTTTATCAGACGTTTGACTCTCGTGTCCCAAATCAGTTGCAATAAGTTCTCCATTTCTATAATAACTCAGGGTTCCATTATCGAGCACAGCAACATCATGTGTCCAGTTATCTATCTCCGCGTATGGTGTGCTGGTACATATATTAGCTGGAGGTTTACTACAAAAACCAAATGTTCCCATATAAAATGCATTGTCGATTGGTTCATCACAGCAGCTATACCACTTATTTATTGTTGTACCAGGTGGATCATCATTATTTCGTTTATACCATATTGAAATCGAATAAGTATTTGTTGTAAATACTTCATCTAATATATCCCCACAATCGACCCAAGCTGGAAAATTGAAACTAAATGCTTTTTCACTTGTTCCGAATCGATCCTCAATGGAAATTACTCCATTTACAACACCATTATTTCCATTCCCACTCAAATCATCAGCATTCCCATTAATATGGATAGTATAATACCAAACCATTCGTTGGTACTTGACTGAAAGAATTAAAGTGCAGTAGCATAACTAATAGTAAAAATTTTTTCATAATATCCTCTAAAAATTAGTTGATTCAAATGATTTAATTATTTGATTTACACTCAAGAGATTTATAGAATAAAATATTTTCATCTCGGAAAACCTTTCAAAACTTTTTCTTAAATTTCTTTTGTGGCTATGAAAAGAGTTGAAATACTGCCAATTATGAAAGAATTGAGTAAAATTTGGAGCATAATTTCTTTAAGCAGGGGATGTGAAGGCAATCCTCAGTGGGCAGTCTACAGTCTGCAATCTACAGTAGGCGGTCGTCAGTTGGTAAAAGTAGGCAGTAGGCAATAGGCAGTAAGCAGACAATAAGCAATAGGCAGTCTGCAGTCCGCAATCACCAGTCGCCAGTCCACAGTAAGCAGTATGCAATCCATAATCGGAAATCAAAAATCATCAATTCTCAATCATCAATGT
>Ga0209431_10003247_pt1 | contig 13010 bp, 10 predicted proteins | sample RifCSP13_3_FD_184021 | JGI IMG/M metagenome (GOLD analysis project Ga0209431, IMG submission 184021) | Soil microbial communities from Rifle, Colorado - Rifle CSP2_sed 13_3 (SPAdes) (version 2) | ecosystem: Environmental > Terrestrial > Deep subsurface > Rock core/Sediment | place: Rifle...
TGTGCTGAAACGCTTGGTCCTGTTCTTTTCAAAATAAGAATGAATACTATCTCCTTGTCCTTCGATATAAAGGATATCTCCTCCGGTCCTTACCTCCATGGTGCTGTTGAACCCAATATTCATGGAGGACTTAGGGTTGAAATAAATAAAGAGCTTTGGGTTCAGGGTTATCCTGTTAAACTCCGGTATGGCTGTAAGACCTAAATTAGCAGGATCGCAAGGCGTACCTGAATTATAGGAGGCAAAAACAGTGATACCGGTCCTTTCAAATTTCTGTGAATAGTATCCGCTTGCGTCCAACCCCAAAGCCGATGTGCCATTCACCAGGAAGTTCAACTCCCTTTCCTCTCCCGGTAATCTTGAAACGAGGTTAACCAGTCCTGCAATGGCACCCCCTCCATACAGGGTGGACGAGGCTCCTTTAATTACTTCAACCTGCTTCAGATCGAGCGGAACAACCTGCAGCAGGCCTAGCCCTCCTGAAAACCCCGAATACAACGGGAACCCGTCGCGAAGGATCTGTGTATATTTCCCGTCGAGCCCCTGGATGCGAATGCTTGAGTTATACGATGTAGCCGAAGTCTGTTGCGTTTGGATACCCGTACTTTCGTTCAGCAACATACGGATATCGCCCGGCTTCATATTCCCTTTTTCCTCAAGTTCCTCTCCTGAAATGGCTTCGATCCTGGTGGGTACATCATCAATGGTGCGGCTTGAACGGGTTGCTGTAACTATAACCTCTTCCAATTCTTCTTCGCTTTCAGAAAGAAAAATCTCAAACGGTTCAGATTGGATCATTGGAAAATCATAGGATTCAACCCTTTCTTTATAACCCACAAAACGGAACACCAATACCTGCTTCCCGTTAAGAATATTCCTGATTTGAACCAACCCGTTCTGGTCAGAGATACCGCCATTGGTAGTGCCCTGAACCAAAATAGTTGCTCCGAAAAGAGGCTCTTTTGTTTCATTATCTTTAACAATGGCATTAAATGTGTTTTGCCCCCAGGCAAAGGATGTATTTAACAATGATATAAACAGGAAAATTAAACTTTTCATTTTTTACATAACATCCTCCCGTATCTTTTGTTTATTTTGATAATTTGATACGCTATCGACAATGAAAAAACTTATACTTCTCTTCTCATTTTTCCCGGCAGCAATTTTCGCTCAATCTTCCAAACAAGCCAGCATCTGGATGCCAATGAAATTCTTTATTGGAAAATGAACTGGTAAAGGTGGCGGAGAACCAGGCATTGGTGAATATGAAAGAAGCTATAAATGGCTTTTTAATGGAAAATTTATCGAGATACATAACAAATCGACCTATCCTCCATCTGCAAATTATCCCAAGGGCGAAGTGCATGAAGATGCCGGCTTTTTCAGTTACGACAAGGCATGTAAGACATTTGTATTAAGACAGTTCCATGTTGAAGGATATGTGAATCAGTACAAATTGGATAGTATTTCGCTGGATGGTAAAACACTGGTATTCATTACTGAATCCATAGAAAAAATTCCCACTGGATGGAGGGCAAGAGAAACTTACCAATTGATAAACAGTTACGAATTTGAAGAAACTTTTGAATTGGCAGCACCTAATGAAAATTTTTCACCTTATTCAAAAGCGAAATTTAAGGGGAAAAATAATCCATAGCATCCCAAACCTTCCATTCGCCTTTGCCACGCCATTTTCTACCTCAATAATCACATCCATATCGTGCGCAAAGTCCTGCTTGCCGCGGAAATTACCTTCCTTGGTGGTGTGGAAGATGTAGATGAACGCAGTTTTTGGATGTTGTTTCCTAAAATGGGTCAGATCATCGGTGGTAGTCAGCGGCTCAATGACTATAGATTTTTGTTCCGGGCTGTTGCTGGTGATGTATTTGCCATTGCTGGAAAGTGTGACAACCGGTTTGGTGATATTCATGCTGTTTTTGGTCGGATTCTGGATTTTGATTTCTGTCCGGAAGGCAATCCCTTTCAAATCAACTTTGTGAATGCAGGGATTGGAAAGGTTATTGACCATTTTATCTGAAACGGTTTTCATTTTAAAGAGCTTGATAATGCCAAACACCAGGCCCCCGGCGATCCCTATTCCAATTGAATGAAATTATGATGCAAGGGTAATAAACCAGAGAATAATCAGATCAATGAAATTATTTAAACTACTGTTAATCAGATAACCAAGCCTATTTCGTTTTATTTTACCCTAAAAAGTCCTAACAACTTCATCTTTTCCCAATAACATGACGACCATAAGAAAATGTATTATTATCCATTGTAAATTTACCTTTCAGTAATTCAGTCGTTTATTTTAAGTAATAATTACTAAAATGAAATGGATAACCCGAGAACGGCCTAAAATTGATCGCATCGCCTGCCCCTGGCTAATAAAACGGTTTATTGATAAAGATGCTGAATTTGTTTATGTTCCTTTTAATGAAGTAATATTAAAAGCAAAAGAACTTAATGCAATTCCTTTTGATGTTCCGGATGTGGAATTTTCTCACTATGGTGAACTTTGTACATTTGATTACTTCATAGAGAAATACAAAATCAATGATTCTGCAGTTCGCACCATGTCAGTGATTATAAGGGGTGCTGATACTGACAGACATGATATTGCTTCTCAGTCAAGCGGACTTTGGGCAATATCAGCCGGACTTTCGCACAACATAAAAGATGATAACCAACTCCTCGAATTAGGAATTATATTATATGATGCATTGTATAGTTGGGCAAAACTTCTAATGAAGGAAAAACATACTCAGAATCCTATTGATAATTTACTGCTGCAGGTTTTTAATAAATTCTTAAAGCAGAAATCAGGTTTGAATAGGAAAACTCCTCCTTGGGCTAAAGAGTTAAAGGAAATCATTCAGGATCAAATTGATACGAATCTTGCCCTTAGTTTAAAAGAAATATCAAAAAACTTTGATGTCCATCCTTCTTATTTATCAAGAGAGTTTTCCAAATATTTTGAAAACCTTTCTTTTGGCGATTATATACGCAAACTCCGTATTGAAAAGGCCATTAAACTCATTCATTCTTCTAATCATACACTTACAGAAATCGCCTATCTTACTGGTTTCTCTGACCAAAGCCATTTTACACGTATTTTCAAAAAACATACAGGTAAAAATCCTTCTGCGTTTCGGAAAAATGTACTTAAAAGTAAATCAGATACAAAAAGTTAATTCTGTTCTTTTTTATCCATGGTGATTGTCGCAAATTTATACCTGTAAAAATAATTTGCCATGAAATGGATTACAAGAGAACGACCGAAGATTGACCGCATCGCCTGTCCGTGGTTGATCAAAAACTTTTTAGATAAAGAAGCATCATTTTTTTTTGTGCCACCTGAACAAGTGCTGTTAAAAGCAAATGAAATGAATGCCATTCCTTTCGATATATCTGGTGTTGAGTATTCACACGATGGAGAATTTTGCACATTTGATAAGATCATTAAAAAGCACAACATTACTGAACCGGTATTGTTAAAGCTTGCAGTAATTATACGTGGAGCGGACACTGACAGATTTGAGTTGGCACGTCAATCTGCAGGACTTTGGGCAATCTCTGCTGGGCTTTCATATAATTATAAAAACGATTTTGAGATGTTGGAAATTGGAATGAAAATATATGATGCCCTATACAGTTGGATAAAGTTCGTGCCAGATGAACGACATATCTGGAAAGAAGATTTAAGAGTATGATAGTCGTTGAAAATCCGAATTATTCACAACGCCAACTCATTTTATATTTCCTCAAACTTGGCTATTCGGGATTTGGAGGGCCTGTGGCATTGGTTGGTTATATGCACCGCGACCTGGTAGAGAATCGAAACTGGATCTCAGAAGAGGAATATAAAGAAGGTCTTGCCCTTGCACAATTAGCTCCGGGACCCCTGGCTGCTCAGTTAGGAATATATATCGGATTCGTTCATTACCGGGTTATTGGTGCAACGCTTGCAGGACTCGCCTTCATATTGCCTTCTTTTTTAATGGTAGTTACCATTGGTATCGCTTACAAGATGTTTGGCGGACTTCCCTGGATGCAATCAGTGTTTTACGGCATTGGTGCATCCGTTATAGGTATTATAACAGTGAGTTCATATAAGCTCACCATCAAATCCATTGGCAAATTCAATCTTGATTCTTTTATCAAAAATCGGATGCTCTGGCTATTATTTTTGATTGCATTGGTAATCACAGTCATAATGCAAACTGAAAAGGTTCTGCTGTTTGTGGGTGCAGGCATCCTATATATGCTGGTTAAAGCACCGCCAAAACGGATTAAGAGCACAATCATAAATAGTGTTTTGCTTATCGGAATTGGTTTCTGGGAATATGAAACAGATACACTCTGGAAGATTGTGGTTTTCTTTACAAAAGCGGGTGCCTTTGTTTTCGGCAGCGGACTTGCTATAGTCCCGTTTTTGCATGGTGGCGTTGTAAAAGAATACGAATGGCTGACAGAACAACAATTTCTTGATGCTGTTGCCGTGGCCATGATCACTCCGGGCCCGGTAGTTGTTACAGTGGGTTTTATAGGTTATCTCGTGGCCGGTTTACCCGGTGCTTGTGTTGCAGCATTGGCGACATTCTTACCCTGTTATTTATTTACCATAATACCAGCTCCCTATTTCAAGAAAATTGCAAAAAACAAAAGCATAAAAGCATTTGTTGATGGTATTACAGCAGCTGTAATTGGTGCTTTGGTTGGTGCTGTCATAATTATTGCAAACCGCTCCATAGTGGATATTCCAACAGCATTAATTTCCATCGGAACAGTTGGTCTTTTAATTTTTACGAAAAAATTGCAGGAACCTTACATCATCGGAATTGCTGCAATAATTGGATTTATTCTAAAAACCTTTGTATGAATAAAAAATTAATATTTCAGCAGTTTGCATTTTTTTGCTTGCTAGTTTTAATCTTTATATCAATGCAGTTTATTTCATCCTGTAAACAATCCTCCAATGAAGTGGTGGTATATTGTACCATTGACCAGGTATTTTCCGAACCTGTGCTGAAAGATTTTGAGCAGCAAACAGGTATCCGGGTAAAGCCCGTGTATGATGCGGAGGAGACCAAATCCACCGGGGTACTTAACCGTCTTATATCCGAAAAAGATAATCCGCAATGTGATGTATTTTGGTCCGGTGATCCGTTAAGGAATAATATACTAAAATCAAAAGGTATCACCACTACTTATACTTCATCACAGACAGAATTGATTCCTGAATATTTCAGGGCAAACGATAATCAATGGATCGGATTCTCAGCAAGAGCAAGAGTACTTATCTACAATAAAAAAATGATCCACCCTGATTCTTTACCGCAATCTATTCTGGATTTTACAAAAACAACCTATAAAGGAAAGTTTGCCATTGCAAACCCATTATTCGGAACGACTACTTTTCATATAGCTGCGGTTTTCAGTTTATTGGGTGATGAACAGGCCAAACAATGGCTCAATTCCATTAAAGAAAATGGAATTATGATAGCTACCAGCAATGGAGATGTTAAAAAACGTGTGATGCAGGGAGAAGTTGCCTTCGGGATTACCGATACAGATGATGCCTTTGAAGCAAAAAAAGAAAGCAACAATGTGGATTTCATATTTCCCGATCAGCAGAACAATGGAATTGGAACCCTTATCATACCCAATGCACTCAGCTTAATTGCCCACTCACCGAATTCAGAAAATGGCAGAAAGCTGATCGACTATTTGTTGAGCATTGAAACAGAAGCAAAGCTGGCGGGATCATGTGCGCAAATGCCCTTGATTAAAGGAACTTCCGTCTCTGTAGGTATTCCCTCATTGGATGCAATTGTTCCCATGAAAATTGAGTATGATAAAACCTCTTTGAAACTGGAAGAAATACAACCCTGGCTCAAACAATGGTTAGAGAAATAAAGGATTTCATAATTAAATATCTGCTTGCACTGGTATTGACGGTTTTACTTATCGTTCCGGTGCTTGCAACGCTGTTTTCATGGCTTTTAAAAGCCGGTGAAACAGGAGCATTTACGTATCTGAATAAAGAAGCCTTCCTACTTATTGCAAAAAGCATGTTGGTTTCATCGCTGGTTGCTCTATTTGCCACTGCCATCGGAACGGCATGTGGTTTTATTCTTCATAAGATCAGGATAAAAGGCTCAGGAATTTATTCTATTCTTCTGCTTATTCCCTTGCTTGTATCGCCCTATATTTTTGCTGTTGCCTGGAAAGATATCTGGGTGATTCTTATGGGCAATGCATCACCTGTTAATTCTTTCGCAGGTGTCATTATGGTGCATACGCTCATTTATTTTCCATTGGCAATACTTATAACGGGAAATGCATTGGCGAATATCCATTCCGGAATAGAAGATGCAGGTCTGCTGGTAACCTCATTCAGGCGCATGGTTTTCAGAATCTTGTTACCGCTTATCCGCCCGGTAATTTCAACCTCCTATATTCTGATTCTTATTTTTAGTCTGAGTGATTTCTCTGTACCTGCATTCTTTGGTGTTCGAACATTTACAGTTGAACTTTTTACACAGTTTTCCGCATTTTACAACCATGATGCAGCAATTGCTCAAGCATTATTGCTTGTATTTCTTTGTCTTGTATTGATTTTATCGGAATCGCGCTATCTTTCCAGTGCACCCTTTTTTGCAGTGGATGTAAAAGGAAACTTATCCCGAACATATAGCCTTAGTAAAAATGCATTTATTGTTCATTTGATTTTTTTACTGCTTATTGTGATCGCAGTGGTAATGCCGGTTTGTATGCTGCTTATACAATCGCTTTCAGGAAAGCAAAATGAATTTCTTCATGCATTTCAATTGCTAAAACCCGCTGTTTTTCAATCGTTGAAGATGGCGCTTTCAGGTGCAGTAATTATCACCCTCATCGGATTGTTGGCAGCCCATTTACAGGAACGAAATCATTCATCAATGAGCAACTGGATATTACTTGGCACTTTCATCTTACCTTCAACCGTGTTGGGAATTGCATTCATAAAATTTTATAATCAGCCTGCAACTGCTATTATATATGCTACCATGCTCATTGTATTAATAGGATACCTGGGAAAATTCGGTTTCATCATTTCCCGCATTATGGGTAATGGATTTAAGCAGCTTCCCCGGTCTCTGGAAGAAGCCGCTGCAATAGCCGGATCAAATTCCTTCAGAAGATTCTTTAAAATATTATTGCCACTATTATTTCCTTCACTATTTACCGGGTTTGTACTTGCATTTGTACTTTGTCTGGGTGAACTGGGAATCAGCATAATGGTATACCCTCCGGGAACCGAATTAATGCCGGTAAAAATATTTACAATAAGTGCCAATGCATCCCAGTCGCTCACCAGTAGCATGACATTAATTAGTTTTTCGGTTACGATATTCTTCCTGGTGCTTTTTTATATTGGAGGTAAGGTATTGTTTAAGAAATACAGGTATGTTTAGTATAATTTTTGACCATGTAGCCTATTCATACGGCAACCGGGATGTATTGGATGATTTTTCCTTTTGTTTTACTGCCGGAAAAATTACCTGCCTCTTGGGCCCGTCCGGAAGTGGTAAAACTACCGTATTACGCCTTATTGCCGGGTTTGAAATTCCTCAGCAAGGTGTGATAAAAATAGAGGAAGGAGTTGTAAGTCAACCTGATACAATCATAGTGCCGCCACATAAGCGTGAAGTGGGTTTTATATTCCAGGATCTGGCTTTATGGCCTCATTTCACCGTTTATGAGAATATTGCGTTTGGTCTTAATGAACGCAAAATGCCTCATAATAAGAATATAATAACAGATATGCTGGATGTTTTTGGAATTTCCGATCATTTAAAGAAATACCCTCACCAGCTTTCCGGCGGTCAGAAACAAATGGTAGCCATAGCCCGTTCCCTGGTGTTGAAACCGAAAATCTTACTGATGGATGAACCGCTTGCCAATATAGATATTGAAGTAAAGAATAATATTATTATACACTTGAAGCAATTACGGCAGGAAAATCCATTTACTGTGCTTTATGTGACGCATGACCATAACGAGGCGGTTGACATTGGTGACGAAATTGTTGTCCTGAAACTCGGGAAAGTCATTGAAAGCGGAAATTCTGAACAGATAAGACAATCGGGGCGTTTATTCTTAAGATAATTTTTTAATCAACTATAAAAAACAGAATTATGAAACCATTTCACCATACACTATTAACAGCAAGCACGACATTACTTGTGATTGTTGCCTGTGGTAATTCCGCAGATCAGGGAGGAAAAGATTCAACAGGTAAAACTCAGGATTTGAGTAAGAACACATTATTCATTGATTCCCTGAAGCTAAGGCAAACTGCAAAGTTTGACTTTGAAAATGCTGATCCTGGCAGTTTGCCTCCCGGATGGTCTCAATTCTTTTCCGGTTCCGGAGGAACCAGTTGGAAGATAACAAATGATAACGGTAACAAAGTACTGGCACAAATGTACAGCGATAATCCGGGTAACCATTTCAACATTGTTGTAAATGATACTATTACAGCAATGAATATGGTTCTTACTGTCCGGCTTAAGGGTGTCAGTGGTAAACACGATCAGGGTGGCGGCTTTGTGTGGCGGTTCACTGATAAAGACAATTATTACATCGTAAGGGCAAACCCACTTGAGGACAATGTGGTGTTATATAAAGTTCAAAACGGCATCCGTACGGATCTGCCTTTAATTGATAAGGGGAAAACGTACGGTGTGAGTGTAAGTAAGTTGGGCAACGGATGGAATTCCATGAAGCTGGTTGTTAAAAATGATCTGTTTTCTGTATTTCTGAACGATAAGGAAATATTCAAAGTGCAGGACAATACATTTGAAGGTGCAGGGAAAGTAGGACTTTGGTCAAAAGCCGATGCTGTTACCTACTTTGATGATTTTGAAATCTTAACTTACTAATAACTATGGCCATGAAAACATCATTCCTATTTTTATTCACTGTATTATTCCCATTTTTTCTATCTGCTCAATCTCACAGGGCATATATCACCAACTATGATACCAATTACATATCTGTAATTGATTTGGAGTCATTGAATAAGATTGCGGATATTAAGACCGGGAAAAATCCCCATGGGGTTGCTGTATCACCAGATGGTAGATTCGTAGCTGTGAGCAATGAAGGTGAAAACAGTGTTTCCATCATCAATCCTGCAACCAATACTGTATTACTGACGATCCCTGTCGGAAGCCACCCGCATCAGCTTTCTTTTACAAAGGACGGATTGGTATTGTACGTGACTATCAATTCCGAACATAAAGTTGATGTAATCAATACTTCTTCCTGGAAGGTGGTGTCAAGTATTCCTGTAGGAAGAAATCCTCACATTCCCTTTCCTTCACCCGATGGGAAGATCATGTATGTTACCTCGGAGGGTGATAACAAGATAGTTATTGTGGACGCTGCTTCTCAGAAAGCAACCGGTGAAATTCCTGTATTTGGATGGCCCCGAATTATCAGCATGTCTCCTAATGGAGCAACAATGTTCCTGACGATCAGATGGCTGAATGGAGTTGTGAAGATTAACACCATTACAAAGAAAATCACCGATTGGATACCACTTGCACAAACCAACAAGTTCCCAGCGGATGGTAAAGCATCACACGGTATCGGACTTTCTCCGGATGGGAAACAGCTCTTTATTACCAGCCAGGTCCTGAACAGTGTCACGGTGGTTGATGTTGCAACGAACGCTATTGTTAGTGAAATACCTGTTGGTAAAGATCCAAATTGGGTGGATTTCACATCCGACGGGAATTATGCAGTAGTCAGCAATACAGCCTCCAATGATGTATCAATTATTCAAATTGATACAAAAAAAGTTGTGGCTACAATTAAAGTCGGGAAAAGTCCAAAAAGATTGGCAGTTGGAGATTTTTAATACATTATTCTGAAGCGGTTACCTTTAAATTATTGAAACGCGAGAGCAAAAGCAAAACTACACTGATCAGAATTTGTGAAATGTCATTAAACTTGTACGCGAATAAAAATTTCACTTTAATGCGCTTTTTTGTTTCGTTCTTTCTTTTTATTCTGATCTCCTGTCCTTTAAGTACAGCTCAGGAAAACAACATCGAGGCTGTCCGTGTTAATCAGAGTCCCAATTTCGATGGAAGACTCAATGATCCTGTATGGAATAAAGCGGTTCCCTATTCCGGATTTAAGATGGTTGAACCGTCCACCGGTTCTGCTCCTTCGGAAAAAACAGAAGTGCATATAATTTATGATAAATACAGTCTATACATTGGTATCAGATGTTACGATAGCCAACCTCAAAAAATTACTGCAAATACAATGCAGCATGATAATTCTGAAGAAAAAACCGAGGACCAAGTCAGCGTTCTTTTGGATCCATTTCAGGATAAAAGAAGTGGTTATCTTTTCATAGTCAATCCAAAGGGGGCAAGAAGCGAAGGTTATTCTACGGGAGAGCATTACACGCTTTCATGGGATGGGATTTGGGATGCCAAAAGCCAAATAGATGAAGAAGGATGGACTACCGTGATTCGTATACCCTTCAAGACAATTTCATTTAATCCCCGGCTTACAGAGTGGGGCATAAATATTGAACGGTATATTGCACGGAAGCAGGAAGTGATACGCTTTTCAGGTATCAGCCTGAACAATTTCTTTTCCAATCCTGCAGCAGCTGGTTTACTGGTTGGCATTGACAGCATAAGGCAGGGATGGGGACTTACCTTTCGGCCATATGGACTAATGAGCTCTTATCATAATACTTTGGATTCAAACTCAGTTTCCACTCAGGTGGAAGGAGGCCTTGATATTTATAAAAATATTACACCAAACCTGGTAGCGGCTTTTACTTATAATACTGATTTTGCGGAAACAGAAGTGGATGAACGCCAACTGAACCTGACCCGTTTCCCGTTGTTTTATCCGGAAAAACGTACTTTTTTCCTGGAAGGCTCTGATATTTTCGATTTTGCAGGTTCCAACGCATCCTCATTCATTCCCTTTTTCAGCAGGAGGATTGGTCTTAACGAGGGTTCACCCGTACCCATACACTGGGGAACTAAAATGTTTGGTAAGGTTGGGAATACCAATATTTCCGCACTTGATGTACAAACAAGAAATCAAGGCGAATTAACTGCTAAGAATATGTTTGCTGCCAGGATATCTCAAAATATCCTGGAAGAATCAAAAGCGGGTATCATAATTACAAATGGAAGTCCTTCAGGCGCTAAGAATACCCTTGCAGGAGCAGATTTCACTTATAATACATCAAGATTCCACGGAACAGATAATTTCTCAGCCTATGCTTGGGGAGTCCATAACTGGAACGACAGCAAAGGCGGTAATAAAGATGCCTGGGGAGTAAAGCTGGATTATCCCAATGATCTTCTCGATATGGCCATTGTATATAATTTTTACGGTGATTCACTTGATCCGGGATTGGGATTTCTACCCAGGCGTTCCTATCATTACCTGTACAGCGGATTCGAATATATGCCCCGTCCTGAAAAAGGATGGATCGGAAGAGTTGTACGCCAATGGTATTTCGAATTAAGGATATCGAATTATTGGAATCTCTCTGGTGAACTTGAAAGCCGCAGTATATTTACCGCTCCAATAAACCTTCGCACCGAAAGCGGTGAGCACATTGAATTTAATGTTATTCCTAATAGGGAGGTATTGCCGGAAAACTTTGAAGTTTCGGATGACGTGGTCATTCCAACGGGTGATTATAGTTTTGTAAATTATCGTGCAGAATTGAATACGGCAGGATACAGGAAGGTTCAGGTCGATATGAGTTACAGGTTTGGGCAGTTTTACGGTGGCAGCTTCAATAATCTGGAAGCAGGGGTTACTTTTAAAATGCAGGGGTTTGCTACGCTTCAGCTTGGTGCGAATATTGTTAGAGGTGACCTTCCCGAGGGAAAATTCTCAGAAAATGTATACCAGGCCAGGCTTAACCTTTATATAACACCGAACCTTGGGTTGAGAAATTTCCTTCAATATGATGATGTGAGCAACATGATGGGTTATAACGGGAGGTTTTTCTGGCAAATCAGACCAGGCAATATCGTATATCTGGTATATAATAATAATTCAATGAGACGTTGGGAGCCTGAATCACGTTTTCAGCTTCAGGAAGAAGAAATTAGCCTGAAAGTTCAACTGAGCTTAAGATTGTAGTATTGATTATTAGAACGGCGGATCAAAATGCCCCACCAGCACCTTCACCTGTTTCGGCGTGAAATATTTTGACCGTTTTTTCCAGTCGGTTTCTATTAGTTTTTGCAATAGCTGTGGGCAAGTATGGATCCACTGACTGAACATCCTGGAAGCAGAAGGTTTGGTAATATGCGGAAAAACACCAAGATCATTTTATTGTCTGACAGGGCATATTTTCGAGTTTTTTCAGAAATACATACTTAAGTTTGTTCCGACCTCTCGAAGGAATGACCGATATTGTACATTGGAGTTAGGTTCACAAATGGTTCCGTATTCAACTTTCTTTGTTCGGCGTTTCTTGTTCAAAACTAAATGAATAGGGGGATTCAAGCGAGCTTGTTTTTTAAACTGGATTACTTGCTTCACCTGGTTACTCTCATTGCTAGTGATCCACAGGGGAGATCCCTGCAAAAGAAAAAAATCCCCCTCCATCGCTCCGCGCCGGGGGTCTTTTGAATTCAGGGATTACTGGCGTGATCCCAGGCGGGGAGATTCCTGCAAAAGAAAAAATCCACTTACCAATGAAGAAATCCAAATAGTGGAATCTTGCTTCCAATAATCCCACAAACTTATTTCTTTCGGTTTGTTTTCTTGGTAATGCCTTTGATGCTGAGACTTCCCGGTAATTGAATACTTATAACAAAGATCCCATAAACCTGTCGTTTTACCTTCTTATCAATTGTTTTATATGAGTATCCGGAATCATGCATAATCATTTGAAATCATCATTCAATAATCAATTGGAAACTTGAATAACTGCATATTACCCTGAAAGG
>Ga0209431_10003249_pt1 | contig 13006 bp, 12 predicted proteins | sample RifCSP13_3_FD_184021 | JGI IMG/M metagenome (GOLD analysis project Ga0209431, IMG submission 184021) | Soil microbial communities from Rifle, Colorado - Rifle CSP2_sed 13_3 (SPAdes) (version 2) | ecosystem: Environmental > Terrestrial > Deep subsurface > Rock core/Sediment | place: Rifle...
GGGGCAGCCTCCTGGAAAGGGCGCACCCTCCTGCCGGTTCCCCTGGCCGGGGCGCTCACCCCAGTAGACCCCGCAGGCCTCTCCCTTGAACTGAGAACGGACTTGCTGCGCCATGCCGCCGCCTCCTATCAAGGCCGTGAGCCAACCCCCCTGATAGTGGTAGGCGGCAGCCTGCCCGACAGCCCGCTGGGAGACCCACAGACCGCCGAAGCCGTCCTGGGCTATATCGCCACTCACCCCTGGATCCAGCCGCTCGGCGGGGATGACGTGCAGACTCTTCATCCCGAAGTCGGAGCCGCTGGACGTTCAGCCCCGTCTCTCGCACCGTATTCCCCTATCCTGGACAATCTGGCGCCACCCGTGGGAGATCGAGACCCCCTCCGGCTGGCTGCCTGGCAGGCGGCGCTCTCGCTGTACTCCCCGCTCCCGCCTGAGCCGGAGCAGCTGGCGCAGCTGCGTGCGATCTACTCAGGGCAGCCCGACCTGCTGCAGGCAGCCGGGCGCTGGGCCGAGGATCCAGAACCGGTCACTCGATGCTCTGGCGACCCAGACCAGGATGGCGAAGCCGAATGCCTGCTGGCCTCCCCAAACACCCTGGCGGTGGTCGACCCGCACGGGGGGCGGCTGGTGATGCTGTTCGCCCGCACTCCGGCTGGCGTCCACCAGCTGGTCGCCCCCACCTCACAGTTAATCGTGGGCCTCTCCGATGCGCTGGATTGGGACCTGAGCGCAGGTGAAGGCGCCGAACCGTCTGGAATCCAGGGCGCCTTCGTCGATAGCCGCCCGCCCTGGGAAGTCTATCAGGTCGAAATCCTTCAGGATGGGATGCGTCTCACTTCGCCGGATGGGCAGGTGCAAAAAACTTTCCGCCTGACTCCGTCCGGGTTAAGCGTCGAAATCCGCACTTCAGCTTCTATACCGGTAGAAATCCCCATCGTCGTCGATCCCTGGCTGCGCTTCCGGCCAGGTTGGGCCGACCGCTACCAGGTAGATAGCCTACCAGACGGCTTCGCCTGGCAGCTGGGTGATGGCACCCACCTGGAAGTGCGCTCTACCATCGACCTGCAAGCCTTCGCCTTCACCGATTCACGCCCCCGGCTAAACCTGGCTGAAGACCCCAACTTCGCCTACCCGCGCGGGCATTACCTGCCTTTCCCCTTGACCGTGCTCGAAGCCAGCGCGCTGGGCGAGTCGATTGTCGACTTTTCAGTTGTCGAGGAATAAATAAATCTCCGCCAGGACCTGCCGGGCGGAGATCTTCGTGACCCGAGGGTTGGAGCCTGCCCCACTCGGTCAGGCAGACAACCAGAAGGCTTTCAAACGTGCAGCGATCTTAGCGGACCAGATCGTTGCCTAGATAGTCCATATTCTGCGGCTTGAAGTTGCCCTTGCCCTTGACGTCGTTGATCTCCGAGGTATTCATGCCGTACTGCAGCACTGCGAAAGCCACTGCGTCGGAGTTGTGCTCAAGGGCAGTTTCGTTATTATTAGCGTAGGTGTCGCAGGCCTGGTGATAGCAGGGATCGTAGGCCTGGCCGGCGGTGCCGCCCCACAACACGGCTTCATCTGCCGTCTTGATGCCCTCCGCACCGGTGAACAGGCCGCCGGAGGGGATGCCCGCCAGGATGAAGGGGCCGTAATCCGACCGTCCCGAGAAATCCGTGCCCTTGAAGGGCTGGCCTACCATGTTGAAGTATTGCTCAAACTTCTTCTCGATCTGGGCGGACCCCTCCGGGCCCGGCCCGGCGCCCACGACGTCGGAGTCGTCGCCGTCGTAGATGAAGAAGACGTGGTTGGGGGAACCGACCATGTCGAAGTTGAGGTACAGCGCGATCTTAGCGCGTTCTTCAGCGCTCAGGTTGTTCACATAGAAGGTCGATCCGACCAGGCCGGACTCTTCAGCTCCCCACCAGGCGAAGCGCACCTTGTTGCGCGGCTTGACCTTGGCCATCTGCTCGGCTGCTTCCAGGAGGGCCGCGCTGCCGGAGCCGTTGTCGTTAATGCCCGGGCCTTCATTGACCGAGTCCAGGTGCCCGCCAGCCATGACGACGTTGTCCGGGTTGCCGCCGGGTGATTCGGCCAGGACGTTGTAGGTGGTGGCGATCCCGCGGAAGGTGTCGGTCTTCAGGCGCAGGACGAGTCCCGGCGTAGCGGCCAGCTGCTGGCCAACGGCCTGGGTAACAGAGGTGACCGGGATATTCAGCGTGAATCCATTGCCGAGCGTGCCGTTGAGAGGGCCGGGGATGTTGTTGTAAATCACCACACCGGACGCACCGGCGTTATAGGCATTGGTCGCCTTGAGGGCGAAGGTGCACGCGCCGCGGCTGATCAAGGCAATGTTGCCGGCGGGGAACCCGGCGAAGTCACCCGCCTCGCAACCGGGTGTTGCGTCCACCGGCGGCGCTGGCAGCGCAGTCACGGCCGCCGTGACGTCTCCGCTGCCGGAGTAGGCCATGATATTGTTAGCGATCGGTCCGGCGGGCGGCGGCGCGACCTGCTCTAATATAGACGGCGAGAGAGTGATGAAGGTCTGGAACTGGAACGGCTGGACGGTCACATCATACCCGGCAGTCTCCATGCGCTGCACGACGTAGTCCACCGATCGGTCGTAGCCGGGCGTGCCCGAGGTACGGATGCCGTTATTGGCGTCGGCGATGGCCTGCAGGGCGGCCTGGTGCTCGCGCACCCCTTCCAGGGTGACGCATTCGAGCAGCTTCTTGGGATTATCGTTGACCCGCACATCGCAGGGAACCTCGGCCAACGCGGCCGGGACGAGCGCCAGGATCACCAAGGCCAATCCCAGGATAAGCAAGATCCTCACATTTCGTTTATTCATCTTATTTCACTCCTCTTGGCGTTCGAATTTGTTTGTGTAGCATCCATCATCGGTCGATCCATGATGTTTTGGATAGATCAGGATTTATTACCCACCTCCTTTTCAACAAGTGTATGGAATGATTTTGCAACGGGTTGATGGTGCTTGATTCCCCGCCCAAAAACCGCAGGACTTTTTTTGAAACCCGGTTCAACGTTTGAGATATCGAGGCAACCGCCGGAAACAGGATTATTTTAGATATATCGGATAGTTATAGAGAGTAATTATAGGGGAGAAATAGCGGAGAGTCAACAGGACTTTTGTATAATTGTATAATCCCTGGTCATTTTAAGAGCCAGGGTTGGAACTTCACCAAGACTTTTTCCGTTAAACGCGGAGATTAGCTCGATCCAGCTCGACCCGTTGTCTTCGGCGATTTAAGAATGGTCGAATCAACGGGAAAATCGATCGAATAGATAAGGATATAATTGAACTATGTGTAGAAGCATCCACACGCTGCGCTCAAGTGGGGGACCGGCAAGCGAGGCGGAGATTCAAGCAGCCGCGCTCCAGTACGTCCGCAAGGTCAGCGGCTACCGAAAACCCTCGCGCGCCAACCAGGCAGCCTTCGAGCGAGCGGTAGCACAGGTCGCCGAAGCCACCCGCAGGTTGCTCGCCGGCCTGCCTGCCTCACCCTCCCTGGCGATCCAGCCTGTCCCAGAGACAGAAGAACCATGAACATCCTATTCTTAATAATCGGCGGGTTGCTGCTCGTCCTTGGGCGCAAGCTGTTCTGGCTGCTGGTCTCCGTTCTGGGATTCCTGGCCGGCTTCTACTTCGCCGGGCAGGCACTCGGCAGCGATCTGGGCTGGTTAGTCCTGCTGGTGGCGATCGCAGCCGGGATCGCCGGCGCACTGATCGCCATTTTCTTACAAGGGGTCGCCATCGGGCTGGCCGGATTCCTCGGCGGTGGGGTGATCGCCCTAAATTTACTTCAATTTCTGGGGATGGGCGAGGTTAACTTCGCCTGGTTAGCCTTCATTTTTGGCGGCATCCTGGGGGTGATCTTGATCGGCCTGTTCTTCGATTGGGCGCTGATCCTGCTCTCTTCGGTGATTGGAGCCTTCCTGATCGCCAACGCCGTGGAGGCGAGCCAGGTGGTGGAGAACGTCCTGTTCTTCGCCCTCGTCCTTTCCGGCATCGCAATCCAGGCAGGTATTAAACGAAAGAAGAAGTAATCTGTAGAGCACCATTTCGCCAAGATCGAAGCGCTTCACCTGTATACCCTACGCCAGGAATGAACCAACCAGGCCAGGCTGAAACCCAGCGAGCCCTTATCTTCGATCACGCCGTCCTGGTCGTCGCCGACCTGGTTAGCGCAGCGCAGCAGTTTTCTGCGATGGGCTTCACGGTCACCCCCGGGGGTGTGCACGCCGGTCAGCTCAGCCACAACGCCCTGATATCCTTTGGCGATGGCTCATACATCGAGTTGCTCGCCGCTTACCAAAAGCGCAGTCTCCCCGTGCTGCGCCTGCTTGACCGTCTCGGTCTCCTGGAGCGCCATCCGGCCGGCCGCACACCTTTAGGCCGCCGTTTCGTAGAATCCTTGCTCATCGGTCCGGGGATCAACGATTTCGCCCTGGGAGCCGTGAACCTGGATCATGTGCTCCCGTCAGTCAGGGAGCGCGGCCTGGAGCTGGATGGTCCCGCGCCGGGCGGTCGTGTTCGCCCAGACCAGCAGCAGATCTCCTGGCGCACCGCCTGCCCGAGGACGCGTGACCTGCCTTTCTTGATCGACGATGTCACCCCGCGTAATCTGCGGGTCCCTGAAGGTCAAGCAACCCAACATATCAACCGGGCGAGCGGGGTTGCCGCCATCTCGATCGCCGTGGCCGATCTGGCTGCCAGCACGGCGCGCTATCGGGCTTTACTTCGCAGGCAGCCAGAGGTCGAGCCAGGGTCTGGCTATACCCCGCCGGGCGCGGCAGCGGTTTCTTTCTCCCTTCAGGCTGCCGGGCTTGTCCTGGAGCAGGCAGGGGAAGGGGCTGGTAGCCTGCGCCGCCAGCATGGCAGTGCTGCCGGCCACCCGCAGCGGCTCTGGCTACACTCCCCGGCCGGAGCGATGGGCCTCCTGACACTATCAAGCACTGCCGAATTGGGCTACAGCCTGTCGAATCAAACCTGAACCCGGAGGGCGAGATGAGCCGCGAATTTCTGCGGCTGAAGCCCTGGCGCGCTCGCCTGGTCCAGGCACCTGAATGCCGTGGTTGTGAATCAAGTGAATGCGCTTCATATTGGAAATTGGTACTGTTAGATCGGTTCAACGACCACTACTGGAATATCCCGGCCGGCTTTAGCTTGATATATGTCGTAGTGTGGAAAGATTTTCGTCATCAGTTTCCACAAGCGCGGTTTTTCCTCTGTGGTAGCGGTGCGGGCGTGTGCAGGGAACTTGTCTGCACCTACTTGCAATTCGACCTCAGAGTTTTCGACCAGATTCAGATACCATAACGGATGATTCGGCGCGCCACCGTTCGATGCCACCAGCAGGTAGCTTTGCCCATCTCGACCATAGATCAACGCCGTTCGGCGAAGTTTTCCCGACTTGCGACCGACCGTGGTCAATAACAGCGTGGGCAGCCCTCGCCATCGGTGACCTTTCTTGCCATCGCTCTCCACATAATCCCGAATATGACTCCTCACCCACCCTTTCGGGCTGTCAAAGACTATCTCTTCTGATGCCATAATTTCCTCATTCATATCCGGGGCGGCAAATGACTGCCCCTTGGCACAATCATTTTGCGTGGCCCAAGAAGTGCGAGCGGCTTTTGACCGCCTGTAACGGGAATAATAAGACTATTAATATCCATTATACCTATTCCTCCCATTATTTTATGCCGAAGTGGTGATACAATCCGCTTACCGTTCCCAGATCCTTGGCTCGGATCAAGAAAGTCTGCAGACCAGTGCTCGCATTTCGAAAACCAGGAGGTAGCCCATGTCCCCGCAGGTCGAGGAAGTCAACCAGGTTAAAGAGTCGGTAGAAGCTCAGATCATGTCCACCCCTAATGTGGTCGGCGTCGGGGTAGGATACGAGGTGTCAGGCGGGGTCCCGACCGGACAGATCGGAGTGGTCGTCCTGGTGCGGCGCAAGCTGCCCCTGGCCGCCCTGTCGCCGGAGGCGGTGCTGCCGAAGCGGGTGGACAGCGTCCCGGTCGACGTGGTCGAGGTCGGCGAGTTGAGAGCCCAACAGGCTCGTACGGATCGCTGGCGACCGGCCCCCGGCGGGGTCAGCCTCGGCCATTTCAAGATCACTGCCGGCACCCTGGGCTGTGTGGTGCGCGACAAGAATACCAATACCCGCCTGATCCTTTCCAACAACCACGTGCTCGCCAACAGCAACGACGCCACGCCTGGCGACGCCATTTTGCAGCCGGGTCCCGCCGACGGCGGCTCGACCAACCTGGACCAGATCGCCACTCTCGAGCGCTTCCGCCCGATCGATTTTTCCTCTTCTCCGGGGAGTTGCAGCCTGGCGAATGCTTACGTCGAACTCGGCAACGCCATCGCCCGCCTGCTGGGTTCGAGCCACCGGCTGGATTCACACCGCTCCAACCCGCAAGCCACCAACATGATCGACGCCGCCCTGGCCCGCCCGCTCAACGACGCGGATGTCCTGGACGAGATCCTGGAGATCGGCACAGTTTCCGGGACGGTCGAAGCCACCCTGGGAATGCCCGTGCGGAAATCTGGCCGCACGACCGGTTTCACCACCGGGCAGATCAACTTGCTGAACGCAACGGTCAGCGTCAGTTACGGGGTTGGGAAAACCGCGGTCTTCCAGAACCAGCTGATCGCAGGACCGATGTCGCAAGGCGGCGATTCCGGCTCTCTGGTGGTAGCGGGGGATTCACTGCGAGCCGTTGGCTTGCTCTTCGCCGGTTCGAACCAGACCACGATCTTCAATCCGATCCAGGCCGTGCTCGATGATTTGCAGGTAGTGATATGAGCTCAGAATACGACCCTTCCGATCTTCAGGCCGCCACCCAAAGGGCACTGGCGGTGAAACAGGCGTACGAACAGGAGCTGCTCTCGAAGCCGAACGTGGTCGGTGTCGGGGTCGGCTTCCGCCAGGTCGGCGGGCAGCCGACGAATACCGTATCCGTGGTAGTCCTGGTCAAGCACAAACTGCCGGAATCACAACTCTCACCCGAAGACCGCATCCCTGCCCAGATAGAAAATATCCCTATCGATATTCAGGAGGTCGGCGAGATCACGGCATTCTGAAAAGATCCTCTGGTTCGGTGCCTTGCTGCAACCTTAAAATTTTCACCTGGATCCAGAAATCCCCGGCAGGTCCTAGTCCAGTCAAATGATAATGTTACCGAAAGGTCTTGAAAGCCGGCTCGAATCCGGGTAGAATTGGACTAATTACGGTATCTAAGCCACGCGCAAAGAGTCGAAGGTCGTCCTGATTCGGTCAGGTGCGGTCCCCAAGCCAGGCAAAAGGATTCGGAATCCAGGTTTTAGAAAAGACAAGCGGGAATCATACTGTCAAGCCAGACCCGGGTGGACTGGCTTTTTATATTGAACTAATTGTAGTCCAGAGCACAAATTCGAGAAGGTCATCATGAATAAGACCCGAAGCGCCGGGGGGATCTGCCTGGTGGCAGTTTTACAGTTCCTGGCTGTCACTGCCTGCGCGCCAGTTGCCTATGGTTCCACGGTGGTCAGCGCTCCTCCAACGGCCTCCGAGGCTCAGCCGGTGCTACTGACTCAGGAACCCGTCATGGCATCGACTGCGGATCTGGTTGAGTTTTCTGCAGACTCTGTGCCTGCTTCGCCGGCGCCTACTTCGCCACCCAAGCCGACGACCAACAATGAAGCAGTCGCAACTGCCCGTTCTGCTATCACCCTGGGCGATTTGCGCATCATTGAAGATGCTGGCTTCTCGTTCCGCCCGGTAGTCGGTTATGACCTACACCTTAAACCCGACCAGGCCACCCTGGTGAACAGGGACGGCACAATCATCCTCTCGATGACTGGAGTTCCCGTACAGTCCGGCGGGTCGCTCGAGGAACACCTGGACCAACTACTGAGCGGAGTCGGCGGCGGGATGGAGGAATTCAATGCCGGCTCACCCTACGCCGTGAATATCGGCAAGAAGGACGGTTTGGCAGCCGATATTACCGGTCGGCTGAGCGGAGAAAAGGTCGCCGGGCAGATCCTGATGGTGGCAGCCTCCGACTCGCAGTTGTTCTATGCCATCGCCCTGATCGTCGAGCAGCCTGGCGGGGAGGAAAACCTGGCCGAAGGCGATAAGGCGATCGAGGCTGTAATCGAATCGATCACCTTCATCGACCCGCACACTCAGTGATTCACAGCCGCCAGAGCACGCGGCCTCCCCGACCGAATGGTAAAGACAATGGACCACCACTGCCGCCGTTTGACAACAGGCGGTGGATCGTGCAAGGTTACACGCATCACGGACTTGCCCATTGATTTCCCTGTAAATTGGCATAAGATATAATTGGATATAATTTATCCTAATAGAGAATTCCGCAAATAAAAAACAGTGGAACGATGACCGATTCACCTGGCAAAGTAGAAAATCGCTTGAGTGGTGGCTGGCTCATCCTGGCACGGTCGATCTGGGCCGGGCTGATTCTCTTGACCCTGGGGATTTTCATTGCCAGCGCGCCTGCGCGCTTTATGTTGCGCGAGATCAACTTCATCGTGGTTGAGGTCGTGCTTCTGATCGCTTATACCACCATCGCTCTGGTCATCGTTTGGCGCAAGCCGGCTGATTGGATGGCGTTATTCGTCTCACTCTTCCTGGTGACTTTTGGGGCAACGCTTTCACCCTCCTGGGACGAGCTTCTGGAGAGTGACCCCAGCTGGTCGATCCCGGTCAACTTCGTGAGGATTCTCGGGCTGGTATTGCTGCTACTATTCCTGTATCTCTTCCCCGATGGGCGGTTTGTGCCACGCTGGACAAGGTTACTAACGATAGCTTTGATCGCACTCGTCCTGGTCAGCCAACCAATCGGACCGTTGAAATTGCCCGATCCATTCTCATCTCTATCCTGGTTTATTTTCCTGGGCAGCGGTCTGGTCGCTCAGATCTACCGCTATATGCGGGTGTCCAATCCGGTGCAACGCCAACAAACCAAGTGGGTCGTGTTCGGCTTAGCGGCGTTTATTGTCGGTTCGTCCGCAGCGATCTTACCGGGTGTGCTCTTCCCATCGCTCAACCAGCCCGGTCCTCTGAACGAACTCTACGATCTGGGCAATGGGATCATCTCGATCGTATCGTTGATCCTTCTCCCGCTATCTATAGGCATCGCCATCTACCGCTACCGGCTGTGGGAGATCGACGTCCTCATCCGGCGCACGCTGATCTACGCCACGCTGACCGCTACGCTGGCGCTGGTGTATTTTGGCAGCGTGATTGCACTGCAGACCTTCCTGCGTTACCTCACCAGTCTGAAGCAAACTGAACTTGTGACGGTCGTCTCCACGCTGGCCATCGCCGCATTATTCGTCCCCTTGCGCCTCCGCATCCAGTCGACTATCGATCGCCGCTTCTACCGCCGCAAATACAATGCGGAAAAGACCTTGGCAGACTTCAGCGCCAGGTTGCGCGATGAAGTGGATTTGGAAAAGATAACCTATGAATTGTTGCAGGTGGTCGAAGAGACCATGCAACCTGGAAACGTGTCCTTATGGCTGCTGGAGCAGGAAAAAGGTCTTCCGAAGAGGCAGGTCATGGAGGCACAAAGGCTGCAGGTATAAGTTGGGCGCGGTTTGCGGACCACACCAAAGGACTCAAAGACCGTCGTTACAAGAAAGAACAGCCAGCCGGTGACGATTTCGTGGTCGAATGAACTCTCCCTCCGGTCAGCTCTAAGCAAGCATTATAATGGTGGGGACTATCACAGCATGACAGGAGTTTTCCACGCCTCCCGTTTCCCAAGAACCGCCGGTCGCGGCATTCATCGAGCCGGTTAGACCCTCCCGAAAGCGCTTTCCATGGCTAAACCAGACCTTTGCTGCCCTCCGGCACCGCAATTACCGGCTATGGTTCGCCGGGCAACTGGTATCGCTCTTCGGCACCTGGATGCAAATCACCGCCCAGGGTTTCCTGGTCTATGAACTGACCCGCTCGCCGGCTTACCTGGGATACGTCGGTTTCGCAGCCGGGCTGCCATCCTGGCTCTTCATGCTATACGGCGGGGTCGCCGCCGACCGCATGTCCCGCCGCACGCTGCTGGTGATCACCCAGACCGCTATGATGGTACTGGCATTTATCCTGGCCGGGCTGGCCTTTTCCGGACTGGTCCAGCCCTGGCACATCATTGTATTGGCTTTCCTGTTGGGCACCGCCAACGCTTTCGACGCGCCGGCCCGGCTGGCTTTCGTCCCCGAGCTGGTGGCGCGGGAAGACCTGACCAACGCTATCGCGCTCAACTCGGCCATGTTCAATATCGCCACCGTTCTCGGTCCGGCCATCGCCGGGGTGACTTATGCGGCGCTTGGGCCAGCCTGGTGCTTTACCATCAACGGGGTTTCGTTCCTGGCGGTGATCGCCGCCCTGCTGGCCATGCGCATTAAGCCTTTCGTCCCTGTCCAGCAGACCATCTCGATTTTCGGCAGAGTTAAGGAGGGGCTGCATTATGCCTTGAGGCACCCGTTAATCCGCGTCATCAATCTCAACCTGGCGATGGTCAGCCTGTTCGCCCTGGGATTCATCACACTCATGCCGGCCTGGGCGGTGGACGTGCTGGGAGGCGACGCCACCACCAACGGACTGCTGCAGTCGTCGCGCGGCCTGGGAGCCCTGGTGGGTGCGCTGTGGATCGCCGCACTGGGTGGCACGCGCTCGCGCGGGCAGATGCTCACCCTGGGTAGTTTCCTCATGCCAGTGTTTCTGGTGCTGTTCTCGACCACCCGCCAGCTGCCGCTCTCGATGGTCACCCTGTTCGGCGCAGGGTTGGGCTTCATGGTGATGATGAACAGCGGGAATGCCCTGGTTCAGGTGAACGTCCCCGACGAGCTGCGCGGCCGGGTGATGAGCCTGTACTCTTTGATCTTCTTCGGCCTGATGCCGATCGGCGCCTTGATCAACGGCCAGATCGCGACCCGCCTCGGTCCGCCAACGACCGTCTTGACGAACGCCGTGGTCATGGTGGCTTTTGCCGCGCTGATTTACCTGCGCGTGCCGGATTTACGCGCCACCCGTTGATCGTCCAGCCAGAACAGACCCAGATCCAGAGATGATCTGGCAAGGTCAATCCTGACAGTTTTCATTTGTATGGCTGGAACGCTGCGATTTATTCCCAGATCTTGACGTCACTCGTGGAACGCATCACGCGGGTCTCGGAGGGCCGGTTGTTATCGAAGAAATCCAGCTCATTAAACCGCGTCATCAGTCGATCCATCGCATCGGATTCACGCGCCTTATCAAAGCTTGACCAATCAGGCGCTTCCCACCAGTCTTCGCAACCGAATTCGCCGAGTCCCATGATCGGCCAAAAAGTCTCAACATATTTAAACCCAGTTTCTTTCTCGACCTCTGCGAAAAGTTTCTTCGCTTCATCCGAGAGGAGCCACTTCTGATAGGCGGCGGATTTTTTGTCTTTCAGGTGAGAACTGGAAATGTAGTACATGTTTCCTCTCCTTATTGAATGGATCGTTGCTCGACTGTGCTCTAGCCACCTGACTCTACGGGGTATTGTCTTTCACCTCGAGGGGACTGGTGACCGGCTTTCATTTATAATACTCCACAAAATCTGCTATAGCAACAATGAACATCCCTTTTGCCTGGTTGTGACGAGAATAGTATTCAAGAAACCGGCAGGGCTGAGGAATATACCCGATGAACTATGCTGATTACCCCGCTTTCGTCGTGGAAGACATCGCCAGGGTGCGCCGCCGGCTGGCGTCCTGCGGGCTGCCGCCAAAAACCGGCGACGCCAACCTGTTGATCGGTACCTGGAACATCCGCGCCTTCGGGCCGGTCTACGAACAGTGGTCGGAAAACCCGGGTTCGCCCAAGCGCAACCTGCGGGGGGTCGCCATCCTGGCGGAGATCATCCGCCGCTTCGACGTCGTGGCGGTGCAGGAGGTGCGCGCGGATACCAGCGGCATCCGCCTGCTGGTGGACGAATTCCTCGGCCCGGATTGGGGGCTGATGCTGAGCGACGTCTCCGCCGGGGAGCGCGGCAATACCGAGCGGCTGGGCTTCCTGTACGACCGGCGCCGGGTGCTGCCTTCCGGGCTGGCAGGCGAGATCGTCCTGCCTCCCACCGCGCAGGGAGATCCACAGGAACAGTTCGATCGCACCCCCTACATCGTCGGTTTTCGCGCCGGAACCGAGCGCTTCACTTTACTCACCGCGCACATCCGTTATGGCGCCCTCCCGGCGGAGCGCCTGCCGGAGCTGATCGCCTTAGCGGAGTACACCGCCCGTGAGATTCGCGACCGGGCGACCGCGCCGGGCGCCGAAGAGCGCAACCTGATCGTGCTGGGTGATTTCAACATCGACCGGCGCGACGACAACCCGCTCTTCAACGCCTTCATCTCCACCGGGCTCAATGTCCCCCAGCAGCTGGTCGGCGTCAAAAGTACGTACAATACCGAGGCGCGTTACTACGACCAGATCGGCTGGTTCATGGATGAAAGCTTCAACTTGAAGTACACAGAAAAAGCCGGCAGCGTGGACTTCTCCGGGGCGGTCTTCAAGGATTTGAGCAGTTTCCTGATGTCCTACCGCGTGTCCGACCACTTCCCGCTGTGGGTCGAGTTCGGCATCGACCGCAGCACGGAGCAAATGGGACGCACCCTGGGCCTGAGCGAGCTCGAGCTGGGCGCCCCCGACCCGCTCGCCGGAGTCCCGGACTGATTGGTTTATTATCAAGGTCTTCCTTTCGGAAGGTCATCCTTTCGGAATATAGCGGGTCAGCCCAGCCGCCGCCAATACCAGGGCAGCGCTCAGGTAGAAGACTACCGGCAAGCCGTGCAAATCCGCCAGGTAGCCGGTCAGGAGCGTGCCGAGTGCGCCGCTGGTGAACATGTAGCCCAGGATCAAACCGGAAGCCAGCGCCATCCCGCCCGGCAGGCGGCGCTGCGCCAGAACGACCAGGATGCTATGCACCGCCCCGGTGAGCAGTCCGGAGAGCGGAACCAGCA
>Ga0209431_10003252_pt1 | contig 12999 bp, 8 predicted proteins | sample RifCSP13_3_FD_184021 | JGI IMG/M metagenome (GOLD analysis project Ga0209431, IMG submission 184021) | Soil microbial communities from Rifle, Colorado - Rifle CSP2_sed 13_3 (SPAdes) (version 2) | ecosystem: Environmental > Terrestrial > Deep subsurface > Rock core/Sediment | place: Rifle...
GCGGTGAAATTCTACCATGCCCACTTTACCCCGTCAATTATTTCAACAAAACGCTCACCTCCTGCAAGACTTAACCAGACGTGCTATAATTTTTTGCCGGGAGTAGGAGAGCTAAACAAACAGAAAACTACAGCTCGCCCTTCTGACTGCCTGACTATCCGACTATGCGACCATCTGACTGACCGACTATAGGAGATGTCCATGTACGATCGCCTGAAGCTCGAGGAATTGCGTCTCTCGCTGGAAAATTGGGAAGAAACCACCCTGGGAGGATACCTGGCGCGCCTGCCCGAACGCCAGGCCCAGTTTATCACCGCCTCCTCGGAGCCGGTCGAGCGCCTGTACACCCCGCTCGACGTGGCCGGGATGGATTACCGGGGAGAGCTGGGCCTGCCCGGAGAATACCCCTACACGCGCGGCGTCCACCCCACCTTGCACCGCGGGAAACTGTGGACGATGCGCATGTTCGCCGGCTTCGGCACCGCCGAGGAGACCAACGCCCGCTTCAAGTACCTGCTCGAACAAGGCCAGACCGGGCTCTCGGTCGCCTTCGACCTGCCGACCTTGATGGGCCTGGATAGCGACGCCCCCGCCGCCCTGGGCGAGTTCGGCAAGTGTGGCGTCGCCGTGTCTTCCCTCAAAGACATGGAGATCCTGCTGGACGGCATCCCGCTGGACAAGGTGTCCACCAGCATGACGATCAACTCCCCTGCCGCCATCGTCTGGGCCATGTACATCGCCACTGCCGAAAAGCAGGGCGTGCCTCCCGACCAGCTGCGCGGCACCATCCAAAACGATATCCTCAAGGAATATATCGCCCAAAAAGAGTACATCTTCCCGCCCGAGCCCTCCATGCGCCTGGTGGTGGATACGATCGAATACGGCACGACCACCGTCCCCCAGTGGAACACGATCAGCATCTCGGGTTACCACATCCGCGAGGCCGGCTCCACCGCCGCCCAGGAGCTGGCCTTCACCCTGGCCGACGGCATGGAATACGTGCGTTGGGCTATGCAGCGTGGGCTGGAGCTGGACGAGTTCGCCCCTCGCCTGTCCTTCTTCTTCAACGCCCACAACGACTTCTTCGAGGAGATCGCCAAGTACCGCGCCGCACGCCGCATCTGGGCGCGCGAGATGCGCCAGACTTTCGGCGCCAAAGACCCGCGCGCCTGGCTGATGCGTTTCCACACCCAGACCGCCGGTGTCTCGCTCACCGCCCAGCAGCCTGAGAACAACATCGTGCGCGTCGCCCTGCAGGCCCTGGCGGCCGTGCTGGGCGGCACCCAATCGCTGCACACCAACAGCATGGATGAAGCCCTGGCGCTGCCTTCTGAGCACGCCGCCACCATCGCCCTGCGCACGCAGCAGATCATTGCCGAGGAGTCGGGCGCTGCTAACACGGTCGATCCCCTGGGTGGATCGTTCTTCGTCGAGAGCCAGACCAATCGCATCGAAGCCCAGGCTTACGATTACTTCGGCCGCATCGCCGAGCTGGGCGGTGTCCTGCCCGCCATCGACAAAGGCTTCTTCCAGGGCGAGATCTCCGACGCCGCCTACCGCTACCAGCGCGAGATCGACGAAAACCTGCGTCGCATCGTCGGCGTCAACGCCTACCAGGACCTAAAGCCTTACGAAATCCCCATCTTAAAAATGGACCCCCAGGGCTACAAACGGCAGGTGAGCCGCATGGAAGCGCTGCGCAAGGAACGCGACAACGCCCGCTGCGGGCAAGCCCTGGACCGGCTGCGCCTGGCCTGCCAGGGAACAGAGAACACCATGCCTTACATTTTGGACGCCGTGCGCGCCTATGCGACACTGGGGGAGATCGTCGGCGTGATGAAAGAAGTGTTCGGGATTTACGCCGAACCGACCTGGATATAATAATGACCATATTTCGTTTACGATGGTTAGAAGGTTAATTGCGCTTTTGATTCTGCGAGGGTAGCCGCGATGAATTGCTGGAATTTAGTCAGTGGTTTCTTCCCCTTGTCCAGTTATATTCGTATTTTGACAAAAGTCGATTGATCGTTGTTTAATGATCATCATTTCTTGAGAGGAGAGGCTCATGGAGCAAATTAAATTCACCAAGGCGTTTTTTATAAAGCTTGGAGCGAAAGGTAGATACGAACCATACAGCATCCCAGAAGGGAAAGCACGAATCGGATTTCATAACTTCACCTTGGAAAAAATAAATAGTTGCCTTTGGGATGAACTCATGAAGATGGAAGGACCAAATTATGATAAAAAAGGGGTGGCGGCAAGAGATGTCAACATGTTACGGTATTTTGTGGAATCGACGTCTGAGGATGTTTGGATAACATTCCATAACAGACATTTGTATTGGTGTAGGCTTGAAAATACCCCTCTCCTGGAGGACAGTATCTCACGTTATCGCACTGTCACAGATAGATGGTTATCATACAATATAAAAGGTCAAGAACTAATCGAAGACCAGATTCCTGGCAATATCTCCAAAATTCAGAGATTTCCGGCGGCCATTTGCCGCGTTAAAGAAGTTGATGCCTTGGAAAGATTGATCAATGGTGTGCCCAGTGAGGCTTATCAAGGCATTTCCCAAGCAAAAGATGTTTTAGTGCATGAAATTGAAAAAGGCTTACGCCTCCTACATTGGAAAGACTTTGAAATCCTAGTTGATCTGCTGTTCCGTAACGCTGGCTGGAATCGTGTCAGTAAGGTTGGCGAAACAATGAAATATGTAGATATCGTGCTGGAAGAACCGATTTCAGGAGAACGTTATCTGGTTCAGGTGAAAGCAGAAGCCACAAGTGAAGACTTTGATAAATTCCTAAGCCAAATCCCTAAGGAAGGGTATAACAAACTATATTTCATTACTCATTCACCCGATGGCGATTTCACCCATAATTATGACAAAGTTGAAGTCATGCTCCCGGAAGAACTGGCAAAAAAAGTGGTAGGTTTAGGACTAACAGATTGGCTCATGAAGAAAATTCAATGATAATGGGGATTATTTACTCCGTCCCTAACAGAGATCGGGGGTACAATACCCCCCGAATTTCATTTAGAGAGGTTACTTATGCCAAACATTAAGAAGAAAGGCGGCGTGATTGGCATCCTCACCGGCGGCGGCGACGTCCCCGGTTTGAATCCAGCCATCCGCGCAGTGACCATCCGGGCGCTACGCGAAGGCTACCAGGTGATCGGCATCCGGCGCGGCTGGGCCGGCGCCATGGAGATCGTCCGCGCAAAGGACGCCGATAACAGCAACAATTTCCAGGTCCTGACCGAAGAAGTCGTCAACCGGGCGGGAAGGACCGGTGGCACCTTCTTGCACACTTCCCGCGCTCGCCCAAGCCATGTGAGGAAAGCGGAAGTCCCAGAACATCTCAAGGATTCCTACAAAGATCAGATGAATGATCTGACTCCTGAGGTGTTGAAAAACCTGGACTTCCTCGGCATAGACTACCTGATCCCCATTGGCGGGGATGACACACTCAGCTACGCCGTCCGCCTGTACCAGGAAGGGCTGAGGGTGATCGCCATCCCCAAGACGATGGACAACGATGTCCCCGGGACGGATTATTGTATCGGCTTCAGCACTTGCGTGACCCGCACCATCAACCTGGCCAACAACTTGCGCACGATCGCCGGATCGCACGAACGCTTTCTGGTGATGGAAGTTTTCGGGCGCTATGCCGGTTTCACAGCCATGCTGCCCACCATGGCCGGAGCGGCCAACCGCTGTGTGATCCCGGAGTATAAATTTAATATCGATCTCCTGGCAGAATTGTTGGTGTACGACCGCAACAAGAATCCCAGCCATTATTCCGTGGTGCTGGTGTCGGAAGGTACCATGTTCGAGGGTGGGGAAATGGTGTTCACCGACTCGACCCTCGACGCTTATGGGCATAAGAAGCTGGGTGGGATCGGCGACCTGGTCTCCTCGGAATTAAAGGAGCGCTCCGCCAAGTTTAACAAAGGCAAGGCAGTCAATGTCATTAATCAAAAACTGGGCTATATGGTGCGCGGCGGCGATCCGGATGCGATCGATTCGATCGTCCCCATGGCTTACGGCAACCTGGCGTTGGACCTGGCCCTGGGTGGGATCCATGGTCGGCTGGTCGTCCTGAAGAACGGGCGTTATGATAACGTGCCGCTCGACGTGGTGATCAGTTCCAAGAAGAATGTCAACGTTGAAAAGCACTATGACACCCAGCGCTTGCGCCCCCTCTACAAGAGTTTCGAGATGAAACCCTTGTTTATCATGACCAGCGATTAGAGATTATTGGAAGGTGATCGGTTCGACGAGCACCTGGTCGGCGGGGATGAAGGCCTTCAAGCGGTTGATCAGCTCTGCGCACAGGCCAGTGGTGAAGTTGGGGAACTCAATTAAATAGCCGCGGCCGCGCTCAAAGACGTGGAAGGCGAAGCGATCTTTCCCAGGATAAGCGATCAGGGTGCCGTAAGCCTGCCGGATGCGCAGGTTATCGCGGATCCTATCCTCCGTGGGGCGCAGAACGATCGTGATCATGTGAACGGCCTCCCCATCGGGGGGCGGCAACGGGGAGACGATAAAGGGGGGCAACACACTCGCTGAGATGCTTTCGCTCACCTCGACCGGAGCAGCTGGGAGAATTTCCCCGGGCGCCTCGCTGGAGGGGGCTGACTCAGCGGATGGAGTGGCAATAGGGGATAGCTCAGGAGAGAGCGGCTCCTCGGCCAGCTCCATGGATCCCGCCGGATCGGCCACGGCAGCCATCACCGCGTTGGCGAGTTCCCAATCTGGCGGGAAAATCTCTGGGGGTGGAGGCGTGTCCTCCTCCCAGGCGGCGTCCCAATCCGCTTTCCAAACCAGGCCATGTTCAGCGGTTTCAGCGACCTGCTGGGTGGCCTGGATCACCAACGGGAAGTCAGTGATCGCATCCTGAGACGCATCGCTTTTCTCTCCTGACAGGCCTGCCTCACGCCGTGCGCTCGCCGCTGGGACTGCTGCTTCAGCTGAATCCCTAAAATACCCCTCATCCAAGGGTGGTCTTTCTTCGAAATCCTCCGGGATCAGCACCTCCTGGGGGGGTGGCGGCGCGACGGGGAGGGGCAACGGTTTGAGAGCCGTGGTGAATTTCAAATCCGTGGTGAGGGTGTCCACCAACACTTTGGGCTCGCTGCCCTGCGCGTCGACCCGCCCTTCCACCAATACGACCTTATCGGAACTGAACAGCTCAGCAACTTGCGCCCAGATGCGCGGAAAGATCACCAGCTCGATCTCACCTTGCAAGTCTTCCAGGGTAGCGAAAGCCATGCTCTTACCGGTCTTGGTCTGGTGCGTCCGGTAGCGAGTGATGATCCCGGCCACGCGCACCCGCTCGTTAGGATTGGCCTCCGCCAGCTGCCTGGAGAAGTGGGTGACGACCTCGTTGAGCACCTCGATCACCGGACTGAGAGGGTGGTCGGATACATACAGGCCAATCAGTTCGCGCTCCCAGGCGAGCTGCTCGCGGCGCGGAATTTCGGTCGTTGTTTTAGGGAGCGTGATCTCATCCTTCAGGCCGCTATGCAACCCAAACAGGCTCATCTGGCCCTTTTCTGCGGCGCGGAAATGAGAGGCGCTGACCGAGACGAAACGGTCGAGAGACTGTAACAAGGCCGGGCGTGGGCCGAAACGGTCGAGCGCGCCCACGCGCACCAGGCATTCCAGGGCACGCTTGCCCACCTGGCGCAGGTCAACCCGCTGGACAAAATTATTGATATCACTGAAAGGCCCCTGCTTGGAGCGCGCCTGGAGGATGGCGTCGACTGGACCGTGACCAACGTTCTTGATCGCTCCCAGGCCAAAGCGGATCGTCGCTTTACCATCCGCATGATCCTCGATGGTGAAATCCCAACCGCTGATATTCACGTCGGGCGACGCCACAGCGATCCCCATCCGGCGACAGTCGGCTGCGTACAATGCCACTTCATCGATGTTGTTCAAGTTGACCGAGAGCAGCGCCGTCATGTATTCGACCGGGAAGTGTGCCTTCAGGTAAGCAGTCTGGACAGCCAGAATCCCATAATCAGCTGCATGCGCCTTGTTAAACCCGTATCGGGCGAACTCCTCCCAGTCGTCAAAAATCTCCCCAGCCGTCTTTTCCGGGATGCCGCGCTGCACCGCGCCGGCGACGAATTTCTCGCGGTGCTTGAGCAGCTGGTCTTTTTGTTTCTTGGATACAGCTTTGCGCAGGTCATCCGCCTCCGAAGCGCTATATCCCCCCAGGTTCATGACGACGAACATCAACTGTTCTTGGTAAACGGGATAGCCATAGGTCTCTTTGAAGATCGATTCCAACATGGGGTGCTGGTATTGAACTGCCTCCTCCCCGTGCATACGGCGGATATACCCGGGGATGAAGTCCATCGGGCCTGGACGGAAAAGTGCCACCATGGCGATCACGTGATCTAGAGTCTTCGGCTTCATCTGCATCAGGTAACGACGCATGCCCGAGCCTTCCACCTGGAAAACGCCGGCTGTGTCGCCGCGGCCCAGCAGCTCGTATGTGGCAGGGTCATCGGTAGGGATATTTTGCAGGTTTAAATCCACCCCGTGGCGCTCTCGGATCAGATCGCAGGCGCGCGCCATGATCGTCAGGGTAGCCAGCCCCAGGAAGTCCACCTTAAGCAGCCCCAATGCTTCCAGGTGCGACATTTCAAATTGGGTGACGATCTTGATCGGGCTGTCCTCCGCCGAACTCCCCGTCGGGCGATGCAGTGGCAGGTATTCAATGATCGGTTTATCGGTCACGATCACGCCCGCCGCGTGGGTGCCAGCGTTCCGCACCACGCCTTCCATCTGTCTGGCCGTGTCAATCAGCTCCTGGAAAAATGGGGCAGACTGGTAGAGCTGCTTGAATTCGGGGACTTCTTCCAGGGCATCGGCGATGCTCACCGTCTTACCAGAAATGTTGGGGATCAGTTTGGCGGCCTTATCAACTTCACTGAGCGGGATGTCCATGACTCGGCCGACGTCGCGGATGGCGGCACGCGCCCCCAAAGTGCCAAAGGTAATGATCTGGGCAACCTTGTCTCCGCCATACTTATTGGCGGTGTATTCCAACATCTCGGCGCGCCGGTCGTCGCGGAAGTCCAGGTCGATATCGGGCATCGAGATGCGCCCCGGGTTAAGGAATCGTTCGAAGATCAGCCCATGGTGAAGGGGGTCGACCAGAGTGATATTCAGCGTATAGGCCACGATCGAGGCGGCTGCCGAACCGCGTGCGTTGTACCAGATGCCGCGTTCCCGCGCATACCGGCACAGGTCCCACACGATCAAGAAATACGTATCGAACCCCATCTGGTGGATGACGCCCAGTTCGTATTCCAATCGCTGGCGCACCAGCGGATCGGGGCTGCGGGTTCCATAGCGCTGCTCTATACCGTCTTCGCACAGTTTCCGCAGGTAGGTCTCGGCGCTATAACCCGGCGGCACGTCGAATTGGGGCAGGCGATAACCTTTAAAGCCCAGGTCCAGGTTGCAGCGCTCAGCGACGAGCAAGGTGTTGCTGATCGCTTCGGGCACCTCCGTAAAGATGGCTGCCATCTCCTCCGGGCTGCGCAAGTAGAACGTTTGATCGCTCATCCGCATCCGGTTTGGATCGCTGAGCACACAGCCAGTCTGAATGGCGAGCAGGATGTCCTGCAGGCGGGCGTCTTCCGGGTTGATATAGTGCACATCGTTGGTGGCGACGAAACGCGCCTGGTAGCGCTTGCCCAGGTCAAGCAGGATTTTGTTGATCCGCTCGATCTCCTCGATGTCGTGCTCCTGCAGTTCCAGGAAAAAATTGTCCGCCCCAAAGACTTCGTAGTACCAGTCCAACTGGCGGCGAGCTGCCTCCAGGCTCTCCTGCTGGATCAGGCGCGGGATTTCCGCCGACATGCAGCCAGAAGTGCAGATCAGCCCCTCGGCGTGCCTGGCCAGGAACTCGTGATCGATGCGTGGATAGTAGTAGAAACCATCCAGTTGAGCTGCGCTGGCGATTTGCAGCAGGTTGCGATAACCGGTCTCGTTCTCCGCCAGAAGTAACAGGTGGCTGGATTTCTTATCCAGCTGGGGATCGCGCTCGTTCATTCTTCGCGCGGCTAAATAGGCCTCGACTCCGATGATCGGTTTGAGCCCGGCTTCGGTGGTCGCCTTGAAGAACTCCATCACCCCGAACATCGTCCCGTGGTCGGTCAAGGCCAGGGCGGGCATACCCATTTCCTTGGCGCGCTTCACCATCTTCTTGATGTTGCTGAATCCGTCGAGCAGGGAGTACTCAGAGTGGACGTGCAGGTGGACGAAGGACATGGAAGCGTGAAGAGTGAAACGTGAAACGTAATAATTTAAGAATGGATAGGAGCCGGGTTAGAGGGACGAGATTGAGTGACCCGCGCCAATTGAGATTATAGCACGCGGATCGGCATGGGAAACATACGCTTGGCTTAAAATATTGGGATTGTTCGGATTTTCGGCATGAAGAAAGATGTGGTATAAACACAGGATTGGCAGGGCATTCGTTGGCGAGTCCGGTGCCGATTGGTGACCGGTGAGCGCTGGAGGCTGACGGCCATTAAGTACAAACTCGAGGAGTGGTAAACCCATGAATTCGGCTTATGCGTTCTTTGAAAACTTGGCCTCCGAGATCCCGGAGATCCCTCCCGATAGCATTATCAGCCGCACGATCTACGGCGACGAGCAAGTTAAGGTGGTCCTGTTCGGCTTTGCCCAGGGGCAGGAACTCTCCGAACACACCGCCTCCCAGGCAGCCCTGCTGTTCTTTGTGCAGGGAGAAGCGCGCCTGACCCTCGGCAAAGACCAGATGGAGGCTCACCCGGGGACCTGGGTGCGCATGCAACCGCAGCTCCCCCACAGCGTCTTCGCCAGGACACCGCTGGTGATGCTCCTGCTGCTACTAAAAGAATTTCCCCCGAAATAATGCAGTATAGATCCCGTTTCCCACTGATCGCATCTTCCCTGTTCCTCTTCTTACTGGCCATCTGGGCCGGGCTGGTGCGCCTGGGATGGCGCTTGCCCCCCCTGCTGCCCACCCTGCCCCTCGCCCATGGCCCGCTGATGGTTTCTGGCTTCCTGGGGACCTTGATCGCCCTGGAACGGGCAGTGGCGCTGCGCGCCCGCTGGACTTACATCGGGCCGCTGCTCACAAGCCTGGGAGGGCTGTTCTTAGCTTTGGGGATCGGCGGAGAGATCGGGCAAGTTTTGATAGTCCTGGGCAGCCTGGGTTTACTGCTGGTCTTCGCCGTAATCGTGCGCCGTCATTTCGCCCTCTACACGGTAGTGATGGCTGTTGGCGCGCTGGCCTGGCTGGTTGGTAACCTCTTTTGGCTGTTCGGCTGGCCCATCTATCATATCGTTCTGTGGTGGGCAGGTTTTCTGGTCCTGACTATCGCCGGGGAGCGGTTGGAGCTGGGGCGGCTCACCCGGCTTTCCCGCCCGGTTGAGGCGGCCTTCCTGAGCGCGGTGGCGCTTTTCCTGGTCGGGCTGCTGGTCACGATCCCCGCTTATGATTTTGGGTCGCGCCTGGCCGGCGTCGGGATGATCGCCCTCGGAGCCTGGTTGCTGCGCTACGATCTCGCCCGCCACACCGTGCGCAAGCCTGGCCTGCCGCGCTACATCGCCATCTGCCTGCTGGCTGGCTATGTCTGGTTGCTCGCCGCCGGGTTAGTGGGCTTCGTCTATGGGGGCACCGCAGCCGGGCCGCGCTACGACGCCTTCCTGCATGCCATCTTCCTGGGTTTTGTCATTTCGATGATCTTCGGCCATGCTCCGATCATCTTCCCTGCCATTCTAGGCGTGCAGGTGACCTTCCATCCCGTTCTTTACGCTCATTTGATCCTGCTACATGGCTCTTTGCTTTTGCGTTCATCAGCAGACCTGGCAGGGGCAGTAACCTTCCGCCTGTGGGGCGGCTTGCTGAACGGTATCGCCTTGCTGCTCTTTCTGGGGAGCATGGCGTTTGTGGTGACAAGTGGACGGAGGACGGAAGACCGATGACGAAAGTCGATTTCCTTCGTCTTTCATCGTTCGTCCTTCGTCGGAGGTAATGAAATGCTTATCCTCGCAGTGATCTCAGGTGAATACGGACAAAGGCATGTGGATAACCTGCGCGCCCGCCGGCCCAGCCATTGGGTCCTTGAGACCTGGCAGGCCCCGAGCCTGCTGCCGCCGGTCATCGATTACCCGGAAGACTACCTGCCAACCGCCCTGCCCCCCGCTGAACTGTTGCTATCCTTCGCCGAGCACAAAGGCGTCGCCGAGTTATTGCCTGAGATCGCCCAGCTGTGTGGGGCGCGGGCGGTGATCGCCCCGGTGGACAGCGAAGCCTGGCTGCCGCGCGGCCTGGCGCGCCAGCTGCGCGGCTGGTTGGAGAAGATCGGCGTGGCCTGCGTCACCCCCAAGCCGCTCTGCTCCCTGACCGAAACGCATTACGATCTCACCCGCCGCCAGCGGGTGGCGTACAGCGATCCCTTGATCGCCGAGTTCGCCCACCACTTCGGCCGGCCATCGCTGGCGATCCAGGTCGACCCGCAGACGCGCCAGATCCTCTCCGTCGAGGTGCGCCGGGATGCCGTCTGCGGCTGCGCCCGCTACGTCGCCGAACGGCTGGTGGGCGTTTCGGCCGACGACGCCGAGCAAGAGGCCGGCATGCTGCACCACCATTTCCCTTGCCTGGCCAGCATGGGCATCGACAGCGATTACGGCGACACGTTAATGCACGTCTCCGGCAACATCCTGCGCGACGAGGTCGCCGCCCAGGTCAGGCCTTTCAAGCGCATCCAATACATCCAACCGGGGCAAAGAGTGAATGATGAGTAGAGAGTGGATTGTAGATAGTTGTTTGCAGGTAGATAAAGTAACCGGTTCCCTAATCCAATCAACGTAGCACGGTGATCTTACCCGCGTCACACACCGCCTGCTGGCCATAGTCGTCTCGCACGAGCAGGACGACGTTTTGATACTCTCCCACAGGCACTCTTAAAGAGATAAATGTGCCTGTCCATGTGCGTTGAGCGGGATCGTACTTCACGCTCGGGAAGTATCGCTTTTCATGGAAATCTGGCATTCTGGTGGGCGCCAGGCCATCCACACCCGGAAATCTCAAGCCGGCAAAGATGACGTGGCGATTGCTTTTGAAGGAGATTGCTTCCCCCTCCCATGAGCGGTGAATCACCTGGGATATGCTGACATCGTTGCAGAATAACTTCGGAAGCTGGTCATCGCCCCCGCAGTTTCGGCGAACTGTTGTATAGCGGAAATCTTCGGCACTGCTACCCTTCGGTACGGGCGGGAGCGTTTTGATCAGGGCCTGCCTCATCGGTTTATCTGCGTAGAAAGAATATCCTCCCGAGCCGATCCGCGCCCGGAATTTAATCCTGAATTGGTACCTACCGATCTTTTCCTTGCTTCCATCACAGTAATCGACTTGCAGGCCCCATAACTCTTCAAATTCCGACTGGCTGGTTATGGTCAGCACCCTGCCGCCTGGGGAGAAGTCGCCTATCACCTCGGGGGAGGAATCTTTTCCACCATCGCCCACGAAAATTGTGCCCACGGGAGCTATGAACAAAAAGAGCAACGAGAAGACGAGATTGTACCGAGTGCGAATCATAACTCGCTCCTTTCTGTTTACCATCCAGTGCCTGATGAGGATGCTCCCGCAAATTCCTGGTGTAAGCTCAATCTTGCTGGAGCCAACGTCAATCGGAATTAGGCACGTGGTGCTTTTAAATTAGGATGGGTTTTATGCGAATAATATAATTCAAATTTCCTGGGGAGTCAAATGTTTTTTAGGACGTTGCAAGGAGCGTGGATTTTATCTTGTGATATATCCGTTTCTCCAAAGATTCCCCCTTCCCGTGCCCCATAAAATCCGCGCCTGCGCCGTGCCGGGCAGGTCATAGGCCACCAACCCCGAGTGGGCGGTATTCAAGACGGCTTCCAGGTCGGCGTCGCCGTCGATATTCGCCAGGGTGGGCGCGGCCAGCGCGCCGTTCCAATCCCCTGAAAACGCCGGCGGTAGATCGACCTCGTGCAGCGGGTTCCCCAGGTAATCCAGGATATGCAGCCGGCCGGTGGCGCCTGTCCCCTTCTCGGCCCACGAGGCGAAGATCACCTCCGCCCTGCCATCATCGTTCAGATCGGCTACCGCCGGCTCGGAGGCGAAGCGATAGAACCCTTCAGCGGGGTCGTTGACTGCGTAAGGCCAGTCCCCGTGCTCGGTCTTGTCCAGCCAGAAGGCGTGCAAGCGGCCATCGTAAGAAGCATACAGGATCTCCAGCAAGCCATCCCCGTCCAGGTCGGCGGTCACCGGGTTGGGCTGGGCGTTCTCGATCTGGTTGTAATCCTCGCTGAGCGGCGCGCCGCTGTCCACCGGCGGGGTGCGCCAATCGAAACCGCTGGCATTGAAACGGCTGCGGTCGGCGTTGAAGATGTAGACACCCATATACTGGCTGGGGTAGGAACCGTAGCCGCAGTCGTACACGTTGCCGGTCACCACCACCTCGGCCTGCCCGTTGCCATCGACATCGGCGATCACGGCCGGGGTATGGGCGAAATTGGGCCGGAAGCGCTCGGCGCGGCCATCGCTGGCGTCGCACGTTCCCCAGCCGCGCAGCTCGATCTCCAGGCTCTCCCACACTCCAACTTTGCCCCAGCCTTTGCCGGCGTACATCGCATGAGCCGGGATCTGCTCGCCGTTCGCCTCGTAGGCGCAGATGTAATGCACGTCGGACGGCACCACCAGCTCACCAACCCCGTCGCCGTCCAGGTCGCCAACTGCGGCGTTGGCGTTGAAGATGCCATAAGCGTAGCCGCTGTCGTTGGCGAGCTGCGGCCAGCCGCTGCGCAGCGATCCGTCATGCGCGTAGACCCAGGTGTTGACCTGGTCGTAGACTGCACCCGTGGCGATCACTTCCAGCGTCCCGTCCCCGTCCAGGTCATAGACCGAAAGGCCGCGCAGTTCCAGCCCACCGGTCGGCTGCTGCGGCCAG
>Ga0209431_10003254_pt1 | contig 12992 bp, 9 predicted proteins | sample RifCSP13_3_FD_184021 | JGI IMG/M metagenome (GOLD analysis project Ga0209431, IMG submission 184021) | Soil microbial communities from Rifle, Colorado - Rifle CSP2_sed 13_3 (SPAdes) (version 2) | ecosystem: Environmental > Terrestrial > Deep subsurface > Rock core/Sediment | place: Rifle...
ACAAGCGCGGTAATATCTTAGGTAATTGCATAAAATAAAGTGACTCCAAGTAAGGCAAGGCCCACTACCAGAAGCCCGGTAACTGTGCCGCCTTTAAATGCTAGAGAGAGAGCACTTTCTATACCTTGTCTGGCAGCTTCTGTTGTGCGGACATTTGCTCGCACAGAAACATTCATACCTATGTATCCAGCGAGAGCAGAGAAGACAGCTCCGATCAAAAATCCGAGAGCCATAGTCCAGCCGAGCTTGGGTACAAAACCAATAATAAAGAAAAGTATTAATGCTATAACTGCAATAGTTTTGTATTGTTTATTTAAATAAGCACTAGCACCGTCTTGTATTGCTTTGGCAATTTCCTGCATGCGCGCATTTCCGGCGCTCTTTTTTAAAATTGACTTAGCTAAAAATAAACCGTAAACAATAGCCACAACGGAACTGATAATTGCAAACCATAAAAAGTTACTCATTTTTTTATTCGTTTATTTTATCACTAATAATTTCTTTGTCCGGAACTACTGTGCCATCGCCCTTGATATCTATTCTCCAACCAGTGAGTTTGGCGGCTAGGCGCACGTTTTGTCCGCCCTTGCCGATAGCCAGAGACAATTGGTCATCAGCCACTTCTACCACAGCTTTATGTTCTTTTTCGTCTACTTCGATAGAGATAACTTTGGCTGGGGACAGAGAATTAGAAACAAAAATTTTAGGGTCAGAAGACCAAGGAATAATATCAATTTTTTCTCCAGAGAGCTCGCTGGTAATAGTGTTTACTCGCGTGCCTTTCTGTCCGACGCAAGAACCGACAGCATCAATGTGTTCGTCATTAGAAAATACCGCTATCTTAGAACGCGCTCCCGGCTCTCTAGCTATAGACTTCAACTCTACAATTCCATTCTGGATTTCTGGCGCTTCAATGGCAAAAAGTTTCTCTATAAATTTAGGGTGCGTACGGGAAAGGCGCAAATTGATGCCCCTAGGGCTGTCTTCCACCGAGTATAGGTAGGCGCGGACTCGTTGTCCTCGCTCCCAAAATTCCCCTGGGATTTGTTCTTCCGCCGGCAAGATACCGGTCGCACGGTTAAAGTCTATATATATATTTCCTCTCTCAACTTTCTGCACCACTCCGCCAACTATTTCTCCCTCTTTGGTGCCATATTCGTCTATTATAGAAGTGCGTTCTGCCTCGCGGATTTTCTGGATGATGACTTGCTTGGCCGTCTGGGCGGCTATGCGTCCGTAGTCTTCTTTGGCCTCCAGTGGAAAAATAATTTCATCATTTAATTCTACCCCTTTTTTTATTTTCTTGGCGTCTTCGAGCATGATGTGATGCTCGGCGTTGAAGTGCACGCGTTCATCCTCGGTATCTTTTACCGAATACTCTTTCTCTTTTTTATTTTCTTCACCCACGATTGCGATACTTTCATCCACCACGATTTTCACTTGGAAGAATTCTGTCTTGCCGGTGTCTAAGTTAAATTTTGCGCGAATTATTTGTCCTTTTTTGCCGTAATCTTTTTTGTAAGCGGCAGCCATGGCTTGCTCTATGGCGTCTAGGATTTTTTCTTTTGGAATTTTTCTCTCTTCTTCTAATTGCTCCAAAGCTGACTTGAATGTTTTGATGTCTAACATATATTTTTGTACCAGATAGAGGCTAAACCTCTATCTGGTGGTTATTAAATTTTTCTAATAAAAAAGCCCCGTTGTTACAGGACTTACCAATTGGGAGCATACCACACCCCTTTTTTTGATGCAAGCACTTGACTTATATATATAACAAGTATATGGTGTATATATGAATAATGCAGTTATAAATTTTAATACAGATGCTAAACTTAAAAGCGAGGCGAAACAAGTCCTAGACGAGATGGGACTAAATTTCTCTATTGCCTTAAATGCTTATTTAAGGAAACTAGTTGTAGAAAAAAGGATAGAGTTTACTACACCAGAGATACCCAATGCTCGTTTAAGAAAAGCGATAAGAGAAGGGCGCAAAGAGTATGCCACTGGAAAGATGAAAGTCTATAAAACTCACGAAGAATTGGAGAAGCATCTCCTGTCTTTATGATTGATATATTAACTAGTAAAAAATACGATAAATCTTTCAAAAAGAAAGATAAATTTGTGCAACAGAAAGCTCTTGAGCGAATAAGACTTTTTAGAGAAGACCCCTTTAATGCCTTATTAGATAATCACAAGTTACATGGAGAATATGAAGGGTGCAACAGCATAAATATTACTGGGGATTTTCGGGCAATTTTTGAATATATTACTAAAAATAAAGTAGTCTTTTACGACATAGGCACCCATCCGGAATTATATCGATAAATGTGAAAGAAGACAAAAACGGTCTAAAAGCCGTTTTTGTCTTCTTAGTCTTTCTTTTTTTATTTCGTCCTTATAAATAAAGGTTTTTTATACACTATTTACCCCCACACCTTTTGTTTTATTGAAGACTTTCGGAGATTCTTTTTTTCAATTGCCCAAGTGCCTTACCATCTTTCTTTAACATATATTCTCTTGTCCTAGCGTCATCCTCACTCTTACAAGCTTCATAATATCGAATTTCAAATGGTCTTCTAGCTTTAGTTGAACGATTAAGTCCCTTGTTATGTTCCGAAAGTCTTCGCTTCAGGTCATTGGTTGAGCCTATATATAGTTTGTCATCTTTTAAGCTTTTTAGAATATATACATAAAACATAATCATATTATAGGACCTGAAGCTATAAAACGAAAGGTGTGGGGGGTTATCCACCTTTTATGCACAATATGTATTGACAAACAGGGGAAGGGTGGTATAATTGACAGTAGGAATAATTCGTTGCGTAAACAGGATGTTTACGCTTTGACAATTTCGTTTTTTTTGGGTTTCCGTCAGAAGATTGACGGAGCCCATGAAAGGGTTTTTTATGAAGAAGTTTTTGATGGCCGTAGCCATCATCGTTGTGATGACGACGATGGCTCATGGCCAGCAGGTAGTCTTGGCTCCCGGAAGAGTTCCGGGGGTCGAGGGCTACCTTCCTGTGGTCGTGGCTGGTGACGGAAACCAGACCACACTACTAGTGCGGGGGCCAGCAGGCACAGCGAAAAAAGTTGGTTTCGACTTGTTCGACCAGGATGGTCAAGCGAGTCAGCTCCTCGTAAATGGGGAGCCAGCAGTTTTATTCGTGGCGGTTACTAATCCCATGACGGGAAAGGTTGTCACCGAACTGACATGGAGTGGTCAGTTCAAGGTGGTTTGGGTGAAAGTTACCCAGCCACTGAACATAAACGGAGTGCCAGAGACCTCGGTCTCCATGGCGCTCCAAAAGGTTATCGGCGCAGGTGTCGTTCCCTTCGCCGCTGACCTTGCTCCCGTGGAAGCGACGAAAGTCGCCACCTTCTACGGCGGGAAAAGAACTGGGTTGGCTTTTTGCAACCCGAACGACACAACCGTAACGATTTCGATCACCAGAGAGGGGGCGGAGGTCGTTACAAAAAATCTTGCGCCAAAAGCGCAAGTCTCCCTTTTCCTGGGGGAGTTGTTCTCAAAGTTTTCTTCAGGAGTCGAGTTCATCCGAATCGACTCCAGTCTGCCGGTGGCCGTCATGCCACTCGTCACAGACGGAGAAAATTTCTTCACCCTGTCGGTGGACAGAGTGAGGGGGAATTAGGGCGGTGCGAGGAGCACCGCCCCCAGAAGCCTTTTGCTTCTGGTTCATATCGTTTTTATATGTGCCGGAAGCAAAATGTCTTCTGGCATTTTTTATTGCCCAAAATTGATTTGGTGTATAACTTTTTATTGCATTGCAGTATAGCAGGGTATATAATTGTTCTATATATATGATGACCCAGAATTCTAAAATAGGCCTAGGACTAGTTGCTGTTATTATTTTGGTCTTGATAGTTTTCTGGTACCCGAGTTATAAAGTTCAAAATATTCAAAATGAACAAAAAGATAAGTTAATTTTGGACGATAAAGTTTACAAGCTCAACAAGCTAGTGCTAGCTCACGAATGCTCTCAAGTTTTAGAAGAAGCTGAAGCGTATCTCTCAACAAATGCCGACGCCGAGCAAATTTGGAGCGCATTAGGAGCTTGCCAGTTTGACCTCGGAAAATTTAAAGATGCAAAAGATAGTTTTCAAAAAGTTCTTGCATTAGAACCCGAAAATGTTGCCGCCAAGAACTATTTAAAACAAATGGAATTTAAAACAGGTGAAATTGTGGTTACCGGCACGGAAACTCCTTTTGATAAGATAGAGTTCGAGTCGAGGATGGGACTCAACTTTGATGAGATTTTGACTTTTGTAAAGGCCACCGAGAAACCTTCCAATATATTGGAGTATTTATTAGCAAGCTATACCACTACCAACAGCTTGGACAACACAATTTTATTTTTGAAAGATGCTTTGAAAAAAGCCGGCATGAATTTTACTTTTTCTGGAGCCAAAACAGGCACCATTATTTCTTATGGGAATGAAAAAGAAAGAAAAATAATCATGCTTGAGAAGAAGAATTCTTTAGTAAAAGTGGAAATGAATTATCAAAAATTAACAAATTAATGAAAAACAAACATTACACATTATTATTCGCAAGCATAATTATCTCTATTTTTTTTGGGGTAAACCTTGCCAATGCTTCCACTCTCAATGTCTCCGGCTGGGCAAACTCTGCTTGTAATGCAAGCAACGGTACTTCTTTTTCCATTACCGAAGACAGGTCTTTTTATATTACTAATGCTTGGATCGGAGGCAATGGAGTATGGGATGATCAGATAGGATTTTCCGGCACATTTAACGGAAATGTTGTCGTAAATACCAGCGCTGGTTGGTCAGGTGGATGTAGTGGTGATGCTCAAGCTGGAAGTGGCTACACTGATTTTTATCCTCTCTCTATGACTGGCTCAACGGACAACGATACTTTTACTTTTTCTCTTCTGGCTCTGCAAAAAAGAGATGAGATATCATCAAGTAATACCTTTCATGGAAGCATTGAATATAGCTACACAAAAAATCTCTGTAGTCCCGGGCAATATACTTTAAACAATGGATGTGTATGGGACACCGGAACGATTTCCGTTAGCGCAGGTGGTACCACTGTCACCAGTAGCAACGCTAGTCCCGGAGGGTCTGTATCATGCACCGCTCCTTGTAGCCCAGTAATTAGTTGGAATGTAACCAGTGGTTTGCCTAGTTCTGGTCAAGTTAGAAAAAATAATGCGGTTTGGAACAGCGGGAACAATTCTGGCAATGTGACAGACTCTGGGCTTGGCGTCGGAACTTACTCATATGATTTATATATTCAAGATGGCCACGGAGATTATCAAGGAATTCAAGGTCCGACTGTAACAGTTGCCGATGTTCCTATTGTCCCTACCCCCACAGCCACTATGTCTGTTTTAGTAACTAAATTTGACCTTACTCCGACTAAAAAAAGTGACACGGCTACTGTAAAAAATGAAAGTGCGACAAGTGGTGGAAGTTTTGGTGTTATATGTACTGTTCCAACAGCTTTTCCTGGTCTTACATCAAGTTCAATAGATTGTCCTGACTCAGAATCATTTACTGCCAACTCCAGCAAATCTTTTTCTGTAACACTTGACTCTAATACTCCAACTACTCCTGGAACTTACACAGGAGTTATGAGGATAAAAGCTACTGGAGAAAATGGAACAATTGTTTCAGGTGATTCAAAGGATATTGCCATTAGTTACGTTGTGCCTACAGTCGTAACTCCTGTTCCCACTTGTAGCGCTGACCCCACGACTGTTTTGGTTGGACAAAATACCACTTTGACTGGGAGAAGCGGTGACGGTAGCAATTATTCTTGGTCAGCTTCAGGTGGCAATTTCAGCTCCACTAGCGGCAAGACGGTTACCGTAAACTTTGGTTCCACAGGGCAGAAAAATATATCCGTGACCAGTGGAGGCTCCACGGGTGCTTGCGCAGTTACTGTCAGCGCTACACCTGTTATGTCGGGCACCCTTACTCCGTCGTCAACCTCTTGCGAAATTTATTCTGGTGCTTCTACTTGTAACGTAACCTTAACTTGGAGCACAACTAATCCAGAAGCTACATCTGCTGTGACAGCTGCTGCTTCACCATATGCGCCTGCTGTTAATGTAAGTGGAAATTCCGGCTCCCAATCTTTTGCTGTTCCGTATAGTAGTCGAACTTTTTATCTTTATAACAACGCTAAATCTCTCGTTCCCACTTCTCCAAATGGCACTGGGGTAACTGTTACTTCAAGCTGTGTGGCAGGAACCACTTGGACTAGTGGTGCTTGTATTACAACTACAGCGCCACCGTCGCCTACGTGTCCTTCTGGCCAAACAGGAACACCTCCAAATTGTACAACACCTCCAACTTCAGGTAGTGTAACTCTTACGGCTAATCCTAACTCAGGACCTGCGCCATTAAACGGAGTATCTCTCCGCGCAGCCGTTGGCGACTCTGCAGGATGGAAATATTATTATTATTTCTTCTGTAATGCCCCAAATCCAGTAGCCGTTCCTCCGGGTGGTTCTAATCCTCCATTTAATAACGATGGTGGGTCTGTGACGTATACTTCAAGTACAACTGCCAACTCAAGCAATAACTGCAATTATTCTTCTGCTGGTACTTACACCGGCAGAGTAGCTGTTTTGAAATATCAAGGTTCAGACCCGTTTACGACCAACTACTGGCAGAATTCTTCAAACTGGAGACAGGCAACTGCTGCAGTGACAGCTACCACTCCTGTTTCTCCTATCACCGTCTCTCTCACTGCCAATCCACCTTCTATGACTCTACCTACCAACTCTACTATTCTGACTTGGACAACCACCGGTAATCCGACAAGTTGTATAGCATCCAACGGTTGGAGTGGAGCCAAAACAGCTAGTGGTGGAACTGAAAACAGAACAGGTCTGACTGCTCAAACCTATACCTACAATATTACCTGTTCAAAGTCAGGAGTGCCTGATGTTATAGACACAGCGACGGTGGTGGTTACTGCCCCTGTTATGTCCGGCACTCTTGCTCCCACTAATCCTCCCGGACTTTCTTCTTGTATTATCGCATCTGGAGCTTCCGCCTGTAACATAAATTTTTCTTGGACTACCACTAACCCTGTGAGCACTTCTTCTGTTACTAGAAATCCATCTTCCGGTTTTAATCCACCTCTTCAAAATTCTGGCACTAATGTTCCTTTTCCTGTGCCATACAACACCGCCACTTTCTTTCTTTATAATAATAATACCGAACTTGCTCAAAGCGCTGTCACTGCCAGTTGCGTGTCCGGCACTACTTGGGATGGGAGTAAGTGTGCTGTACCGTTGCCAGCGGCTCCGTCTAACCTGCAAGCGAGCAACGCTATCTGTGGAGCTATCCGCCTGACTTGGCAGGATAATTCCAACAACGAAACTGGGTTTAGAATTTACCGTAGTCGAAGCCAAAGCTTCAGCATTGGTGGATACTATGCTACCGTTGGAGCCAATGTTACGAGCTATACTGACCCAACCCCAATGCAATTTTCCAGCAACTATTACATGATTGCATCTTACAACGGGGTTGGGGAGAATTACAGCAATGCCGTTTCCATAACTCCTACCGGCTGTATGTCCGGCTGGTTAGATCCATCTGTTAGTTGCACTATTTCGGCAGGACAAAATAGTTGTAACGCAAACCTGTCTTGGAACATAAATAATCCGGAAAGCACCCCAACAGCTATTACAGCCAGCGGTATGACCAATATAAATGTTTCCAATTCTTTGTCCACTCCCCAGTCAGGTACTCAAGCCGTATCTGTGCCATACAACAGCAGAACATTCTATCTTTACAACAATTCTAAACCTCTTGCTACCAGTGCTGCCACTGCTGATTGTGCCAATAATACCACCTGGACTGACGGTAAATGTTTGCTTAATTCATACACCGTCACTGCCACTGCCGGTCCTGGGGGCTCTATTTCTCTTGCGCCAAGTTCATTAAACACAAACACGATTTCTTCGTGTGGCGAGATTAAAACCCCGGGGAATTATACTTTAGACAGAAACATATCTTCTTCGGGTACCATGTGTCTGAATGTGCATGATGTTTCAAATGTGCATCTTAACTGCAACAACTATTCAATTACCGGATCAAATGTTTACAGTGGCATGGCGACAGTTTATTTCAAAAATGTAAATAATTTTTCTCTCGAATCATGTACAATCGTTGCTGGTGGGGGTAGTCCAGTATATATTGGAAACAGTACACAAGGCACCATCAGAAAAAATACAGTTGGGAAATATGCTATGCAGGTTTTTAATAGCTCCGACCTCACGATCAAAAATAATACTTTCGATGCATCTTATTCGCAATACTATACCAACGGAAGTATCATAGAAAATAACTCATTTAGTGTGGTCATAGGTCCATCAAGTTTGGGACGTTCTTCTTATCCGGGAGTTGTTGTTTCAGCCGGAGGCTTTAATAATCGAATTGTGAACAATAATATTGATGGAAAAGCTAGGGGTGTACTCAGTGAAGAAATAGGAGCAGATGACGGCATTGTTCTTGACGATGAAAGAGATGATTTTGTTCAAAACAATATCATCAAAAACAATTGGGATTGCGGGATAGAAACTGTCGGATTTATCAGAAATACCATTATGAGTGGCAATACAATTTCCAATTCTGGTCTGTGCGGAATAGGCGCTTGGTACCGCAATAGTTGGAAGGGAAATATAATTTCCGACAATATAATCAGTGATGCTCCTAACATGTTTTACTTTTTTCGGGTTTTTGGATTACAACCCAACGAAACTTACGTTTATTTTGTTGATAACGCATTTAGTGGAAATAAATTTTTAAATCCACGAATCTCAAGCTCTGCACTTTTTAATTTTAGTTTCTTTGATTACCGTAATAGTGGAAAAACAATCAATCCGGAAAATCTAGTCCTTGGGAACAATCGGTTTAGTAACAATGACTTTGGTGTTACAAACATGAATCCACCACAATTTTATCCTGCCTCCATGATCGTTGATGGAGGCGGTAATAGATGCAGTAGTATAAACAGTTTCGGTAACCCTCTAGCTTGTTCGGGATCCGTGGCATTTTCTCCTACTCCTACTTCTATTTCAGCGCTTGCTATTTCTTCCATTTTTTCTCCCACTCCAGCCCTCGCCGCTTCCGTTTCTTCCAGTACTTCTCAAAAAGTAAACTACGGTGATAAAGCCACTTTTACTGTTACCCCAGACACGGGCTATTCCACATATTCTATTACTGGTTGTAATGGTTTATTATTTGGCGCCACTTACACTACTGAACCTATTACTGGCGATTGCGCTGTCTCAGCTACGTTCAACATTAATAAATACACCGTTACTACATCTGCAGGTCCCGGCGGTTCAATATCTCCAGCTTCCAGATCAGTGGACCATGGTTTAACTACAACCTTTACTGTTACCCCTGACTCCGGTTATTCCATAGGTTCCGTCACCGGTTGCGACGGCTCAGGTACTGCTAATTATACAACCGGCCCTATTGTCAGTAACTGTATTGTTTCTGCAACCTTTTCATTTATTCCAGTTATGTCCGGCACTCTTGTTCCCACTGACCCTCCCGGACTTTCTTCTTGTGTAATTTCCGCGGGACAAAATAGTTGTAATATAAATCTGTCTTGGAGTGTAACAAACCATGAAGGAGCTGTGACAGCTATAACTGCCAACGGAATGGCCAATAGAAATTACTTCAATATATATTCAGGCACTGATTCTTTTACTGTTCCATACAATGATTTGGGTGTATACTTTTTCCTTTACAACAGCGGCAACAAACTTGCGGAAACAAAAGTTTCCACTGTCTGCGACACTGGCACTAACTGGGATGTCAATGTTAGTAAATGTGTTTCTCTGGCTGCTGATTTGACAGCTGGCGCTGTTACGCCAACAACTGCCACGGTTAATATATCGACTACATTCTCATCTCCTGTTTCCAATATTGGCAGTGTTTCTACCGGAAACTCTTTCTTCAACTTCTTTCAAGTTGCTACTGCTATCAACGGAGGTGGTACTATCACTGACCTAGGAGCAACCAACATGGGAACTCTTAATGCCGGTTCACAGAGTACGAGTACGAAATCACACATTTTTTCTTCCACAGGGAACTATTCTATTCGTGTTTGCGCGGACAAGAGTTCGTCCGGAAATTCGGGGACTATCACTGAATCAGACGAGAACAATAACTGCGGGATCTGGACAAATATCACGGTTACTAGCACCGCAGTGCCTGCGGGGGACATCTCCGCCACTTCTTGCGTTATCGCAAGTGGTGCGTCTACCTGTAATTCGTCAGTGACTTGGAGCACTCAAAATCTTACTGCTGGGGCTACGGAAGTTACCAGAAACAATCCAAATGGCACTCATGTTTCTTTCAATACTTCTGGGACTAATGTAAATAATGCAGTCAACAATGGAGAAAGTATTTTCTACCTATATCATAATATTAGCGGGACTCCTACTGTTTTAGACTCTACAGAGATAAATGCTTCTTGTGATGTCGGTACGGTTTGGGACGGAAGTAAGTGTGCGCCGAGCGCACAGCCTTCTGGTTGGATCAGGTGTAATGATTTAGACACTATATGTACTATCTCTTATAATTCTTCAGCCACCATTACTTGGTTTACTGCCAACACCAGTTCATGTACAGTCGCCCCTACAGGTTGGACTGGCACAGCAAGTCAAACAGGAAAATCAACTGGTGCTCTAACTGCCAATACGGCTTACGACTTAAGTTGTAATGGGATAGATGGTTCTAATTTCAGCAAACACCTTGATGTTGTCGTTGATGCTCCTCTGGTACCGATTGACGGGGGGTGGAGCAATTGGGGAAATTGCAGTGAAATCTGCGGAGGGGGTATACAAACTCGTTTTTGTAACAATCCGGCGCCGAATAACGGTGGCGCCATTTGCTCTGGTGATTCCGTTCAATTATGTAACGTTCAATCTTGCAGTGGTGGTCGCGCCAATGGTTTATGTGCACCTATCGCCGCGCCGACACACTATAACTGTTCAGTAGGAGGGACCTATGTTCCAGATGGAGGCGTTGACCGTGACGACGGCACGACTGATACTTGGACTTGGACATGCAAAGGTAATGCTGCGAAAAATTCATTTTGTTCAGAGTCAAAGTCAGTTGCTACTTGCGAAGATACAGCAGCTGTTAATTTCGGAGGAGCTACTCCGTGCTCTTATGTTGTTATTGACGTACAACGTTGTGACGACCCATCTGCCAACAACAACGGCAATCCTGTACCTTGTACCTACGATAGTCCAAATATTTGCAACGACCCAGAGGCTAACAACCTTGGAGCCAGCGCCTCCTGCACATATACTTCTGGGAAAGTATGCCGTAATCCATTTGCTAGCAATTACGGCAGAGCGCTTCCTTGTAAATATCAGAAAAAACCAAGCTTCATAGAAAATTAGCAAAAAATCCCCCAATTGGGGGATTTTTTGCTATACTTAAGTGAATGCAAATAAATGAAGCACAGTTTAAAAAGTTTGTTTTAGAGTCCGGTCTAGTAACGCGCTCTGATTTTGAGCTCGGAGTGAAAGAAGCGGAGGCAAAAAAGCAGAAAATCGGAGACGTTCTCTTATCTTCAGGCAAGATATCGGAAACTGATCTAAAACGCATGGAGGCTTTTGTTCTAGGAATACCGTTTATCAGTTTAACTAGTCAGAAAATTGACTTTTCCGTATTATCTCTCATTCCTGAACCCATAGCGCATAACTACAACATTGTTGCCTACAAGAAAAATGAAGATAGTCTGGAGGTGGCCATGCTGGATGTCGATGACCTACCAGTCATTGATTTTATTAAAAAGCGTTCTGGGCTTAAAATTCTTCCTCGCCTTACCGACACAGTCTCAATCAAGGCCGTACTTGTACAGTACAGGAAAAGTCTAAAGGCCGAATTTCAAAATATTATACAAAAAGAGTCTACAACACTCGGGGAAAATTCTTCTCCAGATGCCGAAAAAATGCCCGAGAAATCCGAGTCGGAGTTAAAGCAAATGGCGGAAGATTTACCGGTAGTAAAAATTGTCGACTCCTTGATTTTCCATGCAATTTTGCAAAATGCATCTGACATTCATATTGAGCCGGGGGAAAAGGAGCTCACAAAGCTGCTGGGGCTGGCATAACTGCCCGCATTAAAGTGTTGGCTAATTTAAAACTGGATGAAAAAAGATTACCGCAAGACGGCAGATTCAAGAAAGAACAAGATGGAGAGAAAATTTCTTTTCGTGTTTCCACCTTGCCTACTTTTTTCGGAGAAAAAACCGTGATGAGAATTTTAAAAGAAAATAATCATGGGTTTTCGCTGGAAGCTCTTGGTTTCCATGGCGAAGGACTGGAGCGAATTCATGCTTCTCTAACTCAAAAGACGGGAATGGTGCTGGCCACTGGCCCTACTGGTAGCGGTAAGACCACCACACTCTATACCATGCTTGATATCTTAAACAAACCGGAGGTAAATATTTCAACCGTGGAAGACCCGATTGAATATCAAATGCCGAGAGTGAATCAAACCCAAGTAAAGCCAGAAATAGGGCTGACCTTCGCGAACGGATTGCGGTCACTTCTGCGCCAAGATCCGGACATAATAATGGTGGGGGAGATACGAGATGGCGAGACAGCTGGGCTTGCTGTCAATGCTTCGCTTACAGGCCACTTAGTGCTTTCTACGATTCATACCAACTCCGCCGCCGGCGCCATTCCTCGATTAGTAGACATGGGAGTTGAGCCATTTTTAATCACAGCGACGGTAAAAACAATTATCGCCCAAAGATTAGTCCGTAGGTTGACTCCCAGTAAAGAAAAATATTTCTTATCCCCGGCCGAGATAAAAAATCTTGCCAAAGTTGTTGAGCTGGAAAGAGTTTTGGGATTTTTAAAAACTGAAAATATTATAGGCCCGAATGATACTTGGGACAAAATTCCTTTCTATAAACCGATTAAAACTAGTGAATTTGAAGATGGATATTCCAG
>Ga0209431_10003258_pt1 | contig 12977 bp, 16 predicted proteins | sample RifCSP13_3_FD_184021 | JGI IMG/M metagenome (GOLD analysis project Ga0209431, IMG submission 184021) | Soil microbial communities from Rifle, Colorado - Rifle CSP2_sed 13_3 (SPAdes) (version 2) | ecosystem: Environmental > Terrestrial > Deep subsurface > Rock core/Sediment | place: Rifle...
TAGATACATCAGGATGTCCTACTGTCCTTTCAGACAGCGACAGAAAGGCGTCCTCAAACAAAGCCTTTTCCAAAGCCGCTGCCAACGTAGGATGCTTGGCGAGGAACGTCCCCGGCAAAACTACCTCACCGGGAGCGACGTGGGCTATGTCTGTGTCCCGGCCACGTCCTTTTCTAGCCAACTGTTCAATGACAAATTCCACTCTATCCTACCACTTTCTTAAGCTCTTTGAAACCGCCGCCAATGTCGAACAAGGTTCTACCTGCTCCACTAAAGAGTTGGGCTTGAGATTCCTGTGCTCTCGCCTGACCAATGTCAGCGTATGTCTGTGCCATCCCTACGCTAGTGATATAGCCTTGCTCAGCAAATTGCTGCCCTTGAGCAAACGCCCCCACATTAACACCTTCTTGTGCGCCAAGAGAAGCAAATCCGCCTTGAAAGCCAGAACTTCCTGTCAAACCAGCGGCTCCTGCTTGGTTGACTAGAGCACCACGCGCAATACGAGCAGATCGTAGGCTGGCTCGCATTGTTCTAGCGTTGACAATGTCTGCCCGCTTCTTCTCCATCTCAGCTTGCCGTGCTTGTAGCTCTGCTTGACGCTCCGCAGCGCGTTCTTGTTTTTTCTGCGCTGAATATTGAGAAGCCGCCCCAAAAAGAGCAATGCCAATCCCTAGCGCCGCTGTAAATCCAGCCATATTATTACCTATTGCCTCTCACGTAAGCATACTCGTAAAGTTGAAACCCTTGTTCTTCGTATTTAGCTTGCAGACCTTTTGTTTCTGGCCGCAATGTCATCACTGTAACATCTGTCTTTCGTATAGAAGCAAAAGCTTCCAGCAAAGGACCCCCAATCCCTTCCCCTCTATATTCCTTCGGCACCCACCATGCCAACTCTTGCAGCATTGATAGCTTGGGATTGAGGAAATGGGGCATATAGCACCCAATGATTGTTCCCTTTAGCTTGCCGTCCTCTTCCGCCACTAGCACAACATGCTTGTCTATATGTAACACCAACATACGTTCAATGTGCTCTGCGTCTGGTTCACACATTGGCATAGCTATCTTCACAAACTCCAATAGCCACGGCATCAATGTAGCCCTCTCATCCTGCCTTGCTTTTCTAATCAACATTACTTAGCACCGGGATAGACCATCCAATAACCTGAAAGTCCTTGCCTGCTGTGGTTTCAAACTTGATTTGGAAGGCATTGCCTCTCCCACGCATCTTGTGCCTCACAACTACCACTGGAAAGCCGTCTTCAAAACCAGTCCACGGGAACGAGGGTGGGGTAAACACGCGCCTGTGTTTGTAAAGCTCTCTGGTTGTTGACCACTTGTTAGACACTGCATTGTCAGAAAAGTGCCATCGAGTTGTCATTTTTACACTTGACGCATTGATTGGATTTTCGTCAACGTCAACGCCCGTCTCTGTCCGTTTCATTAGAACAACAATGTGGTTGCTTTGCAACTTCCTGTCGCCCCCCTGTTGAACACCAATATCGAAGCCAGTCAGGATGTGCCCTGTGTAGCCAATGCCCGCGCTATCCTTGGCATACCATTCCTTGAATTTAGCGGTCTGATCTAGCCCGTCCTCAAATTCACTAAACGTGACTGTGTAGTTGGAACCAGTAGGGACCAGTGTCAAAAACTTCAACTTAGTGTTGGCACCAGCAGCAGCGTCATCAAAAATCTCAATGAGCGTGTCCCCCACTTCGTTTATCACTACGTTCCCACTTTCATCCACAACCGTATAGGTGGCATCTACGTTTGAGCGCCCCTTAGTAACAATCGCGTCTAACACGTATGGAGAGTTGCTTGCCAACGGCATAATGCTGTGGTTGTAGAATGCCCCCAATCTAGTGTCCAACACTAGAATCCTGTCCTTCAAGAACCTGTCTGTGACCGTGTCATCGTTAGGGTCGTTTTGGTAGATGAAGTAGAGTTTCTTGTCTTGCGCATGATAGCGCGCAACAGCATGTTCCTTTGCTATCGGATCAATGTCGTTGTAGAAAGTGTTAATGAACTTGTCGCTCAAGCTTTTCGCAGCAAACAGTCCATACTGCCCTGTCACAATCTGGAAGATGCCTTCCTTCGACCAATAGACAACCGTATCTTCCACCCTTACAACTGTTCCCGCGCCCGCGCAACCGACGCTCGTCACCTGTGTCACTTCGTAGGAAGTAGCAGAGAATCCACTATTCTCAGGCCCAGAGATAGCCCACACTCCATTGTCAGCAATCACAAGAATTGCCCTATTAAGAGCGACCAACTTCAATATCGTGCCACACCCATGAATAGGAATGACGCCGCCATCCGAGTCAACTAGATCGCTCTGTTGTTCTGACGTAGGATCGGCGTCCTGATAACAATTGGCAAACTTGTCCGTGGAAAGACCTGTCTGACTAAACACCACCCATGAGCCAATCTTGGTGCTGTTGCTAATACCAGCATACCATGCTCTGCCTGCAAAAAACTCTACAGTGGAAGGACGGTAGAACTCGTCTTCAACGGCTATACCGGGCACCCCAGATACCCCTGTTCTATCACGATAGAACAGATCGAGAATGAAGTGTCCTTGTGGAGCGCGGCTCTTTCCAAACTCCTGTTTTACAAGCAGCGCTGGTGAGAAGTTGTCATCTGTGTCCTTGCCCACAAACCATTGCTGTGCATTGGACGGGTAGTTGCTCTGGTTGGTGAAGTAGCTATCTATATGCACCCCTCTCCAACCTTGATTGAACAAATTGTATTTATGAGCAGAAGACAGCGTTGTAGGGTTGACGTCTACATCTGTGCCCACATTAAGATCAGACGAATCGCCCTCAAAGTCTCTAAACCGCAACGTGAGTTGAGTCTCTACAAAATCAGTGGCCCCTGTTTCATCCTCTACAATGAATGGTTCTGTGGCAGGAGACACTACAAGTAGCTTGCCATTGGCGCTCGCACATTGAACAGCCTGTGTTCCTATCGGATAAGGATAGTTGGTAGTTTTGAAAGCGTTCAAGTCTATGATGTAAGTGGATGCCAACTCTGTTGTGCTTGTAGCATTCGCTACGTTGGAATAGAAGTGTAAGAAACGCCCCCGCTGCACTACTATATAGTTGAGACCCCCTCTACCCCCTACGTTGTTCCACTCATGCACGCCATAGGCGTGCTCTTCTTTAGTTGTAGTGGAATCAAGCTGCGCTGACAACTGAAAGTCTTCTTCATAATTGACAGCAGTTCTCAGATGAAGCTCACCGTTAATTTGAGGAATGACGTTCTCCCCTTCCTGCCACTGATGGGGCGGGAACGTGAGATAGCCTGCCTCTGTATTGAGACCCCCAATGAAGGTGAAGTAGCTCTTCTTAACTTTTTGGACTGGCATGTGTTTTCAGCAAGTATGAGTCGGCTGCCTGCTCTGCTTTTGCACGAGATGTGTAACTACCTTTTAACAATGCTGGAACTTCCCCGCCCGCTGTCCATTTAACAGCAAGAAGACCATTAGACAACAACTCAACCACAAAACTTTTGGGTTGCGCTCGCTTGTCTTCCTTCATTGACATTGTCTCCTGCGCCTCAATGTCAACAATTGTCCGGGTAGGTCTACGAATCATTACTTTCTCCCGTAGTCAATGCGGTTGGACGGCTCTTCAGCATCTTTAGTGCGCTGGTGCTCATTCTGCGCTCTGATAATCCCCCTTGTTGCATACGACGCTGCCTCTGCGTTGCTCACTTGTTTCAATGTGGAGAAAGCAGTAGATTTGGCTGCCGCCAGAAAGATTGGGAACATCTTCTCAGGAAGATTGGGGGTGAAGTCGTCGTCCTCGTCTGTCCATGTAGGAACAGACGTGCCATAGACAGTGCTCGTAGCAGTCACAAGCTTGTCTGCCACCACAATGTCATAGCTATCAAACACTATGGACGAATCATCGTATGTTGTCCACCAAGTTGGGTCTTTGTCCGTGCGATAACCATTGGCGTCAACGTTATCTGCGTCCACATCTCGCTGATCTATGATGTCCTTGAACCGCTTAGGTTCTAAATAGCTAACATCTTTCTTGTTATACTTGATCCAGAGCACCTTATTCAAGGTTGCCGGGATAGTCATGGTTGTAGGAGTCGTGCTACTTGTCTGCGTCAACGTTGTCAATGTTCTTAAGAACTTCCAGTCTCGCTGCGAGACAATGTTGAAGTAGGTTGTCTTGAGGATTTGAGCAACCTGCAAAGACTCGTCTGTATCCGTGATGGAATCAACCGGATCACTGTCCATGTCATTCAGGATGTCGCTCGTCATTTGTAACACTGTAAGTTTAGCCATATTTAATCCGTAGGTGGAAATGTAACAATGCTCATAAAAGCGTTATGCACAGTGATGTCGCCCTGTGCTACCTTAACAGCTAGGGTGAAAACATCATTTGGCGCAAGAGCTACCACAATGCTTCCAGACATCGTAGCAGCAGCGCTTTGTCCCATTTTTCTAGTGCTTTCTGAGCCGACAACCGCTACGTCATTCTTGTTCAGAACAACACTCAACCCTCTAGGAGTAGCGTCATCATGCTCCATCACAACTGAGAAGGATACAACGCAATAGCCACTCTTGTTGTCTAGATAAGTGATTGTCGGCCCATCAGTTACTGTCCATATACCAAGAGCATGTGTAGCTTCTGCGTCTATGTCAATCGTAGTGAAGTCGGTAGGCGCAATCACTACGTCCGTAGTAGGCGCACTAACGCCTGCGGGAGCGGCCTGCACACAGCTACACAACTTAAACTCTGCTTCCTCTAAGCCTGTTCGAATATATATCTGACCAGCTTGCGCAGAAGTAGCGCCCTTTGGCTCATGCTGGTCGGCAAACGGCAAAGTGCTATGTTGAACTTCGGCCATTAGAATACTCTATACATTGCGATGACTGCTTGTGTGACACTAACATTTCCTGAAGCAACTTTCACATAGAGACTAACGTCTTCCCCACCACCAGCGAAGAAAATATGACGACCGCCCATCGTGGCTTTCTCATTCTGCGCCAAAGTGAGTCGTTGCTCATACTCTTCTTGCGCCCCTTGATTATGCACAGCATAGACATCTTGCGGGGCAGCGTCATTGTGGGAAAGCGTGATAGACCAATCAATGGCTAACGTAACGTCTTTGAATACAGAGTAGATTAGACTGTGGTCATCCTCTGTAACGCCAACAGAACCGCCCAACCCTGTGAAAGTGGGCGCGACTTGTGTGTAGGCTACAGGAGTAGCAATTGACTCGTTGCCAGTGAAGGTGATTTGTCCATTTACAAACGATGCCCACACTCCGCTACCGCCACCGTCTGAATGGTAGATTGCCCTGTCTACCTGCACAATGTCCTCGCCCTTCCAAGGATGATTGCGAGAGTCGGGAATAATTTTATGCTGAATGGTTGGCATAGCTATTCCTGTGAAGGCAAAGCGTGCAACGTGATACGTGCGTTTTCAATTGTAAGATCGCCAGCCGCAACCTTAGCAACAAGGTCAAGTGTGTCCCCATCTTCCAATGCAAAAAGCGCCTGTCCTTTGAATACATGAATGTCGTTCTGTGCGGCTTCTATCTGCTGTGTATATTGCTGTTGCAAAACTCCGCTCTTTCTCCAAGTAAGAAAGATTGTCTGGGCACTCACATCGTCGTGAGAGAGAACCACCTCATATTCCGCGTCAACGATGTGTCCTCTAGCCGTATTGACGTATTCAACTGTTGGGCCTGTTGTGACTGCTACGCCCACTTCTCTTGCCGGAGCAGCGTCCTGCGCCAACGTGATTGCTGTGTATGCTGTAGGCGCAGTCAGTGTTACAGGAGTCGGGGGAGTAGTAGATGCTTCTGTATCAAGCAGAGGGTGCTCTTGCCAGTTGCCGCCGCCTGCTCCATCTGCAACAAAAATAGAAAACTCGGCAGCGGTATCTACACCCTTTGGCTCATGGATGTCAAAGCCTCGTTGAGCGCTATGAAACACTACGCCCGCTGCTTCGCAAGCACTTGGATTGGAAGTAGTGAAACGAGAAAATGTGATGTTGGGGGAAAAGTTGGCTATTGCGCCACCTTGTCCATAGTTGATGCCCCACGAATTGGGCGCATCATTGCGCAACCAGATGTGTGGCACAATACCAGTGGTGGCGCTGCCGTCCAACCCCAAATCTACGGGCGTCAAATCGGCATTGATGAACTTACGACGATTGGCTGTGACAGTCAGATCGAGATATTCACCCGCTGCAAGCCAAAGACAAGCAATACCGCCCGACATCCCTCTATTCTGCGAAAAGCCCGTATTGATGTTCCGGTCGCACACTGTCCATTCATCTGTATCTAGCCCAAGATCGCTTGTTGCGCCATTGGGAAATCCTACAGTGGTTGTCCAATAGACCCCATCATTGACATAGACACGTCCTGTTTGATTGGGGCCATCAATTGAAATGAGAACATGATGCCAACCGTTCTGAAAATTGTTGTCACTGTCAACAGACAAGTTGGCGCTAGCCACTATAAGACCCGCCGCGTCAGTCACTTGAAGTGTAGGTTGCCATTTGACTTGCCCTATGATCTTTTCAAGAAAGACAATGAAGGAAGAGTTGACTGTGTTCAATTCGCCACTTTGAAGAACGTGCCCATTGAATTCAGATTGTGTTTGAGCATGGTAGAGCCAAACGCTAAGCGTGGCTTTACCCGTAGGAGCGCCCACCATATCGCCCCCATCGTAGAAGAAACGGGATTGATTGCCGCTAAACGAAGGTGCCCAACAACACTGTGTCATTAGAATGTCCGTTAGTTAATGAAACTCGCATTGCCTAGTTTCGTCCACGTCTCGCCCGTAGCCGCAACGAATGTAGCTTCCCCGACTACAGCCAGTGTCGGATCAAAGTCAGCAACAACCGTTCCATTGATTCCGTTGAGTAGCTGAGCACGGTAGAGCACTCCCGCCGATTGTAAGCCTGTGCCCCCGCCATCAATATCGAACGATCCTGCGGTGAGCTTGCCAGATGAATTGTGCAAAACTATCGTGCCAGCATCGGTGATAGTCGTTCCTATCTGTGCCCAATCAACACCATTGTCTGATTGGTAGAAGGAAATTTCTTTACTACCGCTACCGTTGTCTGTATCAAGCGCGAAGCGAACCCACTTAGTTCCCCCATCGGAAACTGCCGGTTCTCCGTTAGCTGTGAGGGTGAGGGTCGCCGTGCCATCGGTGGAGAGCACTACAGACAGCCTGCCAACCGTATTGAGAAAGAACAACCACGACCGCTGCGCGCTGATGTTGTATTTGGCCATCAGCGTCTGTGATGTGGCGGGCGTCCAGTCATCTAGCGCGACTCTCACGCGCACATCAAGATCGCTCGTAACGTCATTAGCTACGGCATCGGGAGTGCTCGCGTAGTCGCCAGAAGCTCCCGGTAGATCGAGTGCGTTGGCAAAATCTACTGCAACCGCTACACCGCCAATGCCTCTAAACCCGAGCCTACCGGGGGACAGCAAAGGGCGCATTGGTTTAGTCCATTTCTGTTACGTGGAGCGTTCCGCCTGCTGAGACTTGAATCGCGCTGACCTTCTCACCGGGGACGCAGCGAAAATATTCAGGCTGGTCTGCGGCTACATAAGGGTCGTTGGCTGTCGCGGTTGGGGCTGTGCCAAATTTGATGTAAGCAGCCGATGTGCAGACAACCCGCAAAACTGAAGCAGCTACTGCATTAGCAATAGTGCCCGCTGTGCCTGTGTAAGCTATCTTCTGATGGGTGCCTGCACGAAGAGCTTGTGTGCCATTTGAAAGAGTGGGAGTGGGAGAAGCCATTCTATTCCTTTAAGAAAAGAAGAACAGGGGGCCGCAGCCCCCTATTTCATTACGAAAGTGTTACGCCAATTTCCTTGACGACGTGCCACTTAGACGGACCTGCCACCATGATGAGCGTTTCGCCAGTAGCATTGAACGAAGCGGTTGTAGCGGCGCTGCCACCATCCACGTTGGTCAAAGCCAACGTGACAGCATCAGTTCCACCATTCACTTGCTCAATCGCTTTCACTTGCCCAAGCATTGAAGCATCAGGCGCAGCCAGTGTGATTGAACCTGTGGTTGTCTGCGTCAGTTTTGTATATCGCTTAGTGACAGAAACCACACCGCCCTCTGCGATTGTTTCTGTTTGAAGAGTAGTATCTGTGATGTTGAGTTCAGCAGCAGTAGCTGTCACTCCATCAAGAATGTTGAGTTCCGCAGCAGTAGCCGTAAGATCAGCAACCAACCCTGCCACATCTGCAAAATCTGTCGAGTCTATTTCAACACCCGCTACTTCCATTGCATCAACCTGCATGGTTAGCCCGCGCAGGTCTAGTTTTTCATCACGAATTGCCATTAGGTTTCCTTTTGTGTTGACTGTGCTAGCGTATATCGCTAGCCAAGAGACACGAAGAACTAGGGGAGCAGAAGCCCCCCTAGTGTGTTTCGTTACGAGTATTGAACAACGATCACCGCTGTGCCAGCAGTGAAGTTGTTAGCTTTGGTGATACCAACGCGAGTTTCAGCAACCAGCGAGATGCCAGTGCCTTTAACGCCAGCCCCTTCGATAACATCAACGCCGTCGCCACTAAACTTGCTATTGGCTGTTCCACCTGTAGCCGCTTGCTCATCGAGGTCGGTCACAAGGGCGTTTACATCCCCGCCAATGTATCCCACTTCAATCTTGCCTGCGTCAGATGTCGCCCAAGCCGTCCCCACTTCAACCCAACAATTGAGCAACAGGCTACCAGCCGGAAGCACAACGCCGTAAGGAGAGACAGTTGTAGGCGTTTCAAAAGTGATAGGCAGGCGGGCTTCTTTTACGTTGCCCTCTGTCTTCACTACGCCACCAAATTGCCGTTCCGCGTAGTTCGGCCCGAAGCCGATGGTCAGCGAATCGGGATTGGCCCAAGTAGTTTTATGTGTCATGTTTGTCTCCCTTTATGCGATGACTGAGGTAGACGAAACAACTACGATAGTTTCCTGACGGTAGAGTTTGAGGCCATACCGACCATTCATCACGTATTCGTCGCGCCGCATGTCTTTATTACGCTCAGTTTCAACACGGAGCATTTGCCGCCACGCGCCCTTGAAAGGCGTCTCGTCTGCGCCAATGGCACAGAAGATGTTGTCAATAGGAGAAGTAGCCAAAGCCACTGTCCCATCAACCGTCGCGCCCCCCGTTGTCGGGAGATAGTTGCTAACGTAGACATCAAAACCGTAAATGTTCTTGTAGAAGTGCATGCCGGTTGTGCTGTTCACAAAACCTTCAGTCACAATCCCTTCAAACATCGGGTTGTTGATGACGTTGACCAAATTGGTCAGTGTGTTGAGGAAATATTCTTGCGAAGGGTCAATGATCGCCACACGCTTCTGGGACGAATTGGCCTTGTCAAAAGCAAACTTGGCTTTCGCAAAGTCGCTCAGTGCAAGAGTTGTGTTGCTGTTGCCGCTAGCCGCGAAGCGATGAGCCGCTCCGTTAATCGTGTTAGGATTGGCAAGCGTTTGGCTCTCAGCCAGCGAGAGAATGTTTGTTTCGAGGTTTTCCTCAATGGCCCGCTTCATCTTGGGCAAGAAAGCCGCGATAAGTTGGTCAGCATAGTAGCTGTCCTGCTTCGCCTTGTCCGTGATGTAAGTGGCCGACTCCACATACTTATTGATTTCAAACTGGAATTCACCAGTATCCATCGCATCATATGTCACGGGGTCGGATTCCGTCACGTTCCGCATCGGCATCTGGCCGATGGAGGGAATTGTGAAGGTTGTGCCATCAGGGAAGTTGGTCATCCAGTTGACATAACGCTGACCTTGCAGCGTGTCAAGCAGGATGTCCTTAAGTTGGTCACTCCATAGTTCGCTACGAACCAAGTTCGTATTGACTACGGAAGTATCATGTCCAGCCATTTTAGACTCCCTAAAGGTTGTTGGTTAGACCACCTTCCGTCCCAAAAACTTGTTCGGGTTGGCAGTCATTCTTTTGTGCATCTCAAGTTGGACTGCTTGAGAATAATACTGCGCCGGGGTTTTCTTCCTCATAGCGTCGTAAAACTCTTTGCAATCCACGTCGGCTGCTCTACCAGACAGGTTCTGCGTGGTCAACGCATCACCGGCTTTGTTAGAGCTATCTGCTGGATTCCCAACTATAGCCGTAGTCGAGAACAGCGCAATAAACGAGTCGGGGTCAACTGCTGCCAGATCATTCATGGCTTTCAGCTTTTCAGGACTATTCGCCTTTTGAGCAAATATTTCCTTAGCATTGTCGCCTAGCTTGGCAACTAGCGCAGCTTCTGCCTTGCGGATGTTTACATCCCTTGTCCGGGCAGTCTCCCTACCAGTAATACGCGCATCCACGAGCCTCGCAATGTCTTCCGCCGAAATGCCCTGTTTGGGTGCAGGAGTGGTATCCCCTGTCGGCTTAATACTTTGTGTGATTCGTTCTAAGACTTCATCTACGGTTTTGCCTTTGACCACCTCTTGCTTCAGCCGCGCATTGTCGTTCTTAAGAACTTCAATGTGCTCATCAGCATTGAGATAGCCTTTAGCCAATTCCTCATGTGTCTTATACTTGCGGCCTTCGCCAACAAGTGTTGCCAGTGCCCCTTGAGTGGTGTCACCACCCTTAGTCGCGTCTAGCTTCCCTGCATCCTGCTGGTCGGCAGGCGTAGAGGTGCTACCTTGAAACAAACCTTCTTTGACTTGGTCAGTCATTTTACTCTCCATTGGTCATGTGGTGCTCCGCGTAGGACTTGAACCTACAACCACCCGCTTACAGGGCGGGTGCTCTACCATTGAGCTAGCGGGAGCTTCGCTATATTCTTTAGACAATAAACAGGATGAAAAGTTCCCTAGTCACCCAGACTCTTTGGCAACAGACTCAGTAGAAGTTGCGTCTCTTGCTTTTTCCCCTCACGAAACATCAACTTAGCGTAGTGATTGGGGGTTTCAAAGTCTGTTTCTTTAACAAGATCAAGACCTTCCAACCGTTCCTTCAGCATCGCCTTCAAAGGACGTAGGAGATACCTGCTATTTTCCCACATTTTCTGGAAAGCTGCAATAGACTCTTCCTGTGTCTTGCCTTCTTCGCGGGCAATGTGCTTGGTGAGAAGCGTGTTCATCAAAACTCCTTATTGTTGAGGAACGGTAGGAGCCGGAGGAACCATGTCCTCGTCCTGAAGCTCTGCCGGGATTGTTGCTTCTGTGCGCACATCTTCCTGAGCAGTCTGCACAAGTCGCTGTGTCTCAGCCTGTTCCATGACAGCTACGTTGTCCTTGATAATTCCATAAGCACTCCAACCCATCACCTCCCCAATGGCTTTTGCAATGGCTTTGCCGCTAATATGAGCATTGACTGTTGGGAAGTTTGCCACTGCGCTCAACGTGCTCTGTAGTTCTTGCACAAAACGCGCCTCTTCCGCAAAGTGCCGCGCCCCCATAGCAACCAATTTGCCTCGCGCTACGATGTCTTGCTTAGAAATTTTGGCGAAAGTCTCCACCCCAATTTCAGGATCAACAATTCTAATTTCTTCCATAGCGTCCAGCGATCTTACCCCTTCCTCAAGCATAGAATCAAGCAAAGGTTCGATGATGTTGCGCTCAAACCATGCTACCTTGCTTTGGAAAATACGCCCCGCACCGTTCTCTAAGGTTTGCACTTCATACTTTGTCTTTTCTCCCGGTGTGCGAATCCCCATCGCCTGTCTTGGTGCGCCTGCCAATTCTTCCATCCGGTCCATAAGGACTTGGATTTCCATATTGGCATTGAGGGCGGCTGCTTCTGGTCTTTCGAATGTCACCTTTCCATCTACGCCTAAGTAAATCTTGGCATTCGGGCCAAACTCAAACTCTTCCACCGTGCTCCCACTAATGAGTGTCACAGGATGAGCGATGACATCGAATACGTCAGCCTTCAGGTTTTCAAGGTGGTCAATACGGTATTGCATCCCTACCAGTTGGTCGAGCGGCCCTTGCGCCCACAAGTTGTCAGCACGCAGACGCCAGCCACAATGGTAGATTGGGCGATGCCCAAGCCAGCTACGATTTTCTATGTCTCGTAGAACCCACCGTCCATCTGCGATTGTGACGACCCGATTGGTTTTCCAAACGCCTGTAAACTCGTCGTAGGTATCCCCATAGAAATCGTGTAGTTCGACAAGCCCGCTGCCCATGTAGTCTTCAATGGTGTTGAACCCGTCCACTCTGTAGCCATCAGTTTTATAGTGGTCTATAATACCGCTGCCCGCATAACGAGAATTGACAATCTCTGAAACAATCTTAGGATTGTATTCCAAATTGGGCCGAGTCTCGATGTCCTTGATAAGATCGCCAATGGACTTAAGACGCCGCACAATGCAAGGGCTTTCCTTGAACGTTCTTGCTGATGGATCGAACACGATGTCGAGTGGGCTGATGCGGAAAGGACGCGGTCCACGATAGACTGTGACTGCCTCCTTCGTTATTGGGTCTGTTTTTACTTCATTGACAAACTCGTGCCCTACAAAGACATTGCCGTAGTCTATATAGTCGAGCACAAGCTGGCTGACAATTGTCTGAAAGTTGTGCTGCTTCATTTTGCTAACCATGTATGATTCTACTGCTTGCTTCTTCTTAAGCGTAGCAGAGTCCCGATCTGCCGGTTCAAACTTGAACCACTTCTCACGGGGGAACAAGGCAGCCAGATAGTTGGCATGAAGATTGTCTCTGATCTGTGTGATCTTAGGGGTCACTGTGCTGTTCTTCCACGGGAGTTTAGAGTTGGATGTCTTACGCGTATCAGTGGCGTGGATATACTGGCGCAATTCTTTCTTCTCGTCTTTCCAATTGATGCGAGCCATGTCCCATGTAAGCCACTTGTCATAGAGCAACTTGGCAAGCTGGTCACGTTCGTAGTTGAGTGTTAAGGTTTCAGACATGTAGACCTCTAGTTGTAGGCAACCCCGCCAAAGCGGGTGTTATATATGATATTGGTAGACGCAGCACGCCGCCTGCTCTTGGCGGG
>Ga0209431_10003261_pt1 | contig 12962 bp, 7 predicted proteins | sample RifCSP13_3_FD_184021 | JGI IMG/M metagenome (GOLD analysis project Ga0209431, IMG submission 184021) | Soil microbial communities from Rifle, Colorado - Rifle CSP2_sed 13_3 (SPAdes) (version 2) | ecosystem: Environmental > Terrestrial > Deep subsurface > Rock core/Sediment | place: Rifle...
GCTGGTTTGCATCTTGATGGCCGGCTGCGCAGCACCGCCCGGTACGCCCGAGACTTCTCCACCCGTCTTCACTGTCAACGCCGAAGGAGATGGAAATGAGCTGACGGTGAGCACCGAGGGTGAGTCAATCCTCATCGATGTGTACAGCAAGAGTGGCATCGGGAAGGCCATAATTGAACATGTTTCAGGGGGGCCTCCCGAAAAAATCGTGCTGCGCTTACACCTGACAGGGCTCGAAGAGTTCCGGTTGTCCTACGATCAGACGACGATCACCGCTTCGGTGTCGAGCCGGGACAGCCGCGCTATTGCCCAAAGCCTCGCTTCGCCTGAGGAGGGCGAGCACTCGATCGAGCCAGACAACTCCTCCTGGCTGGATATCACCATCGTATCCGATCAGGCTACGCCCGAGATTCCACTTACCCAGGGATACTTCGAAATCACCCTCCCAGAAGGTCTCCTGACTGAGGCGGATAGTTCATTCTCGATCCAATGGATCGATTTCTATCGCTGACTTTTTGTCAGTCGAGTAGTCGCATGGTCTTATAGTTTCATAGTTTGATAGTTCTATAGTTACGTCGTTGGTTTTAACGAGGAGGCAGTAGAAAGACGGCGCTTGGCAGCAGGCGATGCTCCACTCGGGGAAGGACGAGCAAACTGCGCTCTGGGTGGGCTTGGTGATTTGGCGATCCTTCAAGAGAGGGTAACAACCAGTTCGAGCGAGTTGAATGATGACAAAACACACATGACAGCGGGGGGAAAATCTGTAATAATGAGATTATCTTGATCTGGACAAAGAAATATACTTCAGTTAATGTCAGGAGAATATACTTTATTCGGATTCATCGTATAAAAATTTCATCTAAATCCTTTCGTTAGAGCTGTAGTTGAGGGTGTTTACCCTATCAATTTGGACTCACTCATCCGCTTCTCCTAAAGCATGAAACTCAGCGATTTCTTTCAGTCATCCGAAACAATTACCTCGACACATTCGTGGCTTTTATCCAGCCATGATCCATTATCCATTCCAGACCGAGACACGTTAGCAAGAATTGTAGCGGATCGGATCATAGAGCATCAGTGCAGAGGAGCTAAACATCACTATCTGGCATGGAAACAGCGTTTTGATGGCGGAGAACTGCTGTCAACGTCATCACAAGATGCTTTAAGGAGAGCTTTTATTGGACCAGTGTTCGGACTTCCTGAGGAACCTGATACTGTGCCTCTGGACCATTTGGAAGGTTATGTCAGCCAAATGCTGTGGTATTTTTTTTATCTTGACTCACCTCCCGAGGAAATTATCCGTGTCGAACCGCCTGGTTTTCGATCTACTGATCCCGGAGGTGACGCCTTAGCAGTTCATCGGATTGGTGGTAGCTATCTAATGTTTCGGCTTTGGGAAATTAAGAAGTACACAGGTACTCAAGGGGTGAGTGGTGGTGTAAGCTCAACCGTTAATGATGCTTACAACCAACTGAATGCTAAAGCCCTTGAATACCTGGCAAGGTACACCGCAATCGGACAAGAAATCTCAGATAACCCGGAATTAACAGCTTTCTATGGACAACTAGTCGATCTATGGCTTGAAGCCCAACAAGAGGCGACCGTAGGCATATCTGTGGCAACCTCTTTATGTCATGTTCCTGAGCAGTGCTTCACAACTTTTGGGGCACAATTCCCCAGGTTTACTAACCCTATACGTTTACGCGGTATGCTAACTGCAGTTGGTGACTTCACTATATTCGCTCTTTTAGTACGCGATTACATATGGAGAGGTCTTTAGATCCTAACCTTCTGAAATTAGCGCTTGGTGAGCATGAAGCCCTCCCCTCGCCCGAGGAAGTATCCAGGCTTCTTGCATCCGCTGAGCTGGCGCTACTGCTTCATCGCCCAGAAGTTTCTTCCGAGCTTATTTCAATCGGATGGTATCTACACGGTATCGCATCCTCTAAATACGCACGGCAAGTTTATGGGACCGAGCGACAACGAGCCGCTTTTAGTATAGCTGGGCATATATTCGATCTAATCCTACAATCGCCTGGATTAGACCGCATAGAGAGGTTGAAATACTGCTTTGCAACACAAATAGCCTATCTTCGCAGCACTCTTGACCCGAATTCGCTCGCTGTGTACAAACGAGAATTCGCTGCAGAATTAAGTAGTGTAAGCTTGCTTTCAGATTTTCACGAAGTTGCTCTGTCCTGTGGAACAGCGTTTCTCGGTTTCGATGTTAATTATATATTTACAACGGCGGGAGCAATTCGAAGCGAGATTGCACGCTTAGTGTCTGAATGGCAAGTTGAGAGCATATTCGCCACTCCATTCGGTTCAGCCGCGGGAGTGGCACTCGGCACACGGGACCTGATGATATTCTTGGTGTATGGTAGAGTAGGCGCACTTGAGCGTGCGCGCGAATGGCTGCGGGTAGCAGTTACATCGGAGAATTCATTGGAAGATAGTATTTCTCGTTGGGTCGCTGCCCATCTTCTCAATCTAGCGAATGAGGTTGACAAAGTATCGATATGGACGGTTTTACCACCCGATGTCCCACCATCCATTAGAAAAGCTTTTGCAATGGGTCATCCAAGGGTCCTAACCTTATGGCCACCCCAGTTAGATCTATTAGCAGTAGAGGATCAAGGAGGATTCAATCCTTTCTCTGCTAATGTGAAACGGCTTTTCCTGTCCACTCCAACAAGTGGCGGCAAGTCTTTGCTTGCACAGTTACTGGTAACTTCCCACCTTTCCCATGAGCAGACATCAGTGTGTTATATTGCACCGACTAGAAGCCTGTGTAACGAGATTCGGAAATCACTCGAGTCACGCATGCGGTATTTAGGTAAAGAGATCGTGTCTGGATTGCCGGAGGGTGATTGGTTTGATGGTCTCTTGGATTTAGAGCCTGAAGTAGAGGTAATGACTCCCGAGAGATTGTCCTATCTAATTCGATCGGATAGTACACGACTTCTTGAGCAGTTTGGAATGTTTATCTTCGACGAAGTCCATCTAGTGGGTGAACCCGATCGAGGCTGGACCCTTGAGGAAGATCTCACCTTTCTACATTATGCAACAAAGAATACAAATCATCGAATTGCACTACTATCAGCGGTTATTGGCAATCGTAATCACTTCGTGGCTTGGATGAGTGGAGAGAATGTAGTTCTTCATCAGCACTCAGATTGGCGAGGGCCGAGACGATTACACGCCATATGGACAACTCAACCTGACTGGAATAACCTGAACAGAGAAATGTTGGAACGGTCGAAGAAGTACCCTTACCGTGATCACTACCCAATACATGGATTACTCCATGCGAGGATCTCACAAACCGGTGAGATTCATTCTCTTAGAACAGTAGAACCGATTGGAGATCTTGTCTTTAAAATCGCGGTAAAAGGTGATCGTTTAATTGACGCTAATAGAAGCACACCTTTTTATCAATCTCTAATTCCAATAATCAGACACTTGGCTGAATCTGGACCAATTTTAATCATTGAGTCCACTCGGCCACGGACCGTATCCATGGCAAAGGCAATTGCCAATAGCTTGGATGAGACAGATCGGCCAGAACTAATACCTCTTGTTGACTTAATTCAGTTAAGATTGGGATCGGAACATCCCCTGTCGCAAGTTCTCCGCAAAGGAGTTGCCTATCACCATGGATCATTGCCTGATGAGATACGAACATCCATTGAAGAGGCCATTTCGCTGGGATACTTACACTATCTCGTTGCCACAACAACATTGACAGAGGGGGTCAATCTTCCCGTCAAGTCTGTGGTAATAGCATCCCAAGGCGCATATGTAACTGGAGGCTATGTTGAATATATCAAGGGTCCAAAGCTTATAAATGCTATTGGACGGGCTGGTCGAGCAACCAAAGAAACAGAAGGAGTTGTTGTATTAGCTCGTCAAGGACAACTGAACCCAGCTGATTTTGATCGATTAAGACCAATTGATTCGCAGATCCAAATAAATTCTATGCTTGCAACGGAAAGCGCCTTGAATGCGCTTGCCGCCTTCGAGGAACTTCAGAGAGTAGCTCAAGATGCAGTTTTCATAACAACTCACGGGGAAGTAGCTGATTTTCTTGCGTTTGTTTGGTTTGTGGCGTCGGAATTGGAGAGAATCAATGGATTACATTCTCTAGATCAGATTCGCGAAATACTTGAGCATTCTCTCGCCTGGGTACAATTAAGCCCCGAAAATAAGGACCGTTGGCTTACTGCTGCACAGTTGGCCTTGTTGCGCTATCAAGAAACTACACTATCTGCACGCCGACGCTGGGCTGCTGCAGGGACTTCGATAAGTTCAGCTAGTCAGATAGAGAGCATTGCCCAAGAGCTTGCAGCTATTCTTATGAACATATCGGTTCCACAAGAACCTATCGAGACTATTAGCCTCCTCATAGGCGCTGGAAGATTGACAAGAATATTGGATCTCCCTGAGGCGCCAAAGAGAAGAGTCTATACTCATCGAGGAGGTCAGGGTCGGGTAGAGATAGAAGTTTCTTTCGAGGAATTACTGCGCGATTGGCTACAAGGTGTCGATCTGATTACCCTTGCAAACTCCCACTTCAGAAATGTACCGGACATTGATTTCAGATTTGAGCAACTTGGTGATTTCATATATGATTACTTCGAGATCTACTTTCCATGGATATTTGGAACAATCATAGACTGGACAAATGATATTCTCCAAGAAGAGAATGTTGCTGTTCTTCTCCCAAAAACAATACCTGCAAACATTCGTTGGGGGGTAGATAATCCAATTGCGCTTCAGCTTATGATAAGAGGTATTCAGTCTAGGAGCCTTGCCTCGAGAATAGCTCAGAGATGGTCTGCTACCGATAGGGAGGGTAATGTCTTCGATTGGATAAGGTCGGTGACCCTGGCTCAATGGCAACAGATTTTTGACGCTTCTCAAGCTGAATTAAGGAATATTCTTGAGTTATCAAGGAATAGGAAGGGTGGTGTAGCTGTTGATCTGATTATGAACGGAAGCGCCAATCTTGAATTCGACTTTGTTATCCCAGAGATGGAAAAGACGGATGCTTTTCTGAAATTGATGGGAGACTCTGATTTAGACCCGGTTTGTATACTGGTAGGAGAAGAGGTTGTAGGTTACATTCCGAGCCGAGATCAATCAGATATTCGGAGCCTAATGAGTACAGGTTTAATGATTTCGGTGAGAGTGTCAGCAACCTCCAATCATGGCTTGCTTGAACTTGAGCTTGTTGAGCCAGAAGAATGAATAGAAATTCATACATTGATGAAAGCGTTCGGAAACTTGACGTTGTCACACTTGAGCTAGAACCATAGATCGGCGACGGACCAGCTCCGGGCGTTGATAACGCTGGGCTGCCAGAGCCACCGCTAAAGCAGCGATATAAGTCAGTAGGACAAATTGCGTAACTCGCATCCAGGTGTAGCATTGAAAGTATTTCAAACCGAAGTAACGTTTCATCCAGGCAAAGTGGCGCTCGATATCCGAGCGAGGCCAGATCACCAACCGCTTCCACTGCCGCAGGAAGAACAGGGTTGCCAGTTTACGCTTGCCAGCCCGTCGCAGGTTGTAGTCCACTGCGGCATGGGCCCCCAAGAAGTTGAAGACCACCCAGAAAAAACGGCGCTCAAAGTAAGCGGCATCGGCATACACGACCAGCACCCGAAAGCCATACAGGAGGGCAGCGAGCAACAAGATGAACCATCCGACCCGGGAGTCGTGCACGTTGGCTGGAGTTACCAGGACAAACACAGGCAAGTTGGCTTGTCGGCATAGTACCGTATGCACCTTGTAGCCGAACACATGTGCTTTCCCAGCGTATTGCTGCCAGGCTGCGCCGGGATCGGCCTTGCACCAGGCTTCCAGCAGGGTCGAATCCACGATCAATTCCTTGCCAGTGATGGCTCCCAGGCGGATCAGTTGGGCCACCAGCGCCAGAAAGAAGAACAGAAAGGGCAGGATGCCCAGGGCTTGCCGCCTTTCCCAGTACTGGCCTTTCGAAATCGTGCGCAACTTTCCCTCTGGAGTGCGCTCCCTAAAGCCCAGGGCGAGCGCCAAACCTTCATTCGTGGCGATCCAATCCACGATCTGCTCATAGGATTTGCGCCAGGTGGTTTGCACCACCGCCATCAACAAGATACCGCTGTCCTGGTAAACTGGCGGTCTCCCGCCCGGACCCCGAGGCAACCGCGGCTTTCCGACCAGCCGGGTCATCCTCAGTGCCCACCCGGCAAGGACAGGAGCGTGAATGACCGCAAGAAGTTGCTCCGGGCTGAGCCGCAGTTTGCCACGCAGTTTGGCAGGCAGCGGCGACAAATCCAAGACGGGAACAGGTTTCAGGATTGCCGATTGGCCCCTTGGAATGGTAGACTTCATTCTGACTACTCCTTCTGTGTTGGAAAGGTGGTGTTGGCGCATTCATCTTATCCAACCTTCTGGAGTAGTCAATCTTTTTAAAGTTCAGTTAGAGAGTTTCCGAACGCTCTCTCTACTATATAAGAAAAACTCCTCGGGCGCATCCATCTACCGAGGAGTTGCAGGGTAGCCTTTGGATTGTATTTTTTCTTATACCAAAGGTATTGTTGTTTATACTAAAGTAGAATACTCTGTTTACAGAGAAACGATTTTATGCTTGATCGCGTACGCGCTTGCCTCTGCCCGGCTGGAGACCTGCAGCTTAGAGAGGATACTGCTGATGTGGGCTTTCACGGTGGCGACGCTGATCACCAGGGCCTCGGCGATCTGTTGGTTGCTTTGACCCTGCACAACGAGATTCAAAACTTCTTTCTCTCGTTCTGTCAGGTCAAACAAAGACTGCTTCGTTGGACGAGTTGCTTGAACAAGCACTCTGGCGGCTTCGGGGGAAAGCGTCGATCTGCCCGAGACCGCGTCTCTGATTGCCTTTGCCAACTCATCGGATGAAACATTCTTGAGCAAATAGCTGATCGCTCCCGCTGCCAGCACGCCATGCACAAGTTCCTCTTCTTCGAAGCTGGTCATGGCGATGATTTTAATCTCCGGGTAGTCGGCTAAAATTGCCCGTGTTGCCGCGATGCCATCCATCTCGGGCATCATCAGGTCCATCAAGATCACATCCGGTTTCTTTCGATGACAAAGATTGAGAGCTTCCAGGCCATTTCTTGCCTCACCCACCAGCTCCAGATCGTCATAGGCTCTCAAAAATGTGGCCAGGCCACTGCGAACCACATTATGATCATCAACTAGCATCACCTGGATGGTCTGAAGCGTATTCATAGTTCCCTTCCTTCCGTGCCGGTCCCCAGTCCAGTTCAACCGTTGTGCCCTGGCCTAGCTGGCTTTCAATCTTTAAACTGGCTCCAATCGAATTGGCCCGCTCACGCATAATCGCAATCCCCATGTGGTCAGGTGGAATGAAGCTGACATCAAAACCAAGCCCGTCATCTTTTATGCATAAATTCAAATGACTAGGCTGGCAATCCAGATGGAGCTCAACTTGCCTGGCGCCCGAATGTTTGGCGATGTTGTTCAGCGCCTCCTGGGCGACCCGGTAAAAGGCGATCTTCACTTCATGGGTCAGTTCGCAATCTCCCTGGATAACCAGGGAAACTGGAACACGGACACGGCCTATAAATGCATCGGCCAGTTGGGTAAGCAGAGATTTGAGATCCGAACGTTCCAATGATTCAGGCCTCATCTCCAACAGCAAGGTCCTCATCTCTGCCAGCGCGCCGCGCGTTAGCTGGCGCAGTTCTTCCAAATTCTGCAATCCTTCTTCTGGATTGCGTTTCCAGATCCGGGGTATCACATCGGCGATGAGATTGGCAGAGAAAAGTGTCTGTGTGACCGCATCATGGAGCTCGCGCGCCAGGCGGCTCCGCTCGGCCGCAATCGCCGTTTGTTCTGCTTGTTCATACAAGTGGGCATTTTCAACAGCCACGCCGATCTGCTGCCCAATCGTTTTCAAGAGTGCGATCTGCTCCGGCGGATAGGTCCGGCTCTGATTCGTGCTGAGATTGAGCGATCCGACCAATCGACCTTTGGCCACCAGCGGAATCGCAATAATCTGCTCAACCCCTAAAGTCGCCAATCTCTCCCTGAAAGCGCTTTCCGTAGGCAACTCCGCGAGTGTCCAGATCACCGGTTCAGCGCGGCGGCCTGCCACACCGGCGGCACTCCGCCTCAAGGGTAACCTATCGCCAAAATCGGCAAAGGTGGGTGGCAGCCCGCGAAATGCCATCACGCGGAGATAGGCCTCCTCCGCTTCTGTTCCGGTGTTCACCGCGCCGCCTTCGCCGCCCGCGATTCGATAAGCGATGCCATGCTCCATCCCGGTCAGTTCCATAATTCGCTCCAGTGCGTCCGCCATAATCTCGTTGAGATCGAGCGAACTGCTCACACGCGCAGCGATGGCGTTGAGTGTGGCCAATTCATGGGTGCGCTCGGCGACTTTTTTCTCTAACAAAGAATACGAGTCATCCAATTCTGCCGACATCAGGTTGAATTGCTCAGCCAGGGTTTCGATCTCGTCGCCTGTTTTTACTTCAATTCGGTGCTTGAACTGGCCTGCGGTCACCTGCCCGGCGGCCTGGATCAACTTCTGGATCGGATCCGTGATGTGCCTTACCCCATATGCGGTCACCAGCACCGGCACGATCACCCCTAACGCCAACATTACCAGTAGGAGCTGCCTATATGCTAATGTAGGCCGCATGATCTCGGACCAACTCTGCTCTTTTAACATGATCCAGCGCACTTGATCCCTGGCCAGAAGAGCTGATCGAACATAGCTTACCACCATATCTATAGATCCGTTTCGGAAACGTCCGCTCGATATCTGTCCATTAAGTATCTCTTGGATGTAAGCTTCGCCCGATAAGTCTTTGCCTATTTCGGATTGAATAGTAGAAAAGAGGACGCGTTGGTTCCCGTCAAGAACGAATATGCCTGGACCGAGATTAAGATCATTCAATGTTTTGTAATATGCGTTTTGTATTGCAGGACCGATTGTAAAGCAGTAATAACTTGCGCCTACGAATTCCCCCTGTAAGCCCGTCATCGCTACCGCTGCACAGATGATTTCATTGCTATTCGATCCCGCATATTGCAGATCGGTGAAAGCGTATGTGTTTGTATGATCGGTAATATAACGAAATGTCGGCGTGCTAGACCAATCCGCGCCAAAAAGATCAGATTTTTCAGGCAGGCTAAAGCTCACCTTGCCTTGAGGATCTAAAATATAAATTCCTCCATCAAACATCTCTAAATCATTCGCACGGTCAAAGATGTTTTGTGCTCGTACCATTAATGGCTCTTTGTTATAGTAAAGGATGTCCCGGATAACCGGAATCAGGACAGGATCGATCAACCTCCCCAACGCGTCGGTGACCTGCCCAAATTTTGTTCGGACAACATCTGATTCTTGCTTAATGGCAAGATCTCCGATCACCTTTTGATATGAATAGAAAGTGAACCAAGCCACTGCAGAAAGGATGATCACCGTGGGCACAAAAGACCAGGCGATGATTTTGACCTGCAGGCTGCTCCACCAGTTCTTTTTCATCCTTCCTCCAAGATCATCGTTTTGTAGGGTGCATAGGAATTATTCATTTCGGCCCCCTTTCCATTGTTCTAAAAGGGGATTCTCATTTTTATTTATCATAGCATAATTATGTTCATGCGTTGCTTCGTTTTTCGATCCTATCCAGCCTTCCTGATGTCGTGCGAAACTTGTTTCGCCAGTGCCTTGACCAGTGTCGAGGAGTACATACAATGAAGGATATGTACGTTAAAAGCGAGATCGCCCAGCGCGAACTGAGCGATCTCCAGCGTATACCTTCAGCACTTTGACAGTCGTTCACCAAGCGTTGCTGCCGGCGAAGATGCTCTGATAGTTATACGCTTTGCGGAGAGGGTGGGATTCGAACCCACGGTGGCCACAAGGACCACAACGGTTTTCGAGACCGCCCCGATCGTCCACTCCGGCACCTCTCCTGATAGGGGGATTATAGCAGAAGCTATCCCACCGATCAATCAACTTTAATCCACCCCGCTAAGGCGCAGCAGCCTGGCCTGAATCGGGATCGACCATCAGGATCGAAGCATCCACCACCTCGAAATCAGACCCTTTGACTTGCCCCAGCTGGTGCAAGACGTCATTATCCCAGCCCTCATCCGGCGCGCCGGAGATGTACCAGGGCGATCCGTTGTCCGCCAGGATCAGGCCATACGTTTTCAACGCCTGCAGGATCACTTTGACCGGCGGCGCAAAGCCGGTAAGGGGGTAATCTGCCCGCAGCCGCAGGCGCAGGCCCATCGGGGGATACTCAGCCCCCGTCCGGTCTGAAGCGTCATGGCGGGCCGGCCACACGTGCGCCTTCTGCGTTTGCGGCGCGGTGAAGCGCAGCGCGTGGCGGATCGCCCCGCCGGTCACTTCATCGTAGCGCACCAGCCCGGGCAGGATGGGTAAGCCGGCCGCGTCGCCAGACGTCCAACCATCTGGCCGCAGCCGGTGGGATTTGAGGTCGAAGATCGCCCCGTTGGCGGCCTCCCAGCTGCCGTCTGGCTGTGGGAAGGCATAATACAGCTCGTAAAGGATGCAGCGCTCCCGGTCGACCACGATCACGTGCCGGTCGCCGTCCGCATCTGGTCCCCCTTCAATCGGCGCGTTGGGCGGCAGGGGATATGGGCCGGGATCGCTTTCCCCCGGCCACCAGATGAAATTCACCTGCACCCGGGGCTGATCGCCGGGCACGTCGCTGAATGGAATCCCGATCGGGCTGTTGGAGCCGGGTGGCCATACGCCTGAACCAAAATCTGGGTGAAGACCGGTATTCTCCCCAATCGTGGCGATGTAAGCCTCTGAGTTGGGGTGAAGGGGCAGCGTATCCACCCGGCTGTTCCAGATATTATCGGCGGGGAAAACATCGCAACCCGCGATCCGCGGCGGCGGCGCGCCCGGCTTCACGATCAGCGGGAGATAGGCGCGCTCCTCTATTCTCGCCTCCCCAGGCTGCCCCGCGGCTGCCTGGCTGGCAGACAAACTGGCCAGCCCGTCTGGTTTAACTTGCCAAAGGGCGATGCTTGCCAGCAGGAGCAGGCTGGCGGTCAAGCTCACCTGCCTGCCAATCGGCTTGAATGACATTCTAAGGGTCCGTATACCGGCCTTAGATTTCAACCACCGTGTGCAGCTCCGGATAATACACCTGCCTTATCCCCGCCTCAGCCAGCTTTTCGCTCAAGGCCTGCGCCGGCCCGGCTTCCCCGTGCACCAGGAAGACCCGCTTCACCTGCCCTTTCACCGCCTGGGCGTATTCGGCCAGGAAGGGCTGCCCGGCGTGGGCCGAGAAGCCGCCGATCGTCACCACTTCCGCCCGGCGGGTGAACTCCTCGCCGAAGATCTTGATCTTCGTCTCCCGGTCGGCCAGCCGGCGGCCCAGCGTGTAGGGCGCTTGCCAGGAGACGATCAAGACCGTGTTGCGTGGGTCTTCGATGTTGTTCCGCAGGTGGTGCAGTATCCGGCCGCTTTCCGCCATGCCCGAGGCGGAGATGATGATCATGGGCTGCTCGATATCGTTGAGCGCCTTGGACTGCTCGACCGAGCGCGTGTATGTCACCAGGCCGTAGCCCAGGATCGAATGGTGCACGTCGTCGCGCAGGAAATCCAGCGACTGCTGGTCCATGCACTCCGGGTGGGCGCGGAAAATATCCGAAGCGTTCACCGCCAGCGGGCTGTCGACCACGACCGGAACGCGCGGGATTTCCCTCCGGTCGATCATCTGGTGCAGGTCATACACCAGTTCCTGCGTGCGCCCGACGGCAAAGGCGGGGATGATCACCTTGCCGCGCCGGGCGATTGTTTTGGTGACCACCCGGCGCAGCTCATTGTAAGAGTCCTGCGGGTTCTGGTGGGTCTTATCCCCGTATGTGCATTCCATGATCAGCGTATCGGCGCCGCTCGGCAAAACCGGATCGCGGATCAAGGGCAAGTCGCGCCGGCCAATGTCGCCTGAAAACCACACGCGAGAGCTGCGCCCGTTCTTTTCGATATCCAGGACCACCGCCGCCGATCCCAGGATATGTCCGGCGTCCACCAGGTGGGCGACAACACCCGGCAAGACTTCGAAAGGCTGGTCGTACTCAACGCTTTCGAAGTATTGCGCCACCTGGCCGGCGTCCTCTAACGTGTAGAGCGGCTCGATGGGCGGCTCCCCGCGCTTGGCGCGCCTCTTGTTGACGAACTCAGCGTCCGATTCGTGGATGTGGCCCGAGTCGAGCAGCATGATATTGGCCAGGTGCGCCGTGGCGTGGGTGGTGTAGATCGGCCCGCGGTAGCCTTTCTTGACCAGGTGGGGCAGGTTGCCGCTGTGGTCGATATGCGCGTGGGACAGGATCACCGCCTCGATCTTAGCCGGGTCGAAGGGGAAATTGCGGTTGCGCTCGTACGATTCCTGGCGCCGGCCCTGGTAGAGACCGCACTCCAGAAGTAACTGATAGCCATTAATATGAAGCAAGTGTTGCGAGCCGGTCACCGTGCGCGCCGCGCCGTGGAAAGTAATTTTCATGCTTGACTTTTATCACAATTGCTCTGTGGTTGCATCTTTTTTGATTGGCCTACGCAGCGCGAGAATCTTATTGGAGCAGGTTGAGAATCTCGTCCCCAAAGTGCTCTAGCCGCCAGGGCACCAGGGCCAGGATGGCGTTGATCTCTTCCCGGCTGGCGGAGTTGAGCGAAGCCAGCGCGTTGAGCAGCTCGCGCGGCAGGACAACGTCCGAATTGACCCCCATAATCTGGCCGGTATTCTTGCGCCATGCGCGCAGGGTATCCAGGCGAGTGAGATACCGCTCGTCCGGCCGCGCCTGGCGAGGAGGGTAGAGCGGATCAGCGCGCAGGCCGCGCTGGACGGCGCGCAACAACCCCTCGGCGTGTCGCTGCAATTGCTTTGGATTCAGGCGTGCGCATCGCTCGAGGGCGCGCAGAT
>Ga0209431_10003262_pt1 | contig 12962 bp, 24 predicted proteins | sample RifCSP13_3_FD_184021 | JGI IMG/M metagenome (GOLD analysis project Ga0209431, IMG submission 184021) | Soil microbial communities from Rifle, Colorado - Rifle CSP2_sed 13_3 (SPAdes) (version 2) | ecosystem: Environmental > Terrestrial > Deep subsurface > Rock core/Sediment | place: Rifle...
CTTATTGAAGAACTTAAGATTGTAAAGCCGTTCGTTATTGTGCCAATGGGAATGTCAGCAACAAAATTATTCTTTCCAAATCTTGAAGAGTTCAGACGAGTCAATTCACGAGAGTATTATCTACCAAGTGATATGCCAAGGATTGGTGGAACTCAGTGGACTGATATTGCTCCACATAAAGCATTCTTGTTTCCAATTTGGCATCCTGCTTACATTCTACGAGAACCCGGTAAGACAAACCGCTGGAAGCATTGCTTCAAAGCGATAAACAATCTCATGGTTCTTATCATGGGTAACTACGACAATCAGAGGCTTAGAGCATGAGTCGGCCAGGCGAAACATTCGTTTACGGTTATTGCCCCCAGCATGACCTGAAAATCACTGACAAGACTGCATGGAAGGAGCATTTGGCACAACCCCATAGAGATATGCGGTATGATTCGCTTACACCTTTGGGTCGGCAGCTCCAACAAGAATATCCTTTATTGTTCAGGTCTATTGAGGAAGATTGGTGGGGACCAGTTATAATCTTTTCAATGTTCAGCATTATGATTCTCATGAGGCTCATGGCATAATGACCAGCCGTAAACCACCAGCTGAATCATTGACTGGGCTAAAAGTGCAAAGAAAATACCAGCTGAAAGACATACAAGGAAAGGAATCAGCTATAGGACTTCATAAAATGTTTCAACGGCTTAATAGAATTGAGCAAAAGATAAAAGCCAAAGAGATTGAGAAAAATGGGACATCCAAAGTTTAAGAAAATACTGGCTGAAATGCAGGAAGTCCATGATAAGAAGAGTGCTGAGTATGCAGGCGAAGACCCGCTTGGCAATTGGCGAGAGGTCGCAGATATTGGAATTCGTCCATGGAAGGGTGCTGCAACAAGACTTACGGAGAAATATGCAAGATGGAAACAGCTCATGCGAAGCCTGAAAGATGACCCAGAAGCAATGCTTGAGGTCCTGGAAGACATTGCAGTATACTGCGTAATTACAATGATACTATATGACGAAGACCAGGAGGCAAAATCTTAATGCCAATTGTAACCTGTGTCTATTGCGATTACATTGGACAAGGAACAGACATAGAACATATGTGGCTCGATGTACGGAAACATGAGAATACATGCATTATGTTTCAGGTAGAACATGAAGCTGAAAGGTTAGCAAAATCATGACAAAAGACAAGGGTGGATTTACCGCATGGCAGTTTGTACTGATGACAACACTTGCAGTTGCAGTGATGGCATTGCTCATAACTTTGAAGGTGATAAAATGAGAGGAATTGTTACGCTCTGCGGGTCAGTAAGATTCAAGAAAGAGTTTGACATAGTTAATCGTGAACTTACCCTTGCTGGGTGGATTGTTCTAATGCCTGGAGTTTGGGAGCATAACTGGTTACATCAAAAGTTAAATGCAACCGAAAACCTTAAGAATGACTTAGACCGACTCCACCGCGAGAAAATCCTTATGTCAGAATGTATAGTAATAATCAATCACCAGGACTACATTGGCGAATCAACTCAAAGCGAACTTAACTATGCTATAGACCAAGGCAAGACAGTTTTCTGGCTTAATGCCTCTTACGCACGTGCAGGACGCTCATGGAAGGAATTGATATGAGCGATATCATATTCTACTGCAAAGAATGCGGAGACATACCAGAAGACACCTTCCAGATATCCATTGATATTAAAACTGGGGCTATTTCAGTTGCTTGTAGTAAGAAGGGTCATTCGCTTTTCATGACTCAGGTAATAGATATTCTTAGAGCAGCAAGACGTAAAGAAAGGGATATGGGACGACTATGACATATGTAGTAGCTCGTAACCTTATAGAGTCATGGCACTCGCTCATACGAGCAGTTAAAAGTGATGGCAGCGCTATAGTAGCTCGCGGCATAGAAGCATTAGAACTTGAAAATGTTAGTGTGGATTATCCTAAGGTAACAGACTACACCTTCATACTGCCTGCTCGTAGAATAAACCCAGTCTTTCACCTTGTAGAGCTGTTCTACTTTCTCAATGGAAGGTCAGACGAAATGCTCTCAAGTTACGTGGGAGCAATGGAAGAATTCGTTAACGAGTCAACTGGGCGCTTTGATGGCAGTTACGGACCGGCGATATATGAGTCGCTACCGTTTGTAATTTCTCAACTTTCAGCAGATAATGACTCCAGACGTGCTGTAGTTCCAATACTTGGTAGGCATCATCTCATAGAGTCGTCAAAAGACATACCCTGCAATGTTATCCTTGGATTCAGAATTCGCAAAAGGCTACTCAACATGACTGTAGTAACAAGGTCCCAGGACTTGTATCGCGGTTTCATATATGACACTCTTGAATTTCAACTGCTACAGCGCTTGCTTGCAAACCTGTTCGGCATTGGAGTTGGTAGTTACAGGCACAATATATTCTCGCTTCATCTTTATGCTGTTGATTCTACTAAGGTAAGTAGTGTAAACTTTACACCAAACTTGACGTTTGAAAAGGATTTGCCAACGCTGCCAAGATTCTCAACAGCAAGAGAATTCTGGCAGTACACTCGCAGTACATGCATATTTGCAGAGTACCCAGATTTCCATCTTCTTAATGGAATCCATGACGATATTGCACATGCAATAGTTGCATGGAAGAATCGTTTTGTTCCGCCAGAATATGGTATTTACACGAAATGGGTTAAGTGGTGGCTTGAAAATGCCAAGAAAAAGTAAGCGTGGCCGTATAAAGCCAAGAGGCAAAACAAAAGGTAGGAGGAATAGAAAATGGACACCGCTACAGCCATTGTTTTGGTAGCTCTAATTGTAGTATTTGGCATTCCTGCGGCTGTACTATTATGGTTCAAAGCTCTTGAGAAGTGGTTCTCATGAAGTGCGGAAAATGCAAAAGAGAAGCGACATACGTAACCGTTCAAAAACCACCAAGAGCATACTGCTATCTTCATGTTCCAAAAGGCAAGACTACAATCAAGGTTGTTCCAGACAGAGCTCAGCAGGTTCTCTTTAGGGATATGTATGCAGGCTCGTGAACTGTTACCACTTGCAACGTTGGTCATAATGACTACTGTTACTTTGCCAGTGGTATGGCCAATCATACAATGGCAATTCTATGGTTTTCAAGGTCCACGGCCAGAAGTTGGAAGACCAATATCAATTGACTGGTCTACAGTTAAGTGGCCAGAGTTTGACTTTCAAACATGGTGGATGTGGATGGTCATCATATTACTTTTATCTATTCTAATTGAAGTAAGCCGGAAAAAGGAGAAGCTTAAGTAATGTTTCGACAGATAGCTTTATATACTTCGGAAGGGACCCTATCTACTGAGGTGAACCTATTGCCAGAAGAAACAAAGAGCAAGGAGTTCCCAACATACACAAAAGGCAAGAGTTGCGTCAAGGAAGGCCGTAAGCATGAGTATGTACGGCGAAAAACTTCTACCGGCAACTGGACAGACAAATGCAAGTACTGTGGCTCAACTCGCTTTATTAGAGTTGTAGAGAAACCAGCTTCTGTAACCATAGTTACAGGCACTCCACAAACTCAACAGCCAACAAAACCAGGACAACCAATACAGTACGGACAAAAGGGTAAGTGACAAAAACGGTTTGTTTTCAATACCGCTCCCATCTTTTTTGACCTCCAGACGGACGGCGGAATTTGTCTCCGTTCTGGGCACGCCATACCTCGAAGCGTGTATTTCGCCGTCCGGGAGACAGCTATTCCTTCGACAGATGGCTTTATATACTTCGTAAGGGGCTATAGGGTCTTGGGAATAAAAATCCCACTTCCAGGAACCGGAAATGTGCCAACGATGACCGGTAGCTTCAAGGCTCAGCGGCAGAGGATAAGAACTCCGCACAGACGCAGAAATGCCTGGAAGGCGGAGGTACACCGGTCGTGTTCCCGCCGGAGCACCTCTGCTGGGCGTTACGACCCAATGAAGAGGGCTCAGCAGGAGATATACGAAAATGTCTGATGACTTCCGCTCTGAGGGTCTTATAGTATTCCGTTCTTCTAAGAAAAAGAAATGTGCTAATTGCAGCAGAGGAACATATCTTGTATTTCAATCTTCAAGCTACAAGTGGCGAAGATGCTCTCGTTGCTGGACACCTGAAGAAGCAAAAGCGATAGTAAAATGGTAAGTGCCATATGTAGCAGGTGGTGAAATTATGGAAATGAAAACCAAAATATTGCTCATTATGGGAGTTGCCCTTATAGCAATTGGAATAGTCTTGATTGGAATAGACTATGTAGTAGCGACTGGCAACGGATGCGGAAACGGACAGGGAGGTTTCGCTTGTCGTACGTAGCCCGCATCATTGGAGTATTCGCAAGCAGCACACTTGCCCTCGCTTTCTTCTTTACGATTATTGCGGTCCTCTCAAATGGCATGAATGAACCAGCCTTCCACTGGGCTGGTACTATTGCTCCAGCTCTTTGGCTTAACGGAATCGGCCTAACCCTAATGACTTGGGTCCTTGACTAAGGAGCAAGAAGCTCGGTTAGGAGGGTCTGCATCTCCTGGGCTGTAGTTGTGGCTCGATTGCGGATATTCTGCCGTTGTGTGGGCGTAAGGTCTTCTCCCTCTATTTTAGCCTCGACCACTCGTGTTATGAGCCTGTTCAGGTCATTAGCCTTGTCCAGGAGTTCAGTCGTGATGTTCCACGCTCTCTGTAGTGTTACTGCCATGTTTTCACCCCTTTAGATGTTCATCGTGTACTCGAACCCTACTTCAGTGTTTATCGAACCAGCGGCCCACCCTGCTCCGATAGCTGTCTGAGCAACATAATAAAGAGTTGCTCCTGTAAGATTGGTTACTTGGAGGGCTGATTCAGCTTGAGTGACTCCGGCTCCTGCTGGAAGAACAACACTGGTCCCCTGTAAGGCTCCTGCCGCGTTGACGATGCCATAGGTTTCTGTTCCACCCGTGGGGCCAGTTTGAGCGTAGACCCAAATACGACGCAGGGTCCAAGCGGCATTGACTTTGACTCTGGCAAAATTGAAGGGTAGACCTATTCCTTGCCCAAGAGGTAACGTATGGCTATTACCGAGGAATCTTCCGCTGAAAGCATGACGGTGAGTTCCCCCAGCAAATTGATTGGTTACTCCAACCGCTCCAGTGGGTTGTCCAACATTCGCACCTTGACCAATTGGATTCAATATAGCGGTAGCGTTAAGGTCAAGAGTAGAACCTGCTTCAATCTTCACCAATCCGGTATTATTCACTGAAAATCGTTGAACTGGGGGGTCAGCGGTTTTTATTCTGAACTCGTCCCCACGGGTCTCAATCGGCCTTGGAACTCCTACTCCACCAGGGTTGCTGCCTGATAGGAGAAGGATGGCCGGAGGATTTGATGTAAGTGCTTCGTCCGCTCCCAAAACTATCACTGGGACAAAAGCTCCGAAGCCGAAAACGTTCTGGTCATCTACACTGAAAAGTGGCATATCCGCTCCTCCGAGTCTTGTGAGGAACTGTGAAAATGAACCAGCCGGAACTGCGAATACAACTTGACTCTGAGCAGTGTCCACAAAAAATATAATGTCCCCGGCAAGATTCTCTATCCGCAAAGGTTGACTGCTATTAGGGCCACGGGCTTTGAAAACATTTGAAATGGAAATGTCAGTAGCTGGCTGGATAATCTGTGTTGATGTAGGGATTTTCTGAACATAAGCATTTTTAAAGGACTGAGAATTAGGACCAGGACCTTCTCCACTATTAACCATTCCAAATGGCACAGATATTCCTAAAGAACCAAGCAATGCATACTTTATTGCGTCTCTGCGTGTTAGAGGCTTCTCTAAACGACTCATGGTTTACGACCGAACATGTCCCGCCCAATGTATTCAAAGAAGTTCGCAAGCGCAAAATATGTCATTAGAACCATCACAAACGTTACAGTTGCAAGAACTGGCGCAGGAAGAGCAACAGTAGCAGTTGTTATGACTCCCTCTGACTCTATAATGTAAACTTGGTCAGCCGTAAAGAGGCCAATTTCAAATAGAAAACAGCCAACAGCTATAACGCGACCGACCATGTGATATTCTGTAAGTATTAGCGCAATCACAAGAAAAACTATCTCAATTGTAAGAGAAAGCGGTAAAAATGCCATTACGCTGCAACCTCAACTGTTTTGCGAACCATTGTAAGATGATTGTAGATTGGGAAGAATCGTCGTGGCTCAGTAAAATAGCCCTCAGTATAGGAACCAGTTACACGATTAGTAACTACAATCTTTATTGCAATAAGGTCAGCTTTAATGTCTGGCGGAATACGCTGAGAATATATAAGAAAGTCTGGGTTGTTGCGAACTCTCGTATCAATGTCCTCCTTTCGTATTGTGTCGTAATGCCATGAAACTCCACGCTTCTTTGCCTGCCTGGCAAAAGCAGTAACATCACGTCTGCCAGCAGACATTGAATTACGAGAGTCAAGCGGTATGGCAGACTCATCAGTAAGCAAGTAACAGTTGAAAAGGTCCATTTCATAATACTGCTCAGGGTTAAGGTGGGTATGTGGAAAGTTCAGTATGCAGTCGAACAATCCGCTTCCTGACAATACTGGACAATTACAATAAATTTTACGCCCATGATTGTAAGCTTCCCAAGCGTAAGCTGCCATAAGGAGAGTCTTTCCACTACGGTTCTCGCCAAAATGCTCATAAATCATAAATTGACAACCACCACAACAAATCCTACCATTACGCCAATGGCAATGAGTAAGTCTAACATGCCAAAGATAGGTTCTTTGCGTTGTACTACAAGATTATCATAACCAAGGTAAATGACAGAAACCACCATGAAAACAAGCGCAATATTACGAGCCCAAGACAAATCTTCAGGAAATGGGTCCAGTGGCATAAACTCTCCGATGAAAATGTTGTCGAACTCGCTGGTCATAGTACCGGCCTGAGTTTCAGTGTATGGTTGAACATAAGCAACTGGATTAGCGCCAGCGACTATTTGACCAAGACAATCTACGCCACAGAAGGTTGTAAGTGATGCATAAAGGTCGTTGTCAGAGTACTGGCAAAATGTTGCCGACACTTGATTATAGCATAACGCTGGCACAGTCCTACAATCAAGGCCAAGAGTACCATCCCAAGCGGTTTCTACACAAGTAGAAGCTTCGGCTTGGTATACTACTATATCTATTTCCTGTGTGTCAGAGTAAAATGTATATGTTACGCGAGAAAAACAATTTTGAACTCCTAATGTGCATGTGGTAGCAGATACGCGCGAATAGAAACTTATTCTGCCCCACTGCGATGAGTTACCAATGCCGTCTTGTGCTATACCGCATTGCTCTCCAGTAGCAGTTACATATCTAAGGTAATTCGAACCTTCCGGAGCACCAGAAGTCTGTATGGAGCCAGTAGAACCTACACCGCAACCACCACCAGCCCAAGAGACTGGTATAAAGTTAGTATTGTCTTCGAAGCCATCATTTAGTACAAATCCATCGTTATGTGTAGCACTGGTAGGCACAAAAAATAGAAAAAGTGTCAACATAAACATAACCGGCCACAACAAAGCAATCATTAACGTGGCAACCCACAATTTTGAGGAGATATGCCACAGTAGGCATTGTACGAATAATATGCTGATACTACAGCAAACACAAAGACTATCATTACACCAAAGAGTATGAAGAACCAAATCTTTGACATACTTGGTCTGCCAAGAGAGTGCATTTCAACAAGCGCTTTGTTCTTGAACCCCGCTTTAATTAGTTCTGGGTCCCAGATTGGCTTACCGGTAACCCATGTGAAAAGCGGAATTGGCCGAGTATCACTATAATTAAAGTACCAGCATGGACGGCCAGTATCTCTTGCCATATTTTCTGGAGAAAGAATGAAAAACTTATCAAGAAACTCAAGCATTGGCGGACTTCCTGGCTTAACCTTGCTGAGCTTATGTACGTCTCTACGAGGAGCTAAGTCTGCTTCAAAAATTTGGGTTACAATGTATGGAGTATGCATAATGCGATAGTTTGCTTCTGGATAACCGCCAAGACGACGGTAAATGAGCAAAAACACTGCCATTACAAGACCGCCAACTTCTAATAGAATAATTTCATTGGTAGCTAATACCATAATTTTTAGCCTCCCATCATACGGCGTCTACGTTCTTCTTCCTGAAGAGCTTCCTTCATGCGTTCTTCTTTTGCATTTTGCCAGCCAGAGACAAATTCCTTACGTGACGCTCCACCAACTGACGGAAGAGCACGCAAAACTGTAAGAATCCATTCGCCAATGCCAGGATTAGGGTCATCGAAAAGACCACCAATGCCATGGCGAGCAAGCTGAAAAGCATCAGCTACAAGCTGAACTTCATTACGCGTAACATTTGTTCTGCCAAGAATAGCTTCAGCTGACCTTTCTTGGGCTTCAACAAGAATTCCGAGTACGTCATATGACCGTTTGTCGCTTCCGCCATGTTGCTGAAGAAATGATTCAAGAGATGTAGGAACGTCTTTGAGCTGTTCAGGAACAATTATAGCTCTCGCCTTTGGAGCAACTTCCTGGACCGGCGCTGGGTCCAAGTCAGCGCCGGGGTCGACTTCTTGGTCTTGCTCAGACATTAGTGCCACCTGTTTCCTCTAATCATAGAGTATGCATACAAGCCCATTATGACTTGAAATGCAGTGAACACATAACCAATAAATGGAATACCAGTAACAACATTCAAAACAGATATTAGCTGAAAGACAAGGTACCCTGCGGCACCTATTCTTACAAAAATTGAACCGAGAGAAGAAACTCCCCAAATTAGAGCAAGAACACCAGTATCTATCATACTGCAGTTACCGCTTGGTCCAGACGCACTAAAACTACAGTTTACTGCACCAAGCCCAAAGAATCCGGTGTTGGTAACCCACACAGTCGGCCATGGACCAACGATTACCTGTATGGTAGCGCTTATATCAATACCGCCACTTGTTATTCCGTAAAGTGACAAAAGCCCAAGCAGTACTGCCTCAAATGTTATTAGGTGTATGATTGGGCTTTGGTGACCCATTTTTAGCGCCTTCTTGACCAAATTGTTTCGGCAAAGAGCCAAGAAACAATTACTATGATAAGAACTGGTACCCAGACTGGTAGTATGCCAATAGCGCTAAATGAAAGTAGAAAGATTATCATGAGAATAGCGAACATACTCTCAGGAAAGGCAAACTTGTAGACGAACCCCTCTCTATTGCGAAGAGCAGTGAAATACAGAAACATTCCAAGAGTTATGGAGAAAATTATGATGAAAGCAAAAAGTGCGCCAAAAACACCGCCTCCGAGAGCCGCGGCAAGCGCAATAAGACCACATGGAATAGTTGTGCATATTTCGGCACCCGGCGGAGAAGTTCCTCCAGTTGTACCAATTATATGAGCACGAAGAGATATGTTACGGTTGCCAAGACTACTGAACTGGTTAATGAGACCAGGCATTACTCCAGAAGTCTGATACATCACTGCGGCAGTATTTGTATCGTTAAGTGCAAGAGGACCAAAGCTTGCGCTAACAGCAACTCCAAACCACTGCCCGCTTACAGTAACAATGTTAGTGGTCATCATAACTGCGCCTTTGGCTGGATTGGCGAACTGAGCGCTTTGAAGCAAAAACCCTGGGCATTGCGTAGTAAATGGTTGACCTGCAACTGTACATTGCCTATCTGTAGTGTAAAGTCCAAGAAAAAGCACAAGTCCATTTGTGTAAGTTTGAGCTACATGAGTAGTTACATTTGCTATAAAGCCGTTAAGTGCAGACTGAACCGGATAGAATACAGTTAAAGAGTTGTTGAAATTGATATTTGTAGAAGATGTGCCAGTAGTCAATGCGTCACAATTTCCATAGCACTGATTTACATTTCCAGGAGGACCTGGTAATGCAAAACCGCTAAGTTCAACTGCCCAATGCGCCATATCGTCATTGTTGCCACTTGGGTCAGAGCCTCCAGTCCACCCAACGTCTAATTCTTGGGTTCCACCTCCAGTTAGTGTTTTATGTAGGGTAAGCCCATGGAAACAGCCTCCGCTGCCAGGAACAGAAATACTTGGGAACAAACGGTCAAGCGTCTGGCCAGAGTTCAGAATAGAAGTAACACATGTCGCAGAACCCATTGCTCCAGTCATATATGACCATACTTCATAAAGAATACCGCCAGCCTGTGTTCCAGTTACAGTTAGAAGTGAAGAACCAGGGCTGTTTATTCCTCCTCCAGACCCAGAAGCAGAATTTCTAAACGAGGTAAAGCCAGAATACACAGTAGCATCCATTTGAGCATACTGGTTAACAGAAAATGTCGCCGTAATGTCAATTGTTGCAGTTGTTCCGGCAATAGTAGAATCAACTGCCAATCTATGCTGAGGAATAACATCAGCTCTGGTGGTATAAGTATTGCCTGCAGTGTCACTTATTGTAGGATTTGCTCCTTCTCGCGAGCGTGTAGAAACCATAACAAGCTGTCCGGAAGTTACGGGAACACCGAGAATAACACATGTTAAAGAAAGTCCATCGCAGCTTGCTGTAGAAGCAGGGTCTCCATCGCTTGAACGATAAGTGTTACTAACAAAACCGTCAGCCGCTACAGGGTTAACGGTTATGATAGGTATAAGCGCCAAGACGACTAAAAAGAGGGGTAGGAGTTTCCTCAATAGGAAACTCCTCCTACCACGAGGCGATTTTCGCTATCTTGAGCGATAGCCGCATCCGAAGGTCTGGAATGTTGCTGAACTGTCGCTTGGAGGTTGTTACGTGACCGTAGGCGCCATATAGGATAATGGCGACGAAAATCAGGGGTACGATAACTACCAACGCCTGCGCGGATGTGAATCCTGCGAGTGCGGTTGACCCTGAAGAAGTCGATGTAGCGACTGTGCCAACGAGCGCAAGCCCGATGACTATTGTAAGCAACACTTCGAAGATTTGCTTTCCTTGCATTGTTCGGTCGACCTATAGAGGGGCCGATGTCAGATATATTATCTATTGACTTGGTTGCATCAATTGGCATATTTAAAGGTGTACGAACAACATATGTATAGTCAGGAACTTCTTTCAGCTCAGCTTCTTTGCGTTTCGCTCTCAATCTTAAGTAACTAACAAGAGATACTACCCAAATCATAGCGTAGATGGCGTACCTAAAGCTGTTCTGAGGAGAACGAATTGAAGTAGGAGAAAACAGCATGAAGTTCCAAACCTCCTCAGGAGTAGCTCCAAGACCCCACCAATACGGTGGCAGAAGCGGTGCTTTGATTAAAGGAGCAAGTATAAGGCACCATTTGTTCCTTGCTCCGTAAAGCACAAAAAGCCAGACGAAATAGTCTTGCGGAGAAACAAGAAGAACATACGATGAAACTTGCGTCAGGTAAATCATATGTTTGTAACTAACATTAGTATGCAAAAAGAGAACAAGAGTGTCAATAGACAAAATGGTAATGAAGAACGCCCAGTAACCAAGATAAGAAAGAGGATAATTGAAAACGTACCAGAAAAGTGAATATGGTACTGGACCACTACCGGATGCCTCAGTAAATGCGTCAAAGGAATACGGAATAAGATGACTGAAACCGAAAAACCAATCAAGGAAATGTGGGTCAAATGGATTGATAAGTATAATCTCTGCTTTGACAAATTGAGAAAGAATAAACGCCATCATCACACGGTTATCTTTAAGGTTATTCAGAACCATTTCCTGGAACCCACGTTTTGTAATTACAACCTACAAGTCGGCATTTGAACCACTGACCGCTACCATTAGTTCCCCAACCCCTGCGCATATAGCGTCTTCCGTGGTCAGGACATTCTGGCTTCTGCCAATAAGAAAAAGAGGGGGTCGAAAGAGGCTGAGGTGTAAACTTAACCTCTTTCGGTCTTTGTACAGTTGCCATGGCTATTAGAGACGTTTGAGGAATTTTACTGAATACCTTGTGTCCGTTCGACCTTCGCCGACCCTTACTAACTGAATACGGCAAGGAGCCAAAGTAAGGTTGACGAGAAGGTCTCTGTACAATGGGCTGCGTGGGTTAACGGTCCATGCGAGCTGTTCGGGAGACTCAGGTTTGGAGACAGTAAACTCCTTCCTTGCGTTCCCGTTCTGGTCCTCAGTGTCTCGTGGTAGTATTGGGTGCAGGTCTATTTCGCTCGTGCCAACTGGTACTATGCCAAGGTAAGGGAGCCCGCCTTTTGCTCTGGTAAGGTTTCGCTGCTCCTTCTTCCATGAATGATACCACCGGAGGAAGGTATCATCTGAGTTCTCGCGAAAACCATTTACCGCATCAGCGCGCTCCTTGTCCATTCGAGCTGCTTCCTGGTCGGCATACACTTTTAGAGCCTGCTGCGTAACTATTTCACGAACTACAGGTGGTTGTGGTTGTGACGACTTGTTCACCTCCTATTGCTTCTTAGAGTCTTCCGAGGCAGTCTTGCGATGTCCAATGACAAAATTGACCTGTTGAATGTAGCGGTTCACTTTGTTAACGTAACCATGCATAACAATATAGTCATGCAGGTCAGCATCGCTTGCGCCAGATTCCTTCAGTTTGACAAGATATTCGAAAAGAACAGCAATACGACGTGCACCGTCAAACTCAGAAACATCTACGCCATTGCCATAAACGATAGGGTTATGTTTCTTCGTGTCACTTGATACCTTGTCTAAGGTCTCGTTAACCCAGCTGCACCAGGTACACTTTGGCTTACCTTTAAGAAGAAGCCAGCTATGGTATTGTTCATTATGAAATGGTGGATTCTGTCTTCGAAGTTGTTCTTCGCCAAGTGGGTCAACATGAGAAGCAACATTGTCGGCATCAAGCTTTTCTTTGAGAGCCTTTTCCGTTTCTTCGCTGTGGTCAGGAGTAAGCAATGTATTTTTTAACCTCGGGCCTATAAAGGTCCCCCCTACATATATATAAAGCCATCTGTCGATAGAAGGGTACTACGCCTTGTAAAGGCTTCTATGGGGTAGGGAGGGAGG
>Ga0209431_10003265_pt1 | contig 12955 bp, 15 predicted proteins | sample RifCSP13_3_FD_184021 | JGI IMG/M metagenome (GOLD analysis project Ga0209431, IMG submission 184021) | Soil microbial communities from Rifle, Colorado - Rifle CSP2_sed 13_3 (SPAdes) (version 2) | ecosystem: Environmental > Terrestrial > Deep subsurface > Rock core/Sediment | place: Rifle...
GTTGGCGCTGGCGGCGATGGCGGCCTCTTTGTCGGCGCCCGTCAGGTTGGCGATCCTCTTGCCCGCCTCCTTCTGCTCGGCCCGAGTCTGTTCGGCTTGCCGCTTTCGGACCCGCACCGCCTCGTCGAGACCGATCAACGCCGTCAGGTCGGCGTCCAAGCCTCGCCGCAGCATCGATTTGGCGATCGCCTCGGGGTGTTCTCGAAGAAGGGCGACGTCCAACATCGGGGTGAGATGGTAGGCGAGGCCGTTTGCCGCTCTCACCGCAATTCCGGCACCCTCAACCGCCAGTGGCCGGATTGATCCGGAACTCGAAGCGGCGCACGTTGTCGTCCGTTTGGATCTCGTCTTCGGCCAGCTCCAGGCGGGCCACCAACTCGTAGGCAGCGCCCGGCACTACCACCACCGAAGGCAACTCCACCACCGTCGAGGAGTCGGGAGCGAGCTCAGGGACCAGCGCGGTCAAAGGCTCACCGATCCTCGATCCGCCGCTGACGATCTCAACGCTGACCTGCCGGGGCGAGGCGGTGGCATTCCCGCGGTTGGCCACCACCACCGCTACCGACAGCGTGTCGGTGGCGACCACCACCAGCTCCCCATCAACGCTCTCCACCCACAGCGGATCGGTCCGGACGTCCTCGATAGCCATCTGGCTGAGCAATGGCAGTCCGGGGGCCAGGCGGGCCGCCCCCACCAGAGAGGCGGCGCGTTCCGCCGGCCTGGTGCCCTCGAGCAGAAACTCCACCTCCGGGAAGGTGCCGACCGAGACCTCGAGTTCGGTCCGGAGCAGGTTCAGACGCTCGGCGAAGCTGAGATAGAGGCGGTCGCCGTTGCCCAGCTCGTGCAAAGCGGTGGCAACGTCATCGACCACCTCGAGGTCGGAAGGGGAGTCAACGGCGCGGAGGATCGCCTCCTCGAAGCGGGTTAAACCGGCCGCCCATTGCTGGGCGGCCAAACCCATGAGCGCGTCGGGGGCGGCAAGTTCGGGAGCGGCGGTGATACCGGCCAACTCGGTCGTAGCGTTCCCTACCGTCTGCTGGAGAGCGTCCATCACTCGTGTGAACTCACCGCGCTGCACACCGATGAGACGACCGGCGATATCCTCGAAGCTCGTGGCGGACTGGGCGATCTCGGTGGATTGACGGCGGGCTTCGTCGAGGTAGGCCGATTGCAGGCGGGCATCGTCGGTGAGCCGACCAACCAACACTGCCAAAACGGCGATGATGGTCACGACCAGCGCCACTACCAGGCGGGTACGCCGGTGCGACCGTTGGCGGTTTCGGAACACTGTGTGGGCGAGGGGGGACTTGAACCCCCACGTCCTTGCGGACACAGGAACCTGAATCCTGCGCGTCTGCCAATTCCGCCACTCGCCCATGTCAGAGGGCGGCGGGCCGCCCGTTGTGGCAGGCGGCGAATGGTACCACGGGGGGTTGTCCCCCCCTCCCGGTAGACTCCGGTCGTGAAGCTGGCACGCCAGCTCGAACGCCGAATCGAGCAACTGGTCGAGGGCGTGGCAGGCAAAGTGTTTCCTGGCCCTCTCCACCCCGTGGAGTTGACGGCGCGTCTTCTGCGGGAAGCCGACCTGGCCGTCTCACCCTCCCCGGCCGGCCCCATCACCGCCAACGAGTTTCGGGTGGGGGCCCACCCGAAAGACCTGGCCGGTTTCGAAGTTGGCAGCCTTCTGGCGGTCGAATTGGCGCGTGTGGTCGACGACGAAGCCGCCCAACGAGGTTGGCGGCTCGAAGGTCCGGTGGTGGTGGAGATATACCCCGATCCCGAAATCGACGCCGGGTCACTCTCGGTGACGACGTCGGTATCGGCCGGTCCGCTCCCGCCTTGGGCCAACCTGATCGGTCGGGGCGTGCTACCGGTTTGCTTCAATCGGGTCGTGATGGGACGGTCCCGCACCGCCGATGTGGTCATCAACGCACCGGAGGTGAGCCGTGTCCACGCCCTGTTGTGGAGAGAGGCCGGCCGTACCTGGGTAGAGGACCTCGGTTCCACCAACGGTACCTTCGTCGACGGCCGCTCCGCCGACCGCGGGTCGCCCTCGATAGCGGAGGGCGGGGTGCTGTCCTTGGGCGGCCTCCAACTCACCTTTCGGTTGGTGTAGGCCCACCATGCCAGCCGTTCTTCTCACCGTCCTCCGGCTCATCTTCCTCGCCTTGGTCTACCTCTTCGTCTGGCAAGTGGCGCGCAGCATCGCCGGTCACCTCGGCAGCCAACCCGGCCGCCGCTCAGATCGCAAAGCAGTCCGCTCCCTGGTCGTGGTCCGATCCGACAGCCAGGCGGGGATGAAGGTTGCCGTGAAGGATGCATTGGTCCTGGGCCGCAATGCTCAGTCCGACGTCTTGATCGAAGACCCCTACGTCTCCGACATGCACGTCCGGTTGGTTGCCAAGGACGGGCGTCTCACCTTGCACGACCTCGGCAGCACCAACGGGACCTATGTAAACGGTCGCCGTATCACCACGGCCATCGCATTGGACCGTGGCGACGCCGTACAGCTCGGGAAGACCATCTTGGAAGTCCGTTGAGCATCGTCTGGTCGTCCGTCACTCATCTCGGCCGGGTGCGATCGGTCAACCAGGACCGCGCTCACCCCACCAGCGGAGGTCGAAACGACGGGCCCCAGTTGCTGGTCGTCGCCGATGGCATGGGTGGGCACGTCGGTGGAGAGATCGCCGCTTCAGTGGCGATCGAGGCCGCCCTGGAGTCCGAGGGAACCTTGGAAGAGAGAGTCCGTCAGGCCAACCGGGCGATCGTCGAAGAGGTGGAGGAGAAACCAGAGCTGACGGGGATGGGTACGACGATGACGATGGCCGAGGTCGGGACCGACCGGCGGCTCCGCCTCGCTCACGTCGGTGACAGTCGCGCCTACTTATTGCGAAGCGGTGTGCTGGTGCAATTGACCATAGACCATACTTTGGTGGCCGAATACGTCGCCCAAGGACGGCTCCGCGCCGACCAAGCCTCCAGCCACCCCCAGCGAAGCCTGCTGACGCGCGCCCTCGGGTTGGAAACGCACCTACTGGTCGACACCGCCGAGTTCCAGCTGAAGGAAGGAGACCGGTTGCTGTTGTGCTCTGACGGCCTGAACAGCATGCTCTCCGACCGCGAGATCACCGATCTCTTGGATGGCGACTCCACCGAGGAGGCAGCCTGGCGGCTGGTGGAAGCCGCCAATCTGGCAGGGGGCCACGACAACGTCACGGTTGTGGTCGCCGACGTCAGATGACCCGCACCGGCGAGCTTGTCATGTCGGCGGCGGCGGCGGGGTTGGCTGCGTTCGGAGTGACCCTCGTAAACCTGGCGGGGGGGGGAACAATTGATGCCCAGGTTGGCATCACCTTCCTCGTGGTTCTGCTGGCTCTCGGTTCGGTACATGTCGCCGTGCGCCAATGGTGTCCCGGCGCCAGCCCCCACCTCCTCCCCTTGGTGGGGTTGCTGGCGGCCATCGGCTTCATCGAGATCTACAGGCTCGACCGGTACCGGGCCGGTCTGCAACGGTGGTGGCTGCTGATCGCGGCGGCGACCGCGGTGGGGTTCTTGTTCTGGGTCCGGCGGCGGGGCCTGGCGACGCTGCGCCGCTACCGATACATCTTCCTGCTCGCCTCCTCGGTGCTGCTAATGCTCCCCCTCCTGCCGAGCACCGGGCCCCTGCCTCTTCACGGCCTCGAGATGAACGGCAGTCGCCTGTGGGTCACTCTCGACGTTGGGTTCACCGTTCTCCATTTCCAGCCGGGGGAGTTGGCCAAACTCGTGTTCATCGCCTTCCTGGCGTCGTATCTGGCGGAACGTCAGACCGGCCTGGCCGCCAAGAAGCTGAGCGGGCTGGTGGAGCCGCGGCTGCTGTTGCCCTTGGTGCTCGTGTGGCTTGGGAGCGTGATCGTGCTGGTGGTGCAACGCGACCTGGGCGCCTCGCTCCTTCTGTTTGCAGCCTTCGTGGCGGTCCTTTACGCCGCCACCGGCCGGGCCGCATATCTGGGGGTGGGAGGATTGCTCTTCGGGGGGGGGGCGGTGATGTCGTGGGTGATGTTCGACCACGTCCAGCGCCGGGTAGAGGCGTGGCTGAGACCTTTTCAGGTCTACGACGATGCCGGATTTCAGATCTCCCAGGGCCTGTTCGCCCTCGGGACGGGCAGTCTGTCGGGTTCTGGCCCCGGACTTGGGCGGCCCTACCTGATACCCAACGCCACCACCGATTTCATGTTCGCGGCCGTGGGTGAGGAGTTCGGACTGGCAGGATCGGTGGCGGTGTTGGCGGCGTTCGCCCTGCTGGCGGCGGTTGGTTTCGGCATTGCCCTCCGCGCCCGGGAGCGATACCGGAAGCTGCTGGCGGGAGGCCTGGCGTTCGTAATCGGGCTTCAGGCCATGCTGATCATCGGTGGTGTGCTGCGGGTCTTGCCTCTCACCGGCATCACCCTTCCGTTCATGTCCTACGGGGGTTCCTCGCTCTTGGGGAACATGCTCGGTGTGGCCGTCCTGCTCAGAATCTCCCACGAGGAGCGCACTTGAACGGACCTCTCCGCCGGCTCGGTTACGTGGTGGTGGCGAGTTTCGCCGTGCTGGTGCTGGCGGTTAGCTATGTCCAGGTGCTGGCCGCCGACCGCTTCCGTGACGACCCCCGTAACGAACGGGTGGCTATCGCTAGAACGGGGAAGGAACGAGGTGTCATCGTCGCTGCCGATGGTGTGGTCCTGGCCGAGTCGGTGGCCGCCGCCGAGGAACGACAGGTCTTCGACCGCCTCTATCCGGGCGGACCGCCCTTCGCCCATCTGGTCGGTTACACCTCTCGCCTCTTTGGTGACACTGGCCTGGAGAGCTCCTACGCCGACCTGTTGCGGTCGAGACGCGATCTCACCATCTCCGACCTGCTTACCGCCCTCACCGGTGGGGACCTCCGGCCCCACCGTCTCGAGCTGACGTTGAGTTCGGACCTACAACAGGTGGTCTACCAGGCGCTAGGTGGTCAACAGGGAGCCGTCGTGGCCCTGGAGCCTCGCACCGGAGCGGTGCTGGCGCTGGTGTCCTCCCCCTCCTTCGATCCGGCCGCGCTCACCGGAGCAAACGCCGCCGCCAGCTGGGAAGCCCTTCTCGCCGATCCAGCCGCCCCACTCTCCAATCGGGCCACTAACGAGCTCTACGCCCCAGCCAGCACCTTCAAGCTGGTGGTGGCGGCGGCGGGCCTCGACGGCTCGATCGCCTCGCCCGACACCGAATATCCCGACGAAGCGGAGCTCGACCTGCCCGGTTCATCGGTGGTGATTCGCAACTTTTCGGGCGAACCATGTGAGGACGGTCAAACCGTCAGCTTGCAGGTGGCCATGGTGCAGTCCTGCAACACGGTCTTCGCCGCTCTGGCAATGCAGCTCGGCGCCGACGTGCTCGGCACCGCCGCCGAAGCAGCCGGCTTCAACCGCCAGTACGAACTGGGGGTGCCGGTGGCGACCAGCGTCTTCCCCCTCGACGAGCTGCGCAATGATCAGGCCGCCTTGGGCCAGAGTGGCATTGGCGAGAGAAGCGTGCGGGCCACCACCATCCAGATGGCATTGGTGGCGGCGGCGATCGCCAATCAGGGGGTGGCGATGGCACCCTTCGTGGTCCGTTCGGTGGTGGACGCCGACGGCGTTGTGGTCGAGTCCACCGAAGCCCGCCCTCTCGACCGAGCCATGTCACCTGCCACCGCCCTGCTGATTGGTCAGATGATGGAGAGGGTCGTGACCGAGGGGACCGGGCGGCGAGGGGCGATCCCGGGGGTGAGGGTGGCGGGTAAGACCGGTACGACCGAGTCCGAATCGCGCGCCCCCGACGTCTGGTTCGTAGCCTTTGCGCCGGTGGAGGACCCGGTCATCGCCCTGGCGGTGTTCGTCGAGGAGGGTGGGGAAGCCGGTGAAAGCGCCACCGGAGGCACCGTCGCCGCCCCGATCGCCGCCGAGATCATCGCCCACTACCTGGACAACTAGCGGCCTCCCCTACAATTTCCCCTCCCCCTATGACCTCCAACCAAGTGCTCGCCGCCCGTTATGAGCTCACCGGCCATCTGGCCCGGGGGGGTATGGCGGACGTCTTCACGGCCAAGGACACCCTGCTGGGTCGGCAGGTGGCCATCAAGATCCTTCACTCCCAATTCTCCTCCGACCAAGCCTTCGTCAAACGCTTCCGGCGGGAAGCGCAAGCGGCCGCCAACCTCAGTCACCCCAACATCGTCTCCATCTACGACTGGGGCGAATCCGACCAGACCTACTTCATCGTCATGGAGCTGGTCGACGGCCGGTCACTGCGAGATGTCCTCAAGAGCGAGGGTGCGCTCCTCCCCCGCCGGGCGGTGGAGATCGCCGCCGAGGTGGCTACCGCTCTCGGGGTCGCCCACCAAGGCGGACTGGTCCATCGCGATATCAAACCCGGCAACATCCTCCTCACTCGCACTGGGGCGGTGAAGGTCACCGACTTCGGGATCGCCCGCGCCTGGGACGATTCCTCGGAGTTGACCAAGACCGGAGCTGTTATCGGCACCGCCACCTACTTCAGTCCCGAACAAGCCCAGGGAGTGGCCGCCGACGAACGTTCCGATCTCTATTCGCTGGGAGTGGTGCTGTACGAGATGCTCACCGGCCGGGCTCCGTTTCAAGGAGACACTCCGGTGGCGGTGGCCTACCAGCACGTTTCCACCGAAGCGCCCTTCCCTTCGAGCCTCAACCCGGACGTGCCGGCGGAGGTCGATCAGGTGGTGATGCGGGCGATGCACAAGGACCCCAACCACCGACACCAAACGGCCGAAGAACTCAGGCGCGACCTGGTGCGAGGCCTCGAGGGACCCGACCACCTGGCCAGCGAGGCTCCAACGCGGATCATCGATCGAACGATGGCGGCGGCGGCGAGCGGCCGAGGGACCGGCTCGCGTCCGGCGGTACAGCGGCCCAGCCAGCTCCCTTTCATTCTCACCGCCATGGGGCTTCTATTCACCCTCGGGCTTGGGGTCTTCCTGCTGTTTCAGATACTCGATCGTGGTAGCGCCGCCGCCGCCGACCAGTTGGTTGCGGTGCCCAACGTCGCCGGCATGAGCGAGCAAGACGCGCTGGCCACCCTCCAACAGCAGCAGCTCTTGGTCAACACCCAGCGGGAGCCGAGCGCCACCGTCGACGACGGCCGGGTCATACGGACCGATCCGCCCGCTGCCCTCCAAGTGAGCACCGACTCCACGGTCATCGTCTATGTGTCGACCGGCCGAGAGCTCTTCGAAATACCGGCCCTGGTAGGACAGACCCAGGAGTTGGCCGATCAAATCATCAAGGCGCAGGGGTTCCAGGTCGGGGGCATCACCCTTCGACCCGATACGACCCAACCGGCCGGAGTGGTCCTCGAACAGAGCCCCACCGCCGGGGTGCTGTTAGCGGTGGGGACACCGATCAATCTGGTGGTTTCGAAAGGTCCCGAACAGATCGTGCTGGCCGACTACACCGGAAAGCGCCAATTCGACGCCGCCTTCGACCTCGGCAAGCTGGGTTTGACCTACGAAGTGGAGTTCGAGATCTCAGAGGAAGTGCCGCAGGGATTCGTGATCCGCACTGACCCGGTCCCCGGAACCCTGCTGGCCCCCGGGACCCTGGTCAAGGTGATCGTCTCCGATGGTCCCCCTGTATCCACAGTTCCGAACCTAGCCGGGATGTCGGTGGAACAGGCCCAATTGACGGTGAGCGACGCCGGGTTCGTCTTCCGCATCGCCGCCGAGAAGAAGCTGACCGACAATCCCAACCTGGTGGGTTTGGTGGTCGAGCAGTTCCCCGGTCCGGGGGCGGCGGTCGCTCCCAACACCGTCGTCCAGGTCTACCTCGGCGAGCTTGCTCCCCCCCCCACCGAGGGCTGACCGTACCCAGGGCCCACAGATGAACCCAGGGTTGTGGGGCGTACCCAGTACTACCCAGGGCCCACAGATGAACCCAGGGTTCCAGGTAGTACGCAGTACTACCCAGAGCCCACAGTTGAACCCAGGGTTGTGGCACGGACCAGAGTGACGTCCAGCGCTTCGGCGCCGGTCAGTCGTCGAGGAAGTTCCGCAGCAGTGCCATCCCCTCGGTGGTGAGAATACTCTCGGGATGAAACTGAACGCCGGTGATCGGCAGCTCCTTGTGCCGAAGGCCCTGGACAACCCCGTCCTCCGACCAGGCGCAGGCGGTCAGTTCCTCGGGTACCCGCACCGCCGCCAGCGAGTGGTAGCGAGTGGCCACGAAGGGGTTGGAAAGGCCCTTGAACACCCCCGTCCCATCATGGCGAACCTGGGAGGTCTTGCCATGCTTGGGTTCGGGAGCCAAGCCGACCGAACCTCCGAACGCCACGACGATCGCCTGGTGGCCCAAACAGACTCCCAGGGTGGGGACCCGACGAGCGATGGTCTTTACGTACTCGACGCTGTAGCCGGCGTTCTCCGGCCGGCCCGGACCGGGTGAGATCACCAACCGATCGGGAGCCATCTCCCCGGCCTCCGCCGGCGATAGGACATCGTTACGAACGACAATGGGTTCCGCCCCCAATTGGCCCAGGTACTGAACCAGGTTGAAAGTGAACGAGTCGTAATTGTCGATCACCAATACCCGCATCGAGGCCGTTGAGGTTACCGCTACCCTTTCGCCGCGATGCCCGAGTCAAAAGGCCGAAGAACCAAGAAGAGCAGCAGCAACCGCCGACCGACCCCACCCGCTTCCGGTCTGAAGAAGACCAAGGTGCCGTCTCCACGCTGGTATGTCTGGACGATGTTCGGCCTCATGGGGGCCGGGGTCATCACGGTGTTGTTGCGTTACGTGGTGTTCACCAGCAACAACCTCGTATTAATAGGCGGCCTCGCCGCCCTCGCCGCCGGTTTCTTGATGACCACCAGCTATCGGTAGGGCTCTGTCGGCGGCTCCTGACGGGTTTCTTACAGGCTTGTAGTTATCCCCGATTTCATGCACAGGTAGTGGATAACTACCAGTGTGTAATTCAGCCCGGACTTACGGCCGCCAGACGGCGTCCATCTCCTCGCGACAATGCCGGGGGGGTGCGGTTTCCCGTAGGTTGGCTACGCGAACGGTCACTTCGGTGCCACACACCGAACACCGGTAGTCCTGGTCGACGTCAACCACATCGGCAGGATCAACCTCCGGCGGAGGGGTGGCGAGCAAGCGGAGTATGCGGGTCGACGCCACCCAAATCACCGTGCCGATCCCGACGGCGATGAGAAGCCGAAATAGGCCCAACTACAACCGTTCGATGATGGTGGCGTTGGCCATGCCCCCACCCTCACACATGGTCTGCAGGCCATAGCGACCGCCTGTGCGCTCCAACTCATGGACGAGGGTGGTCAGCAATCGAGCGCCGGACGCCCCCAACGGGTGACCGAGGGCGATCGCCCCCCCGTTGACGTTGGTGCGCGCCCAGAGGGCTTCTGGGTCGGAGCCGCCGTGTTCGGCCCGCCAGGCGGCGGTGACCGCCGCAAACGCCTCGTTGATCTCGATGAGATCGATGTCGTCGAGGGTGAGACCGGCTCTGGCCAGCACCTTGCTGGTGGCGGGGATCGGTCCGGTCAACATCATCACCGGATCCACCCCGGCGAGGGCAAACGACACGAAACGTGCGCGGGGGCGCAGCCCCAATTGCTTGGCCTTGGCGTCGCTCATGATCAGGACGGCGGCAGCCCCGTCGGAGATCTGCGAGGAGTTGCCGGCGGTGATCACGCCATCTGCCTTGAAGGCCGGTTGTAGGGAGGCCAGCTTCTCCATCGAGCTCGGCCACCTAATGCCCTCGTCCCGGGTCATGATCTCCTCTGTCCCATCGTCGAGAGATACCTGGACCGGAACGATCTGCGATGCGAACCGGCCCTCTGCGGTCGCCTCGGCAGCCCGCTGATGGGAGAGCAGCGACATCTCGTCCAGTTCCTGGCGGGACAGACCCCACTTCTCGGCGATCATCTCGGCGGAGATCCCCTGCGGCACGAGGCCCTGGGAGTAGCGCTCCAGCATCTTCGGCCCGAACGGCATGCCGGGACCCTGCTGGAAGGTGATGCCCATCGGCACTCGGGTCATCGACTCCACGCCGGCGGCCACCACCACGTCGTAGGCGCCGGCCATCACGCCTTGAGCAGCGAAATGAGCGGCCTGCTGAGACGATCCACATTGGCGGTCGATGGTGGTGCCAACCACCTCTTCGGGGTAGCCGGCGGCAAGGGCAGCATTACGACCGATGTTGGCGCCCTGCTCTCCGGTCTGGGAGACGTTGCCCATGATCACGTCTTCGATCAGACCCGGATCGATGCGGTTTCGCTCGACCAGTGCTTGCAAGGGGATGGCAGCAAGATCGACGGGATGGATTCCCTTGAGCTTCCCGTTCCGCTTGCCGGCCGGGGTTCGAACAGCATCGACGATGACGGCTGTGTTCATTCCGCATTCCTGCTTTCTTGTACCCCGCGGACTTGCCGGCGTTCTGGACCAACCACCTCGGGGGTGTTTGCGTTCCGTGGAGACGATGGGACTTGAACCCACGACCTCCTGCTTGCAAAGCAGGCGCTCTTCCAACTGAGCTACGTCCCCGCGGGCCTCCATTCTATGGCGTCGTCGAGCCGGGGCCATCTGGAACTACGGCCCCGGTCGGGATAGACTCTCGCCCCTCCAGGGGGCCCATAGCTCAGCTCGGTTAGAGCGCGTCCCTGATAAGGACGAGGCCCGTGGTTCAAATCCACGTGGGCCCACCAAGAATGCACTCACTCGGACGATGCGTCTGTCGACCTGGCTAAACGATGGAACGCCCTCCCCTGAGGAAGGGCGTTCCACGCCCACCGAGTGTCGGAGTATCGGGTTGGATTCCCCGAGATCACCACGGCCGCGAACTCCAAGCAGCCGACTACATGAACTGAGCCGAGAGGCTGACGGTGAAGCCGAGTACGCCGTCGTAATACCAACGGCCCACGAGCTGGTGAGTTCCGGTGAGACCGCCAATGAAGGTGGCCTCCCAAGTGTGACTCAGGTAGCCCGAAAGCGCGGTGGTCTTCTCCGTCGCCGCCACGGGGGCACCATCGAGGTAGAGCTCGAAACGGCCCAGGGCCGGATCAAGAGCACTCGACGGCACCGGCAAGTCGCTTTGAAAGCCCTCTCGAATAGTGAACGTGCGGCCCGCGGGGTAACGCCCGGATGCGACGCAGTCGATCGGACCTGATGGCGGGACGGTGCAAACCAACAGGTTGGTGGTGTCGAAGAACGACACCGTCCAGATCACGTTCAGGGTCCGCGCCAAGAAGGAGGCCATCTGCTCCCGGGTGACCAATGTTGACGGGGAGAAGGTGGTGGCGGAGGTGCCGGAGGTGATGCCGGAGCTGGCGCACCTGATTGATGGCAGCCTGACTTTCCGCACCGAGAGCGGCGATGTCGGTGAAACCCTGGGTGGAGCCGTCGGGAAGCGTCACCCCTACCGCCCTGACCGTCCGGACCAGAAATACTGCCATCTGCTCTCGAGTCACTGCCGCCTCAGGCCCATAGGTCGTCGGCGAAGTATCGGCGGTGATGCTGAGCTCGGCCAACTGGTATACGGCCAGTTGCGCCTTGGTTGTGAGAGCGCCGATATCGCTAAAACCAGACGGTGTCCCATCCGGCAGTGCCTGTACGAGGCTGGCGGTCCGGGTCAGAAACAGCGCCATCTGCCACCGGGTTACCGGTTGCGAGGGGCCGTAGGTGCCCGTCTGGGTCGTGATGCCCCAATGGGCGATACAGTCGATATCGCGTTTGTGAATGTTCGCTACGTCGACGTCGCTGAAACCTGCGTCGGGCGTCGTCGCCGGACAGGGGAGCGTGTCCACCGTCTGGGCTGACGCCTGTGTGGCAGATGTCGCCACCAGGGTGGCGATCAGCGAGGTCACCAGCAGCGTCCGAACGCTGCGCATGTGTGCCTCCTTATGCTGTCGCCGGCCGCATGCCAGCGACCATCCATGACGATTGGAGTGTCTTACTCGGCGTGCAGCAAAGGAATCCGGCACTCAACTGATCGAATCGGTCGGGGAACCCCGAATAGTCCGGTCGGCGGCGCGCTCTTGGGGTCGCACTGTCCAAGCCGGACGTCTCTGGTTGAGCACACAAGGGACTAGGAAGCTCACTCCGCTAGGGTCTCGCCGGTTACACAAGCAACGACATGTCGGAGTCCCAAGTCCTCGCCCCGGTACCGCTTGCCGGGTATCCGCCGGAAGTCGGCCTCGCTTTGTGGTCGTTGGAAGACGCTCGGGCGAGGACACTGGGCTATCTGAATGGGACCGGCGATGCCGTCGTCAACTGGACGCCGACCTCACAGCGGTACGGGATCGGGACGCTGCTCTATCACATCGTCGTCTTCGAGATGGACTGGTTGTTTGCCGACCTCCTCGGCGAACCACTACCTCCGGAGGTCGAAGCAGTGCTGCCTTACGACCTGCTGGCGGCGGACGGGAGCTACACCATGGTCGTGGACGAGAGCCTCGCTGTTCACGTCGCGCGCATGGAACGGACCCGTTCGATTCTGCTCGGTGCGCTCCGAACCATGTCAGAGGAGGATTTCCAACGGTTGCGAGAGTTCGATACGCCTGCTTCGCCGAGGTGGATCGTTCATCATCTCGCCCAGCACGAGGCCGAACACCGGGGCCAGATCTGGGAAGTCCGGGTCGCTGCCGAAAGGCACCTGGCAACTGGTTGAACGGCTCCGGCCTGCCCGGTCTAGTGCTCTGTGCACCAGGGCGAGCCTCAACGGGTTACTCCCCCGCCGCCCTGACCGTTCGGCGTCCCAGTGGCAGCTCGCGTCAGCAGAAGAGTTGCCCCCTTAGACTCTCCTTCGATGTCACGGCGTCCCTTCGTCTTCTTGTTCGCCCTCGCCGCCACCGCGCTCGGTCTGCTCGTCCGCCGGTTGCGCCAGGAGGAAAAACCCGCCGGCTCTACCTGGCGACCGATCAAACTTTGAGGGTTCT
>Ga0209431_10003267_pt1 | contig 12952 bp, 8 predicted proteins | sample RifCSP13_3_FD_184021 | JGI IMG/M metagenome (GOLD analysis project Ga0209431, IMG submission 184021) | Soil microbial communities from Rifle, Colorado - Rifle CSP2_sed 13_3 (SPAdes) (version 2) | ecosystem: Environmental > Terrestrial > Deep subsurface > Rock core/Sediment | place: Rifle...
CTGGCCTTCTCCGAGCATCTCACGCACTGTTTTCGAGAGGGCACGGCGGAATTCGGGGATGCGCTCGGTTGGGATGGCGAGGCCAGCCGCCATTGGGTGGCCGCCGAAGCTGGACAGCAGCTCGGCCTGGGCGGCAATGGCCGCGGTGATATTACAGCCTGCCACCGAACGGGCCGATCCGCGGGCGATCCCGCCCGGTGCGGCCGAGATCAGCACCACCGGGCGGTTGTAGCGTTCCACCAGGCGGCTGGCGACGATGCCGATCACCCCCGCCGGCCAGGCCGGATGTGACAATACCAGCGCGGCGGAATCCAACAGGGAAGGATCGCGCTCGAGCTGCGCCAGGGCGGCTTGAAAGACCTGCTCGGTTTGCAGCTGGCGCTCGGCGTTCAATCCTTCCAGCTGCTCCGCCAGCAGGCGCGCCCGGCCGAGGTCCAGCGTTGTCAGGAACTCCACTGCCTGGTTGGCGTCAGACAGTCGGCCGAGGGCGTTTAAGCGCGGACCCAGGATGTAGGCGATATGCTCCTCGGTCAACCCGGCCGGGTCGATCTCGGCCGTTTCCAGCATGACTTTCAGCCCGAGGCGGGTGGGGGTGCGCAAGGCTTCGATCCCGCGCTGCAGCAGGTAACGGCTTTCTCCCTTGAGTAAAGCCAGGTCAGCTACGATCCCCAGGGCGACCAGGTCGAGGAACTGGCTGGCGCCACCGGGATGCCCGGTCTGCACATAGAGAGCTTCGGCCAGCTGGTAAGCCACTCCCACTCCAGGCAGGGTTTCCAAGGGATGCCCGGGCGGGAGTAACTTCGGGTTGACCAGCGCGCAGGCGGCGGGCAGATGCTCTGGTAAGTCATGGTGGTCGGTGACGATCACATCCACCCCTTGGGCATTGGCATAATCGATGGCGGTGTGGGCGCTGATGCCGGTATCGCAGGTCAAGATCAGCTGCGCCCCGGCCTGGATCACCTGTTGCAAAACCGGAAGGTTTACGCCATGTGACTCTGTCTCCCGAACCGGAATATGGTAGGTGACGTTTGCCCCCAATTCTTTTAGGGTGGAGACCAGCAGGGTGGTTGCCGTTTGGCCGTCCACATCGAAGTCACCCCAGACGCAGATGGCTTCGCCTTTGCGGATGACGTCGATCAGCCTGACGACAGCCCGCTCCATCCCGGGCAGTTCCAGGGGCGAGGTGGGGAGATAAACTTGCGGATCGAGGAAGGCCCTGGCTTCGGCCAGGGCGGTTACCCCACGCCGCGCCAGCACTTCAGCGATTAACGGATGACCACCAACGCCGCGCTGGAATTCATCGGGAAAAAGGATAGCTTGAGGTTCGAGCCAGGAGGACATGAGGAAGGATGAAGAACGAAGGACGATGGACGATGGACGAATGATAAAGGACGAACGTTCGTCGTTGGTCATTCGTCTTTCGTCAGAATTCTATCTCGGCGATCTGGTCGAAGTCCAGGGCGAATTCTATATGCTCGACCGCGACCTCCTCCATACGGGGGAGGGGACCGGCCTGGACGCCGCGCTCACACAATGAACGATAGGTGCAATAATCGCAACGTTCGACGTGCTGAGTGAGGGGGAAATCCCCCTCTGGCAGGCCGGCGATCTCCGTCACCAGCCCGGCCAAAAAAACTTTGTCCTTGTGGTATTGCCCGGCGCTATAAGGGAAACGCTCCGGTTCTTGGGGGAAACCTGCAAACCAGTAAACCATCTCGACCAGGTGGGGCTGGATTGGCTGGCCGCCGTTCAACGCAGCCCCGGCTTCAACCAACAAGAAAGGGTAGACGCGGGTTTGCAGGCGCTCGGCCAGCCATTGGCGCGGCGGGCGCTTATGGGAGGTCTTCCAATCGATGACTGCCAGGCGCATGCCGGACTCCGACCGGATACGCAGGATGGCGTCGTACTTCGCCACCAGGCGGTAGCCTTCCAGGGGAGCTGCAAGCGACACTTCTACACCAAGCGTCTCGTTTGAATCCAACAAGCTTGGGGCGGATTCCAGGTAATTCCGCCACCAGCGCGGGAGGTCACCCTTGGTCCCTCCAGCCAATCCGGACAGGCGCTCGGCAGGCATGCCGAGCAGGTGCTGTTGCACCAGGCGGTGGAAGGCAGCCCCATTCAACAGGCGCTGCTCATTCTCCCCGGCCGGTTCGGCTTCGATGGCCGGCCAGGCCAGCTGCTCCAGATAGCGCAGTTGGAAGCGGCGGCGGCAGTCTACATAATCTTGCAGGTTGCCCTGGCTGAAAAGAAAATCGCTCGGCAGGGTCATGATTCCGGTGCTCCTCCAAGGTGTTTTTCCCAAAATGAAAGCAGCTCGACAAAGGGGAGCGCCGGCCGGGCAGGCGTTCGTTCGTTATTACGACCGGTGTTCCAGGTGACGATCAGCTCCCGTCTGGCGCGGGTGAGGCCCACATACAACAAGCGCAGCCGTTCGGCGACGTAGTCAAGGCGCGCCTGATGGGTCGGCGTGCCCTCTTTGTACCAGGTATTTTCGTCGGTGGAGAAGGCGATGTCCAGCTGATCGAGGGCTTCCGCTTCAAGGTTCAAATGGTCACGCAGGTACCAGGGCTCAGAAATGTAGCGGTCGTTTGCCATCCCAGATGGGAAATCATAGTTGTTGACCGACATCAGGTAGACCCGGTCCCATTCCAATCCCTTGGCCTTGTGCATGGTGGTGACGAAGACCTTGCCTTTGTAACGATCGGGTTCAATGGCGGTATCTTCGTCGCTGAATCCCAGGAAACGGCGCTCGTTGCGGGCGATCACACCCAATTCCTGGGAGAGCTCCGGTAATCGCCACTCCAGGTGGGAGGCGCTCGCCCGGCGCAGGATCAGGGCCAGCTTATGGGCGATGGCCAGGTCGGCGGGAAGCTGGAATAAATCCTGCGCCACGCTGAGCAGCAGCTGGTCGATGGGCAATTGAGCTGCTCCCTGCCAGCGCCGGGCGAGGTGGCGGAATGCTTCTAGTTCTGCGTAAATCCCTGCGTCTTCTTCGAGAAGGGATAGCCCCTCCAGCCAGTCCTGGCCGGCGCGCGGCCAGAGGTAATCCTCGACCTGGCGGCATTTGCCCAGCAATTCAGCAACCTGTTTCACCCGTCCGGCGGTCTCGGGGTTTTCTCTTTCGGCGCGCCGCCAGGCCTGATAAGCCGTCTCCAGCTTGCTCGCCGATCCAGGGTCGGACAGATAATTGATCACGGAACCCAGGGCTCCCGCAGCCTGGCGGGTAGAGCTGGTGCTGCGCAGGACCTCGACGTAATCCAAAGCGCGGCGCTTGAGCTCGGTGACCAGTTCAAAGCCCCGCTGGTTGCGCGGTACGAGCACGGCCACGGTATCGTCTGGATGAGCTGGCAACCAGCGGGCAAGCGAGTCGGCCACAGCCTGAATCTCGCGCTCGGGGGATAATTTTTTGTCGATGATGCGGATTTGCCTGGGATCGTCGGGCGGGTTAGGCTGGGGGTCGCCGGGCGGAGCAGGCTTAATTAACGGCTCAGCCAGGGCGTCGCGCACTTCAGGGCGCGGGTGCTCGGTTTGCGTCCACTGGATCAAATGATTGGCGAGGGTGATGATGCTTAGGGTGGAACGCCCAGAATCGGGCAGTTCCTGGGCTTGAACGCCAGTTTCGGTCAAGAAATCGCGTAAGAACTGGGGGCTGGCGGTGGTGAAGGTTTCGAAGATGGCCTGGTTGGGATCGCCGACGCGCACCCAATTGCCGTCCCTTCCTACCAAGAGGCGCAGGACCTTTTCTTGCAGGCGGCTGCTGTCCTGGGCTTCGTCTTCCAGGATAAACGGCCAGCGCTGAGCCAAGCGCTGCAGGTACTGCCCGTCCAGCTCCAGGGCCTGGAGTGCCAGGCGAATCAGGTCGTCAAAGTCGACTGCGCCGCGGTAAGCCAGGGCGCGCTGGTAGTCGGCATAGATGGCGCAGCCCATCTCGGCCAGCGGCAGGGGAACAGGCAACTGGTCCAGCTGGGAACGCAAGACGGGAGGTGTGAGCTGCAGGTCTTTGGCGTAGCGGATGATGCTGGAGGCCAGCCCGCTGACCAGGTCAGGCAGTTGATCGCGGCGGATCCAATCGTGCCGGGTCTCTTCTTCAGGATTGAGATAATCATCCAACGCATATGAGTTGCCGCGCAGCCAGGCTCTGGCGACCTCCTCGAGGATCTGATCTGCAGCACGCTCGTCGATGATCTGGAAGTCCTCGTCCAGACCGACCAGCCCCGGCCGCTCGCGCACGATATCGTGCGCCAGGCCATGCAGCGTGCGCACCCGGTAACCCAGGTAGGGCAGCAGGCCGCGCTGCTGGACGAAAGCGCTCACCCGGCGGGAGAAGTTATCTACGGCGGCGTTGACCAGGGTAACGACCAGCACCTCCTGATCGTCCTCGAGCAGCCCGCTGGCGATGATCTCGGCTGCCAGATAGGAGAGAATCTGCGTCTTGCCGCTGCCAGGCACGGCGGAGACGCCCATCTTACCGCCACGGTAGGCGAGGATCTCTTGCTGTTTGGGACGAGGGGTAAACATTTGCTGGTGGTAAACAGGTAGTCAGGTATAAAGGTAGCCAGGTAAGCGGATGATCCGTTAATTGGCTAGACAAGTGGGGCCTCAGCGGGAAGGTCGCGTAAGAGGCGCTGAATAGCCTTGAGCAGGGGACCTTGCTGCTCGAAGCCCTGTTCGCCGAGCTGGCTCAAGCCCAGGTAAATCTTGCGGCGACAGCGGCGCGCCAGGCCAAGCGTCAGGCGATGTAAAGACTGCAGGTTGGCCTGGACTTCATCCGAATCTGTCCAGACCGATCCGACTTCCCACTGGCGGCTGAGCACATAGGGGTGGGTGAGCGGCTGGTAGAGACGTTCAAACCAGCCTTGGCCACCGACGTCTAGCCAGAACTGGTACTCTACCGGCCGGTTGGCCATCAGGAAGGTGTAGGCCGGGGCAAGCAATACGGCGTCCTCGGCTTCCAGTTCCCAGCTGCGGATGTACTGCGCCGCCACCACCCCATCCTGGACCATCTGGACGTACTCCTTACCCAAGGGGGTCTCATCCTCAGGCAGGTTCCCGGCGACGACCCAGCGGAACTTGCGCGCCGACTCGATCAGGTTAGCAGCCACCTTACCTTTATCGTAGTCGCGGTGAAAACCATACCCAGGCTGGGAAAGCAGCTCGCCGAACAAGCGGCTCCAGAAGTAGTCCAGTTCTTCCACCGGGCGGGGGATATAGTTCTCGATCCATATTCGCAAAGCTTCATAACACCCGCCCAGGGAGAAAGTGATGCGCTCCTGCATCTCGGGATTGAGGCGGTCGAAGGAGGTCAGGGTGGGCTGGCCCTGGCGAAGGCGGTAGACGATCTCAGCCAGGAGCTGCGCCCGCACCAGGTCCATGCCTTCGATGGCCTGGATCAGGGCGTAAGCCACGTCGAAGCGCGTCGGGCGTAAGCCCCAGCCAGGATGAGCCAGGGAGGCCAGGGTCAACAGGCACTGCGCGGCTGGTTCTTCGCGCAGGGAGCGCGAGGGGCGGTGCGAGCGGACCGGGATGCCGCGCTGCCCTAGCCGCTCCGCCAGCGAGAAGCGCAGGGCATCGCTCAAGAAGGGGGCCAGGACGACGATCTCGCCGGGGGACACCCCTTCGTCGTCTACCAGGCAAGCGATCTGCGCCGCCACCCAATCCAGCATTTCGGGGTGGTAGCGGTGGTAGGCGAATTCGAGAGCCTCACCCACCCTTTGGCCTCCTGCTTCTTCTGAAGCATTCGTTTCAGGAGAGGCAGGAGAAGCGGAGCTGGGGAGGTCGAGGCCAGCCGAGCGGTTCAGCGCTTGGCCTAAATGGACAGCAAAGGTCTTGATCTCTGGCGAGGTGACGAAGGATGCGTCGAAGATGACCTGCTCCTGGCACTGGTCCTGGAGGGCATAGGCGCTGTGCAGGTCGGCTCCCAGGAAGAGGCGGTAGCCGGCGTCCTGGTCGTAGATCAGCAGTGCCGAGTCGAATTTGGACAGCCATTCTCGCAACAGGTCGTGGGTGATGGGGGTGTCCTCCTCCAGGTTGTCGACGATCAGGTGGCGATAAGTGGCCAGCAGGTAATCCCGGCAGGCTGGCAGCGGCCATAGGTGTTGAACGAAGACTTCCACCTGCAGCGAGAAGTCGAGCAGGTTGTGGGCCAGGCAATATTCCCTGAAGCGAATTGCAGCTTCCTGAGCGTCGGCGTACACGCGCGCCTGGCTGGTCTCGCCGAGCCAGGCGCGTCCCAGACGCTCGCCAATCTCAATGTAGGGAAAGCCCACCACGGCGGCCTTGTTGAGGTTGTCCACCACCTGGCTGTACAAGCGGTTGGGGGCGATGGTGATCGCCTCGAAGAAACCCTGGTCTAGCATCGGCCGCACCTGACGAGCCATATAGTACTGGGCGGTCTCCAGGGTCAGGAAGACGGGCGGGGCGTCGGGGTGGGCGAACCCGGCCGGCGCGGCGACCAGCGGCCAGAAGAGCTCCACCATGCGCTGGGCCAGGCCGCCGATGGTCAGCAGGCTGACCTGCCCGCCGGCGACGACGCTCGGATGGCGCAGAGCGGCGTAATACGGCCGGCCGAGGGTACGCTGCGGCAGGAGCAAGAGGATCGAGTCGCCGCGCACGCCCTGGGCCATCAGGTGGAGCAGGCGCTCAACGCCGACGGTAGTCTTTCCGCAGCCGGCGGGGCCTTGGAGGAAGGTCTTGGCGTCGAGGGGTCGTTCGATCAGGGTGAGCTGATCAGGAGATAAAGAAATAGGGGACATGAAAACAGGGAAAACATTACACGATAGGTATCTGAAGCCGATTATAACCGATAGGTAATATTTCCCATTGGAAGACCCCGGAATCTGGAGTATAGTGGTGGTATTAGATCCACTTTAAAGGAAGGAGCAGTGTTATGGACAAACAATCAAGCCATCCCGCAGCCTGGTTCGCAGGCATGATGATTGGAGGATTGGTCGGTGCAGGCGTAGCCTTGCTGACCGCACCCCGCAGCGGTGAGGAAACCCGCACCATGATCCGGCAGAAAAGCGTTGAGTTGAAGGATCGAGCGGCCGAGACGATCGAGGAAACCCGGTCCCGGGCTGGAGAACTGGCGCAAACGGGCAAAGAGCGCGTCGCAGAGATGACGAAACGCGGCCAGGAAGCAATCGCCGAGAAGAGTAATGGCGTAAAGAAAGCCTTCTCGGGATTGAAGGAGGGGATTGGTGCGTATACCAAACAGGCTGAGGCGGATGCCCCGGCTGGATTGCCAAAGGCTGAAATCTCACACTAGTGCGGCATAAAGATATTGGACACGGATAAACGCGGGTGAAGATAACGATTTAGAATAATCCGTTTAGATTCGCGCAAATCCGTATCCTGAAAACAACCGATCCAGACCTCGGAGGTTTGCAAGCAACGAAACCTCCGAGGTCTGTAATTGAGATATAATTGGGCGTACCCGCTGACCAAGGGGTAAAATCCAAGTTTTTTATCGCGGAAAAGGTTATGTATATCGATCCAAATTCTGGGGGCTTATTGTTCCAGGTGTTGCTCGTCATTTTTGGCGTATTCTCCGGGGTGGTGCTGCTATTCTCCAGCAGGATTAAGATGGGCATCGCCAGGCTGCGGCGGGCCTTCCGGCAAAAATTTGGGGAGGATAAAACCCCGGATTCTTAGTACGCCCATCTCATAATGCGAACCATCCTGATCGGCTTAGACGCGTTCGACCCGGCGTTTTTTGAGCAGCTGCATTCCAAAGGCAAAACCCCCAACCTGAGCAAATTTGTAGACGCTGGTGGGTATGCCCGCCTGCGGGTGGCTGACCCGCCGCAGAGCGAAGTGTCCTGGACGAGCATCGCCACCGGCCTGAACCCCGGCGGTCACGGGCTGTTCGATTTCGTCCACCGCAACCCGGCCTCGTACGGGCTGCAGGTTTCCCTTTTGCCCACCCAAAGAAACTTGCTGGGGCTGCAGTTCATCCCGCCACATGGCGCCCGCACGATTTTCGACGAAGCAGTGAGTGATGGGTATCCGGCGACTTCCTTGTGGTGGCCAGCCTCGTTTCCCGCCCGGCTGGCATCGCCGGTGCGCACGATCCCAGGCCTGGGCGCGCCGGACATTCTGGGCCGGCTGGGGGTGGGCGTTTACTTTTCCGTCGAGCTGCCTGGGGAAGACAGTGAAAGAAAGACGCCAACCAGACCATTAGCTCAAAAAGGCCGCCATCGCTACGCCGGTACATTCGAAGGCCCAGCCCAAAAGACGATCTCGGGCACAAAGACCTCCACGGTTGAATTCGAGCTACAGCTGGATGGGGTGCAATCTGGGTCGGGATCAGCCCGTTTGTTCATTGGCCAACAGGCGATCGATCTGGAAATGGGGAGCTGGAGCCCGATCTTCGAACTGACTTTCAAGGTCGGGTTTAGCCTATCGATCAAAGCCATCACGCGCGCTATTATAAGCGGGGCGACGCCCGTACCGGGAGTATATTTTTTACCCCTGCAGCTGCACCCGCTGTCTGCTCCCTGGCCTTATGCCGCACCCAAAGGATTCGTAAAAGGTATCTGGAATGCATGCGGACCCTTCCTCACGCTGGGTTGGCCGCAAGACACGACCGCCCTGGAAGAAGGGTTCATCAACGATGCACAGTTCCTCGACCTGTGCGATCGGATCGATGAAGAACGGGAGCAGGTCTTGATGCACCTGTTGGGCTCGTTCGATGAAGGCGTAATGGCTTGCGTATTCGACAGCCTCGACCGGATTCAGCACATGTTCTGGAAAGACGGGCAGGATGTGCTGGAAGCCCGCTACACAAAGCTAGATGCGCTGGTTGGACGGGTGCAGGAGAAGCTGGCCTCGAAATTTGGCCAAGAAAACGCCCGCTTGCTGGTCGTCTCCGATCACGGCTTCGGTGTATTTAACTACAAAGTCCACCTCAACCGCTGGTTGGCCAATCGTGGTTATCTCACGCCACAGCAGCCGGGTGAAACAGGCGATCTTAAAGGGGTGGATTGGGCAAAAAGCCAGGCGTACGCCCTTGGGCTGAACAGTCTCTACCTGAACCTGGAGGGCCGAGAAGGCCAGGGGATCGTCCCAGCCAGCAGGAAATCCGAGCTGCTCCAATCCTTGCGAGAGGAATTGCTCCAATGGCGGGGGCCGGATGGTGGGCAGGTAGTGCAAAACGTGCTCTCCCAGGCGGAAGCTTTCCAGGGGCCGCTGGCAGAATATGGGCCGGACCTGCTGGTAGGTTATCGCCCGCCGTATCGGGCCTCAGCCGAGACGGGATTGGGTGGGTGGAAGGCAGAAGAAATCCAAACCAACCGCGATCACTGGGGGGCCGATCACTGCTTCGCGGCCAGTATGGTGCCGGGTGTATTGTTCTCCAACCGGAGCCTGGTCGACTTGCCAACCCCCTCTTATGCTGACCTGCCGACCCTGGCGATCGGCAAAGCGCTCCGTACGAGCGATTCCGCTCCCCCCCCGACCTTCAGCGATGAAGACCAGGAGACGATCGAGAAAAGGTTGAAAGATCTTGGCTATCTCTAATACAAAACGTTATTCCAGGCAAGGGCTGTGGTCGCTGTTTTTAATGTGCGCCTTCCCGCTGCACGTCTGGACGATCATCCTGGCGTTAAGGGATTTCTCCTGGGTGACTGAGCGCACGAATGCATGGGATGCCATCGGGGTGATTTCTTACGGGATGGTTTTTGCCCTGATCGAAAGCCTGGTGGTTTTCCTGGCAGCTGTCCTGCTTGGATTCCTGGTCTCCAGGCAGTGGGATGAAGGTCGGCGCATTGCCTTGCTGAGCGTTCTGGTGCTGATCACCGCTTTATGGGCCATGACGAGCCAGCTTTATTTTCTTTGGGGAGTTTCTCTTCCCGAGCAAATGATGCGCTTCCTGGCCCAATCGGAGCACCCGGTGAGAGTCCTTTACGCGACCGGCCTGGCTTTGGTTCTGCCCACAGTTCTGATCCCTGCCTTTCTGGTGCTGAAATCGAACAAGGTGTTCCACTTTGTCCGGGAACTCACGGAACGGCTTTCCTTGCTGACTATGTTTTATCTGGTTCTTGACGCAGGTGGGCTGGTCATCGTAGTGGTCCGAAACTTATGATTGGATAAATCTTCCGGGAAGTTGGTAATGGAGAAAATGAATCGTCCCCTCGATCGACGTGAATTCCTCAAATTAGCTGGGTTGTTGTCCTTGAGTTACGCCATCCCCCAGTTCGGGGTGGCACCCGGCGCATCGCAGCCGACTCCCGGAGGCCAGAACGTGCTGCTGGTCGTTTTCGACGCGCTCTCGGCCTACCATACTTCGCTTTATGGATATCACCGCCAGACGATGCCGAACCTGGATCAGCTGGCCGAACGGGCGATCGTGTATCATAACCATTTCGCCGGGGGCAACTTCACCACGCCTGGGACAGCCTCCCTCCTGACGGGCACGCTCCCCTGGACGCACCGGGCAATCAACCACAATGGGACGGTGGACGGATCCTTTGTGAAGAAAAATATCTTTTATGCCTTCCGGAATCATTACCGCATCGCCTACTCCCACAACCCGCTGGTGAACACCCTCTTGTTCCAATTCACAGAGGACCTGGACGAGTTCATCCCCCGGGAAAGGTTATTCCTGGCGAGAGATGGCTTTATCCAGACGCTGTTCAAGACTGATGAGGATATTGCCACGGTAAGTTGGGCGCGTACTATAAAAAGAAGAGAGGAAGGGTACGCATATTCGTTATTCTTAGCTCACCTCTACGAGCAATACCGGGAAGGCAAGGTCGCCAATTTCAAGCCATTCTTCCCGCGCGGACTCCCGAATACCGGCGGCGACAACTATTTCCTGCTTGAGCAGGCAATTGATCAGCTAGGGGGCCAGCTTGGCGCCTTCCCGCAACCCTTTTTTGGCTATTTCCACTTTCTGCCGCCGCATTACCCCTACAAAACCCACCGGGACTTTTATGGCAAGTTCGAAAGGGATGGCTGGATGCCGGTTGAGAAGCCAGCCGATCTATTCTCGCAAGAGAAATCAACGAAAACCTTGTTGAAATGGCGGATATGGTATGACGAGTATCTGCTTTATGTCGACCGGGAGTTCCGCAGACTCTTCGATTACCTGGAGGCGTCCGGACTGCTGGAGAATACCTGGGTGATATTTACCTCCGATCATGGCGAGATGTTTGAGCGCGGCATCAGCGGTCATATCACACCCGTCCTTCACCAGCCAGTGATCCGTGTCCCGTTATTGATTTTTAAACCCGGACGAGAGACGAGAGAGGACGTGTATACGCCGACCAGCGCCATCGATATGTTGCCCACCCTGCTGCAGGTGACCGGGCAGGAAATCCCAGATTGGGCGGAGGGGGTCGTGCTGCCGCCCTTTGCACCAACAAGTCCAGATCCCGAGCGCAGCCTGTACACGGTGCAAGCCAAGCATAACGAAAAATATGCCCCGCTGACTCGAGCTACCACTACAATCGTGAAAGGCCGACACAAACTTCTCTATTTCTTCGGTTATGATGATCTGGTGGGACGCGAACGAATAGAGCTCTACGATCTTGAAGAGGATCCCCAGGAACTCAATGACCTATATCTAGCGCGGAAAGAGGTTGGTGCAGAGCTGCTCGACGAATTAAGGGCAAAACTGGCAGATGTAAATAAGCCGTACCTTTAAGTCGTTAAGCAGGGGGAGAAAATTAGACACGGATGACGCAGAAAAAAATTAGCAGTCTTCCCCGAAGTCGAAGGCTTCAATGTTCCACATCTCGCTGATGGCGGTGGGGTCGAGGGTGAAACCGCACATATCTGGGCGTGTCACGGCCAGTTTCAGGCGCAGGTAGAGCGGGATCACCGGAAGCTCGCTGGCGAAGATCTCCTGCACCTTGAGGTGGCTCTCAACATAACCTGCTTGGCCGGGGAGGGATTCCTGGGCTGACCGGCAGGCCTGGTCGTACTCGGGGTTGCTGTAACCGGTCTCGTTTTGCCCACCCCAGCCTATCGGGAACAGAGGCATGCCATTCTCACCTAAGATATTGGGATCGCCGGGGATCTGCTCCGTCGTCCACAGATCGCACGGCGGTTGGACACCGGTCAACCAGGCGAAATGAGCCAGATCAAACTGGCGGCCAAATAGAAGTCCTTCCGGGCCGGGCGCGAAGAGCACGCTCGCCTCGGCGAATTGCAACTCGACTCCAATTCCGCATTGGGCCAGCGACTCAGCCAGGACTGCGGCTGCTCCCCGGCGCTGCGCGGCGGTGGTCGTAGCATAGGTAAACTTGAGCGGCGTGCCATCGAGCACGTCAGGGACACCGCGCGCCACGCGGGGCGTCCCTGAGCTCCCGTCGTCGTCAATCCAGCCCACTTCGGTTAACATGGCTGCGCCAGCCGATGGGTCGAAACTATATTTCGGCACATCTGGGTTAAAGAGCGGGTGCTCAGCTGGCAGGTACGAATCAGGCACCGCCGACAGGCCATGCAGGACTGTCTCCACCACCCGCTGGCGATCCATGCACAAGGCAATCGCCTGGCGGGTACGCGAGTCGCCGAAGAAATTGGGCCGGTCGACGCCCAGCTGGTAGCCGTCGTCATAGGAAACTGGGCGGATGCCAAAGTCGGCATGCTCCCAAACAGTGCCGGTCGCAAAATGAGCATCTAGTTGACCAGCCGAGTCGTATTCCAGCAGCGATTCTGCTTGCTCATCCTGCCAGGCCAGGCTGGCTTCCTGGTCGAGCACATCACAGGCGCCGTTCATCAGATCGTACAAGTTCTTCTCCGCCTCCTGGCCCACAATGCGAAAGATGACCTGGTCGAAGCGGGGCAGGCCTTCCCCGGCGCGAAAGTAGTAAGGATTCTTCAATAACCGGATGTGGTCGCCTGGCACCCAGCGGTCGATCTGATAGGGTCCCCAGCCCAGTGGTTGGCGAGCCGCTTCCTGGGCCTCGAACAGTTCTTCTGGTGAATATCCGGCCAGCACGTGTTCTGG
>Ga0209431_10003269_pt1 | contig 12943 bp, 9 predicted proteins | sample RifCSP13_3_FD_184021 | JGI IMG/M metagenome (GOLD analysis project Ga0209431, IMG submission 184021) | Soil microbial communities from Rifle, Colorado - Rifle CSP2_sed 13_3 (SPAdes) (version 2) | ecosystem: Environmental > Terrestrial > Deep subsurface > Rock core/Sediment | place: Rifle...
AGGCGCCTCGGAGGTGGTTGTTTTGGTTGGTGCCTAACTTCTACCAAAGAGGCTATTGTTTTGTCAACGGTTCATTACGGGGTGCCTTTCGCACCAAAAACTAAACTAAGTTGCAGATCAGAGGGTATACTCTCGAGAAAGTGAGGCAATGAATGGCTGAATTTTACCCTGAAGTACTGACGATCCAGGAGACATCTGAGTATCTACGTATTCCGGTCTCGTCACTTTATCGATTGGCTCAATCTGGAAGAATTCCTTGTCAAAAAGTAGGACGACATTGGCGATTCCACCGAGGAACCTTGGATCGATGGGTTGCAGGAGGGGTAAAGTTTGAAAGCCTCTATAAGAAGCCAGGAGTCCTCGACTTCTCATGAAATCCCCGAGTACAGCCGAAGGTCATCGAGAAAGACTTCGACAAAGGTTCAATGAGAATCCACATTCACTCTCTGATACAGAGAGATTGGAACTGCTGCTGACCTATATCATCCGACGGAAAGATGTCGCACCACTCGCACGTGACTTAATAACTCACTTTGGTGGCTTACAGGCGGTAATTGCTGCTCCTTCTGAGCAGCAAATCGAGATCGATGGGGTAGGTGAGTCCACAATCACATTTTTTCAACTATTACACAGCATAATGGTCGAGTCTTCAGAGGTATCCAGTGATATGTCCCCAACTAAAAAAAATACACCCTATCCCCAACTCAACTTGTTTGAGTTAGAACCAAAGATTGCAAAACCATCTTCGTCTGGTTATCCGGCAAAGAAAAAGCCAGCTATCAAAGAACGTCTAATGCGCGTATTTGCCAATGACGAGATCGGCAATTCGTTAACCTTCTTACCTCAAGTGAGAAATTTTCAATCTCTGGATGATTTCAAAAGATATTTACAAGAGAAACTCCCTTACAATGCAGCTGAAACTCGACAACGACGTGCCAATTACATTATCGAACGCTTCTATCCTGATAACGATATCGATACCCCACTCACTTATTTCGTTACTCATTGCTCAGCGGAAATCGATCTCAAACCTGCAGTTTTTTATCACGTCCTCAAAGCTGAACCGATCGCAACTAAAGTAGCAGATGAATTCATTTGGCCGGCGCTGCCTATTGGCCGCATCGAGAGAGAGCAGTTGCGCGAATTTGTTGTGCGCTATCTACCGGATGCCAGCCCATCGTCGCAGAAAAATATGCTGCGTGCACTGTTTTATACCTATGACTTACTAGGTATTGGCTCCGCAAATGACACAATCTTGCGTTTTCAATTACATAAAGGAACGTTGGAGAGTTTTCTTTACATTTTCACCAGTGAATTCCCTCAACCCGGTATATATCCTTTTGATGCGCTTTACAGTGGTCCAATGCACCTCTGGCTATTGTGGGATCGGGAATGGATGCGACTACAATTGTATAACCTCCAGGATTTTGGCATCCTCTCCAAAGTCTCTGAGATAGATACGGTGCGCCAATTCACCCTAGCCGTAGATCAACCAACGGCGCTGCGCCGGTTTTTTGAGCATCCAGCTCGGAGTATTATGGCAATCCGCGAGACAGGGAAGGGCCAAAGCGCAGGCCAGGAGGATTGACCTAATGCCTCTTCTGAGTGGTCCCCAGGTGATCAGTGAATTGCGCCGACAGCTTCACAACCAGTCTGGGCGACACTTGTACGTTGTCCTGGGTTCGTACAGCCAGTTGGAATCTTTTGAGAAGAGTGATCTTGCCCCCGCGCAGATGATGGATGGGCAGGCTTTTCCCGAGCCAGTCAACTTCAACCGAGAGTTGCTAGCCTGCATTGAAGATGAGGTCTTGCGCCGCATGGTTCAGGATGAAAGCCGCCGCCCTCGGGCAGTAGAAAGCCAGCTCAACCAGGCTTTTGACCAAATTCTGCGACGGTTCTTCGAACAGCGTTCGTTCCTGATCCTTAAACAGTGCGAGCTGATGTTTGCCTACAAACTTGATGCGAGCAAACTGCGGACCTATGCCGCCAACCTAAACCATCTGTTATTGCTCCTGCCAGGCAGGCAAGTAAGCCATCAGATCCAGCTATTTCATGAAGCCGAGCCGCGCTTCCAGGCGCAGTTTCCTGGCCAATTGGTAACCGAGAACAACCTGTGGGAGTTGAAAGTATGAGTAAAACCCTCTTCCAACGCAAACCTCTCGACCAGATCATTACAGTACCTGAAACACTCATCAGTGTGTATGTGGTGGAAAAGCATACTTGGGCGGGAGGTGGCGATAAGCCAGCCCGTGCTTCACGTCAAGCGGAAATCAAGACGGTGGACGAATTTTTGATTGACCCGGTGCGGCCCTTCTTGAATGATTTCTTCCGCCAGATCTCCGCCCCCTACATCCGGGAGCGCAAGGACAACCCGATTGGCCAGGGCTGGTGGGTGCAGGCTGAGTTTGGTTCAGGCAAGTCGCATTTGCTTTCTTTCTTGGGCGCGATGGCGTTGGGCAATGAGGCCATTTGGAAAATTGTCCATGAGAAAGAGCAGAAAGCAGGATTAGGGAAACGCGAGAGTCTCTATAATTTCTACGAGAGCGGTCTGGCCAAGAAAAGCCAGACGAGCAAGGGCATCTTTGTGGCGGTCAAAACCCTGGTGGGTTACGGTGGCGGCGGGGTTGGGTTGGTCAACGCTGATCGCGCTCTCGAAGATTACGTTCTGGATGCTGTTTCGGAGCAATTTTTCCTCGAAACTGGTCGTTCGCTGCCAATTTATCCAACTCAAATCCTGGCAGATCGTTTTCTGAACACCGACGATTTTGAGTTATACCGGGCTCGCCTGGCAAAGTTCTTGAGGAATCCCAAGTTCTTTGATGAGGAAGCCCAAGAAGATATCGAGGCTTTCCTGGATGATCTACGCAATAACCCCGATCCAGCGATTCAGCGTGACTGCGGCCAACGATTGTGGGATTTCTATACTCGCGACCTGGGAACCACGCCACGCATCCCCATCGAAACGGAAGATGTGCTGCGCCACATGGTGAAACGCTTATTGGAAGAGGGTTATGCGGGATTGCTTTTGATACTTGACGAGGTCTCGCTTTACATGAAAGACCGCACTGATAGCCAACGCGCTGAGGATGAAAAAGCCCTGGTGGTGCTCTCGAACCGCCTGGCAAAGATGGATAACCTGCCTGTTTGGACCGTATGTGCAGCTCAACAGGCAATTGAGTCCACCATGGCCGGCGTTATGAATATCATTGCACGCGAACGCCTGGACTTGGTACCGCTGCTCAACCAGTAAGACAATTACTATGATATCGCGTTGGCGCGTGTGCGCGAAGTAACTGAACCTAGCGCAATCAGCCAGTATTACGAGGATTACAAGCGCGCCTTTAGCTGGCCTTCAGCCACGGGTAGCGATCAATTCAAGCGCTTTTTCCCCTTCTATCCACCCAGCATGGATGTATTGCGGGCAGTGTCTTATAACCTGACCACTATTCGCTCCGCGCTCTACTTTATGTTGCAAACATTGAAAACGCAGAGTAGTCGCAGTTCAACCGAAATAGTTACCCTATGGGCGCTCTTCGATGATGTTGTCAACTACGAAGAAGATCCTTCAGGAACGACAAAGAGCATTGCCAGCATTCGCACCAAGTTCCCCAACGAATGGCGGGCCTTTGACCTGGCTCGGCAGCAAATTAACAATGCAACCAAGGGCTACCTCAAGGTTTACCGCAGCCGCTGCGAAAAGCTCGTCAAGACACTGTTCCTATATCACGTGGCCAATATGGCCCCCAATGGTTTAAGCGCCGAAGAGCTGATGAACAGCGTGATGGAATGGCGCGATCATGACGCCGGTCAAAACGCCGACCTGCAGGATAACCTGGATCATTATGAAAATCTACTCAAAACACTCGATCTGGAGCTGGTGCAGGTCGAAAAGGTTGGTGCCAAGTATCGCTTCAATCCGGCTGGCAAGACCATTATTCCAGCCGACATTTTCCAAAAATACCGCGCCGAAGCAGCCCAGGATGAAAACCAGCGCCGCCAGGCCTGGGAGCAGCTCCTGGATTTAGACGGTTGGGAGATTACCACGCATTTGATGACCCTTGACCTGGCCAGCGGTTTGCGTTCTATCTTTAGCGAGATCGCCCCAGCATCGCAAACAGATATTACGGTCAGATGGCATGGGCGAGAGATCAGCGGACGGGTGTATATGCGGGAATTACTGAGCATCGCCAAACGTAGTGCTCCGCTGCCTAATATAAACAGCCCAGCCACCGGTCTGGATTATGCCATGTTTATAAGTTCTACCCCCTGCATTGACGAACTGGATGGACTCATCAAAGATCAAAAGGATCCCCGCGTCTTATTCTGGTCGCCAGATGCGCTGACCGCCAGCGAGCAATCACTGCTGATTGATTTTGCGGCTTACCGGCGAATGGTGGCGGAATATGTTGGGAAAGACACGGAAGACGCACGCATTGTTTTGGAATGGGTCAAGGGACAGTTAAACGCCAACCTGGGCGCGATTTACCGGATCATTCCAGATAGTTATGGACGCGGCAGAGTTGCTGCCCAGGATCACACTCAAATGGCGTTCGCGGTCCAAGGCGAGCTCTCAGCAATCTTGACTGTCCTGGTGGCGCAAGTTCTCGATACTGTCTATGTTTGCCGAGAAATGGAATTCGATGCTCCTGCCCCCTTCAACGATGTTAATGCGATCAATGTGATCAACGGCATCGTCAAGACCGGGCTTATCCCGCGGGGCGCTAAACCAACCAAGGAAATTTCAGCTGCCCAGAACTATGGCTTTGCCCTGCAGATCATGCGCAGGCCTAACGATCATAAGCTAGACTTGCGCGAATGCCGTTATACGCGCGATTTGAGCGGTTGGGTTGAAGACAAATTGGGCGATACATCCACAACCTTGCCTGCCGATACGATTTACAAAAACTTCATGGGGATCAATGGCCCAGACGGTCAGCATTATGGTTTAAGCAAGCGCATGGTGCAGATGTACTTGCTCTGCCTGGTGCGGGAAGGCAAAATCCGCATCACCCTTTCTGGGAGGAATGTGCCTGTTGAGGTAGTTGACTACAGCAATATTGCCGGGATTGATTTCAAAGTGGCGGTGTTGGATGCTTTCAACCAGGTTCAGCGGCTGAAACCCCCGGAGGGCTGGGAAGTGTTGGCTCCTTTTGCGGCTGTCCTCCTCGCGGATCCGAGCTTGCAGACGATTCATGAAGACGCCGATATTCAAGAAGCCATTCAACGCCTGATTACCTTTAAAACAGAACAGCTAAAGCCTACTCAGAACCTGCAAGCGGGAATGACCGACCTATTCACGGAAATACAGCAAACAAATCCATTGTCTGATCGGCTGGTTTCGTGGGAAAAGTTCCTCAAAGCCCCAATCGATGCCGTTGACCCGATCCCGTATTTCCGAAATGCTCTGGAAAAGGCTTTTGGATATCAAATTTATCAGGAAGACCAGGTCGAACAAGAGGATGTGGATGATTTGTCCATCCGCAAGGCGGAAGTGGAGCAGGCCGGAAAGCTCCTCCAGTACAGTGAGCGCATCCGGGCAGCCCATCGTTATACCCAGATTGCTTTACCGGACGACCCCTCCCTGGCATCCACAAGATCAGCGCTTGATCTGGTGCGGTTGCGGATCACCAACCTGGGGGACTACTTGGCCAGCGAGTCGCGCCTGCTGAACGAATTGCTTGATCCTGCTTCAGAGGCAATCCAATCCTACAGCGTACGCTATCTTCAGGCGTTTGATCAGGTGGTTACCTCCACCGAACAAGTGCGCTTGAAATTGAGAGAACTCAAAAGGCACCCTCAGTACCAAACTTTAGCTGCTCTGGAAGGAGTGCCGCAGTTAGCCTCAGGCGCTGCTAAAACCTTAAGCGACCTTTTCGATGCCACAGCCAACAGCTCAGACCTATTCCCAGCCCAGGTTACCCGCAGCAGCGTGGAGCGCGATCTGGTGAACTGGCCACAGCCGGCAGCCTGCCCGTTGACTTTACAAAATGCTGGGGATTGGATTACCGTCGCGGAAAGCTGCCTGAAAGTAGCCCTGGCTGGGCTGAACAACGCCCTATTGGACAAAGCTACTCTGTTGTTCAGTGACGCCCTACGCAGCCGTCTCGCTCAGGGCAAAGGAGAAGGTTTTATTGATGCACTGTTGAATGCTGCAATAGTTCAAGAGCTTGCTAATACATTGGTAAATCATCTAGTGAACCAATCCCCAGATGTTCTAGAGCAAAAGTTAGAACTCTTGCGCCGCTACCTGCAGCGAATCACGGTACGCAAAGTTCGCCTCAGCGATTTTCAGCCAGGCAAACACACGCTGGAACAAAGTGATGTTGAGCAGGTTGTGCAAGCGTTCCATAGTTTCCTTGCAGATAGTTTCCATTCAGACACGCCGGACGAATATATCATTGTGGAGATTGAGTAAATTCCTATGAAACCTGATAACCTAACCATCTTCGGCCTGTTCGAACGGCAGCAGCGTTATGTTGTTCCCTTGTTTCAGCGACCCTATGTTTGGACACGTGAAAAGCAGTGGGAGGCTTTCTGGCAAGATATAAGTGCAAAAGCAGAACAAGTGCTCATACTGGGAGAATACCATCCAGACATTAATCGCCATTTTCTCGGGGCGCTGGTATTGAATTCTGAGCGCCCTGAGGGATTTCAAGTGCCGATCAAACTGGTTGTGGATGGACAACAGCGTATTACAACCATGCAAATTGTGATGTTGGCTTTGAGAGACTTTGCAACATATCTCAAAGAGACAAGCGTCGTCAACGACTTAGAACTACTGACCTCTAACCGGATCAGCAACATCCGCAAGGAGGAAATTTTTAAGGTATGGCCTACAAATGCTGACCAGAACATATTTACAACTATTTATCAAGCAGGGTCTCTTTCTGAAGTTAAAAATCGCTATCCCTTGTATTTTTCCCTTGGTAAAAAGACTCCAGAGCCAAGACCAACCTTGGTAGAAGCCTATATCTATTTTTATGAGTCGATTCAGGACTTTGTCACCCCAAAGAAGGAGAATGGATCTGATGAAGAAAGGGATCTGACCCAAGCATCAAAACGGTTGAAAGCGGTCTACGATGCATTTCTAAAACTGATGGAAGTTGTGACGATTGATTTAGATGAAAAGGATAACCCGCAGGTAATCTTTGAAAGCTTAAATTACTTGGGCGAGCCTTTACTGCCATCAGATCTAATCCGCAACTTTGTATTTTTAGAAGCCAACCGCAAAGGGGCGTCAGTTGAGGAATTATATGAACGCTATTGGTATGATTTTGACCGCCCAGAGAAAACTGGCCAGGCAGGATTCTGGAAAATCGAGGAACAACAGGGCCGTCTCAATCGCCCTCGCCTCGATCTCTTCGTATTTCACTATCTGACATATCTCACGGGAAAAGAACTACTCATCACCAGGCTGTACAAGGAGTTTCAGATATGGTGGAAAAAAGAGCCGGCCCGTGTGGTTGAAGATGAATTGTCTAAGATGAGCAGATACAGCCAGATCTTTGCACGATTTTATCGCCCAGGGGACAGCACAAGGTTAGATATTTTTATCAGCCGTCTGCAATCAATGGAGATGAGCACTGTTTACCCATTGCTCCTTTATCTACTGAGCGATGAGGTCAAGCTGAGCCAGGATGAATTAAATGGAATGGCGGTGGATTTAGAGTCTTATTTAGTGCGCAGGCTGGTCTGTAATCTAACCAGTAAAAATTACAACAAAATATTCCTGGATGTGCTCGCCAAACTTCGCAGTTCTCCTGAAGTGAATCGGCAAAGACTCCAGCAACTACTGATTGAGCAGGAAGGCGACACAGGACGCTGGCCGACAGATGATGATTTCAGAATGAAATGGCTCAACCAACCAGTCTACCGAACCATGCGCAGTCGAGTACAAATGATTCTCATGGCCCTCGATCGACAAATGGTTAACAGCAAACAGGAGCAGATCGACATAAAGAGTAAGCTAACAATCGAACATCTCCTGCCACAGAAATACAGAGTTGATGATTATCCTTTTCCTGCAGGAACAGGTATGGATGAGACCAGGTTGCGCTTGGAGCGGGATGACCGCCTGCATACCATTGGCAACTTGACTTTGTTGACCACAGCCCTCAATTCGAAGGTCAGTAATGGTCCCTTCAAAGATAAAAGGCCAGAGATTACTAAGCAAAGTAAATTATGCCTTAACGCATACTTTCAAAACCCAAAACTAGGAGATCGATGGATTGAGAGCAATATCCAAGAGCGCGGCGAGGCATTGTTTGAAATCGCTCTCAAAGTTTGGCCGCGCCCTGAAGTAAAACCTGCTAGTGAGGCTTGAGCAATGGCCAGGAAGACTATCAAGAGCACTCACCAACCCTCGCTTTTCCCCAAGCGCCCCGTGCCGCAGATGCCGGACGGCTACTATTCCTCTGGTCCCAACCCCAACCTGCGCCGCTTTGTGGAAGAGCACGCCAAGCCCTACGACCCGGCCACGGACAAATACAAAGTCAAGCCCTTCGACAAGCCGATCACAACTACAAAGGCCACAGCCATCTATAACATGCACACTTACTGGTCGAAGAAGCCGCACGATGCCATTCGTCAATACATTCAACATTACACACAACCTGGTGATATCGTTCTTGATCCATTTAGTGGCTCTGGCGGCACGGCTCTGCCGCCTTGATGGAAGGCCGTGCAGCAATTGCGATTGATCTCTCCCCGGCTGCCACCTTTATCACCAAGAACTACTGCACACCTGTGGATGTGGATGAACTTCAGCGCGCTTTTGACGAATTGCAGCACAAGATCAAGCCCGAGATGGACTGGTTGTACGAAACACGTTGTGACCGCTGCGACGGACGGGCGACCACTGCCAATACAGTTTATTCTTTTGTTTTCCAATGTCCGCGTTGTCTTGAAAAAGTACCTTTGTTCGACTGCCCGGAATTGCAAAGCCAAACAGCGGTCGGTAAACCCAAGACAATTCGCATCTGCCCGTACTGCCAGGCGCGCGGGCACGAGGAAGAAATCAAAACATCCAGTGCACGTTATGGACCTATACCAGTGCTTATTAGTTACCTCTGTGAGGAAGGTTGCAAGCCACAGAGGAATGAGCGCCTACATAACGATCCTGACCCTAAAAAGCGAGAATATTTCGAGAAATACGATCTGGGCAAAATTCAGGAAATTGAACCCAGGCCTATCCCTTACTGGTATCCGCCACACCGCATGATGAATGTAAAAAGCGACAAAGAACCGTGGGGAGATAAATGGCGGGCAGGCACCAGCAATTTCCGCACAGTAGCTGAGTTGTTCACCAAGCGCAATTTGTGGGCTTTGGCGGCTTTATTGGGTCATATCCAAACCAAGAAAAATGATTCGCTCTTGTTTGCTTTTGAAAGCAATATTCTCAGTGCGAGCATTATGCAACAATACCGAGAAGCGGGAGGTGGATATGCCAAAGGAACTTATTATGTTCCATCCATTTTTATTGAAAGAGAACAGAGAGGATGCTTTGGAAGAAAGGTTGCAGATGTCATAAGCGGAATTGAGGAAATTAATAATCAGGTTGCCTTTACAGGTTTGCAGATTTCCACACAATCTGCAACTAGATTGGACAATATTCCTTCCAATGCCGCCGACTATATTTTTACTGATCCACCTTACGCGGGAAACATTCAATATGCGGAATTAAATTTTGCTTGGGAAGCATGGATGAGCTTCGATACCAAATGGCACGATCTTGAAGTTATTGTAAATGAAACGCGCGGCAAAACAGATTTGGATTGGGCGGATTTAATGAAATGCGCTATGTTTGAGTGCTATCGTATTCTTAAGCCTGGACGATGGATTTCATTATGTTATCACGATACCAGCGAAGGCACATGGCAATTGGTACAAGACCTAATGACCGAAGTCGGTTTTATACCTGAGCAATCAGAAGGTGCTCTTTTCATTGACGCGGGGCAGAAATCCTATAACCAGTTAGTCGCCGAAAAAGTCACCAAGCGCGATCTGGTGATCAACTTCCGCAAGCCGCACCCAGAAGAACTTGCCCCTTTGGCTATCTTCATTGGCGACGAAGACGCTGCCACCTTTACTGAAAAAGCGCGCCTGATTTTGGGCGAACGTCTTGAAGCTCATCCCGGTGCTACGGCTGACCGGTTATACGACGAGCTGGTCTCGCGTATGGTTCGACGCGGCGAGTTCCAGCGCCACAATTTTGACGAGCTTCTGCGCTCTGTCGCAGAAGAGGTCAATGACCGCTGGTACCTGCTTGATACTGCCGGCTTGGTGGATGAGACTGAAAGCAAGAAAGAGACCGCTGCGGCCAAACGCCTGGAAGGCTACATACAGAAGGTTCTGTCTGAACAGCGTGATGCGATGGGAATACATTACTCGGATTTGTTCGAGCAGTACCTGCCGATCAAAGACAAACCCCGCCGATTATTACAGGATTGGCTGCCCGAATTCTTCTATAAAACCTTAGACGGTACCTGGCGTCCACCTGCCAACGAAGAAGAGCGGGAGCAGAAAGCTGCCCTACGCTCTAGCGGCGCTCTACGCCGGATCAAACGCTTCGCCAACGCCTTGATCGACGGTGTGCCGCCGGCGGATCGCGATAAACCCGAAAATGCAGTAACCCTGGCCGATTGGATCCGCCAGTGCCGCCGTGCCGGATTGTTTGAGTTGGGGCGAGTCTTATATGAGAAAGGTGGGCTGCGTTTTGAGGAGCTGAATGAGGAAATGCGTTTGCTTGTGGAAGAAGATTATCAAATTTGCGTAGGGCGCAGCGAGAAGAAGGCTTCGAAATCCAAAGCCAAAGGGCAGCAACTATCTCTGATGGAGGGGTAATGGCAAACTATGCGGAGCAACTGGCATATTGGTATCTGCGCCTGAATGGCTTTTTCCTGGTCTCGAATTATGTTTATCATCAAGTTCAAGAAGATGACGAGGCAAGAGCATACAACGCGGATGCTGATTTGTTAGGCGTTCACCCGCCACATTATTACGAGGAAATTCCAACCCGGGAAAGGGATCGGCATGGTCGCGTACACTATTTACGTGCTCCACTCGATTCTGACGGGTGGTTGCATGAATTCGATCACAGGTGGCTCGGAGCAATCGTTGAGGTCAAGGGTAGTGACAATGCACGATCAGTAGATATTCAGAGAGCGTTTTCCCAGGAGAGATTACAAATATCAGTACATCGGTTGGGGTTGATACCCGATGTGGAAGAAGCAGTAGGTGGTTTAGTAAATGGTCATCGGTTTGATTACGGTGAAGGTTCTATCCTGAAAATCGTGTTTTCACAAGTCTCCTTTGAAGGGCCGTGGATGAATATTCTCCTTGACGATGCAGATAACTTTATCGTCAACCGGATGTCCTCCGCTCAAAATTACCTCGCCAAGACAGGAAGCCGATATTTCTTCCCCAGCGAGTTGATCCAATACATGATCTGGTCTGCCAATCGACACAATAGACAAGAACGTTGACAAAAACAAGCAGGATTTTGAGATGATTGAACAATGGATTTTAGAGAAGCTTGAACGATTGAAGGGCACCTCGCCGATTATTATCCGTGACCCACAGCGGATGATTATCTCCGGCGCGCAAGTGGTGGACGGCTGGGCTGAAGAACACGGCTACACGGTTTTATTCTGCACCGGCAATCTGGCATTGCGCGAGATGTATGAATCGATCCGCGGGGACGCCGAAGCGAAAATCCTGCTGGTAGACCGCAGCCGAACGGGAACGCTGTTCTACCCCGACCTGCAAGCCCAGGCAAAGAAGGAAGCTGTTCTATCGCTCTCGCTGCGCGAGTTCTTGATTGAGCAGACCGGTGATCCAGCCTGGCCGAAGCTCGTTGACGACCGCGATCTCTCAGGATTGTTGCTAGAAGATGTGCCTTCGGCATTAAAGGCTTATCAAGATTTGCGCACGGCAGCGCCTAATAGATTTAGCGATAGCGACCTTCACAAAATCGCGCTTGGCTCCGCACTCAAAATCAATCCATTCAAAAAACTCAGCCCCAGCGAGATCCGGCGTTTATGTATCGAGCAGCATTCCATGATGGAAAGCTTAAAGGGCCGCCTGCCGGAAGATGTCATCGCAACGCTGCGCAACGATATCGCCAAGACACAGAAACCTTTCTGCTGGCTGCTGGATCGCGATCCTGCTTTAGTGATGCGCGCCTTCACATTGGCAGCCATCTTGCGCCAGCACAAACTGGACTACCAGCTTTTGATGGCGAATATTGATCCCTTACTGCATGATTACAAAGAGATTGAACCAACCTTTCTCGATCAGGCGATTCAAGATCAATTAACTGCCGATCCCGACCGGGTTTTAGATGACGTTCGCGCCGTTGAGCAATCCTTGCGTCAAAACCCGGCAGGATTGGCGTTGCTCCTGCGCGACCAGCTTCACTTAGATGATCCAAAACAAGCCCTGGCTGTCTTGAAGACCGAGCGCCTATCGAACCTGGTGCGCTGCCTAGCGCTGGCTTCGTTGTTGGTTGACCTCATCTTAAACAAGGATTTGAAATTCCACCGCCTGTGTTTGAAAGACTTAGAGAACCAGGAACGCGACATGGCATTACCAGCTCTGCGCCGGCCTGCTGAACAATGGTTGGCTCTGACCTCAACGTACCGGCGTGCAGTGGCGGTTTTCGAATTGACAGCTGTTTTGAGCAGAACAGCCAATACGCTCAAGGTGGCTGAGGCCGGCGATTTGGATTTCAAGTTGTTTGACCAGGCGTGGAACGAAGAGCGCTTGAACCGTCTGGATTTTTACCTTTCTGACCTGGAGCGGCTGCTGCGAGTGGGCTATATCTTGCCGCTGGCAGTGAACACCCTATGGGCTGAATTTGTGAAGCGCTGGGGCGACGCCCGGCAGGCATTTCAACAGACCAGCGCTGCGTCCGAAAAAGCCCTTGATTTGATCAACACCCGCT
>Ga0209431_10003270_pt1 | contig 12943 bp, 10 predicted proteins | sample RifCSP13_3_FD_184021 | JGI IMG/M metagenome (GOLD analysis project Ga0209431, IMG submission 184021) | Soil microbial communities from Rifle, Colorado - Rifle CSP2_sed 13_3 (SPAdes) (version 2) | ecosystem: Environmental > Terrestrial > Deep subsurface > Rock core/Sediment | place: Rifle...
GGCGGCGTAAGCGGCGATGGCGGCGACTACGGTTTTGCCTGAACCGACGTCCCCTTCCAATAACCGGTTCATGGGGTTGGGAGTGGATAGGTCGGTGAGAATTTCGTCAACAGTTTTGTTTTGGGACGGGGTGAGGGAGAAGGGTAGGTTGGCTATAAATCGTCGGATTTGGGGATATGGAACGGAAAAGATGTGGGAGAGCTTGGTTTTGTTCCAGGATTCTCTGTGGAGAAGCGAGGTAAGTTGCAGTAAAAGCAATTCATCGTGGGCCAGTCGACGGCGGGCAGGAGCGGTTTGATCGAGACTTTCGGGAAAGTGAATGTTTTTCAGGGATTGGATATCAAAGGGAAATAAATTGTCGAGCCGGCTTAAAATCGGAAATATTTTGGCGCGGAGCCATTTGGAGCTGATGCCGGCAGTTTCAGGGTAAATTGGAACAATTCTGCCCATGTGGATTAGCTTTTGACCATTAGTCATTAGCTCGTAGTCTGGGGAAACCAGGGTTTTTTTGGTGCCAAAAAAATCGACTTTGCCGTAAAGAGCGACGGGTTCCCCTACTTTTAGGTTTCTGGTTAGATATGTTTGATTAAACCAGACAACGTCGATTGATCCAGAGTGGTCTGAAACGAGAGCTTTTTGGATGAATCTGCGGCTTTTGGTAAAGTCGTTTTTAATGGAATTGACTTGGCCGATAATAGTAACAGTTTCTCCTGGTTGAACTTGGGAGATTTGAGAGATTTGGGTTCTGTCTTCGTAACGAAAAGGGAGGTGGTAGAGAAGATTGAAAAGAGAAGATATTCCAAGCTTAGCTAGTTTTTTGCCTACGACCGGTCCGACTCCGGAGAGAGTGGTGACGGGGGCGGCGAGATCCATGGTTAACGGATATATATCAGGGCTGAGGTGGCAAGGAGAGCGAGACTGGAAATGATGACGACAATCGACCAGAGGCGGCGTTGTTTGCGAGAAAGGATCATATAATTTACAATTATATCCCATGAGATCTGTGCGGGGGATGGCCAAAAATTTGTGGGTGGTGCGAGCGGCGGGCTTGGCATTTGGGGGAGTATTGGTGGGGTTGGTGTTTTTGGTTGCGACGCTTGCGTGGGTGGCTCGCGATTTGCCCAGCCCGGATCGGGTAGTGCGGAGAGAAGGTTTTTCTACAAAAATTTATGATAGGAATGGAGAATTGTTGTACGATGTGTATTCTGATCAGAGGAGGACGCCGGTAGATTTGGCGCAAACTCCACTGGTTTTGCGGCAAGCGACGATCTCGATTGAGGATAAAAATTTCTACCAACACCAGGGAGTGGATGCATTGGGGATATTTAAGGCAATTGGCCGGTCGATATTACATAGGAGATTGGAGGGGGGGTCGACGCTGACTCAGCAGTTGGTGAAGAATGCGCTTTTAACTTCCCAACGGACGGTATCGAGGAAGGTTAAAGAATTTATACTGACAATCCAAGTGGAGCAGAAGTACAGTAAAGATCAGATTTTGCAGATGTACCTGAACGAGGCGCCGTACGGCGGGACGGCGTGGGGGGTAGAAGCGGCGTCGGAGATGTATTTTGGTAAACCTGTGGAAAAAGTAAACTTGCCTGAGGCGGCGATACTTGCCGGTTTGCCGCAGTCGCCGTCTTATTATTCGCCGTATGCGGGAGACGGATATGTGGGGCGGGCTGTGGAAGTATTGAGAAGAATGCGGGAGGATGGATATATTACCCGTGATCAGGAAGAGACAGCCAGGGCGACGTTGTCTAAAGTGGAAATTTCTACGCAATCCGGGCTTTTGAAAGCTCCGCATTTTGTGTTCTGGGTGAGAAGCAAGCTGATTGAAAGATATGGGGAGAGAGTGGTGGAAGAAGGAGGTTTAAGAGTGACCACTTCTTTGGATTTGGATTTGCAGGAGGCGGCGCAAAAGGCTGTAACGGAGGAAATAGCCAAGGTAAAGCATCTGAAGATTTCTAACGGGGCGGCAGTAGTGCAGGATGTAAATACGGGTCAGATTCTGGCTATGGTTGGCAGTCGAGGTTGGGGTGATCCGGATTATGATGGGAAATACAATGTGACTGTTGCTTCGCGCCAGCCGGGGTCGGCCATAAAACCGGTGGTGTATTTGACGGGTTTGAGAAAGGGATATACAGCTGCGACATTGCTTTTGGACGTGAAGACTTCTTTTCCGGGCGGTGATAAGCCCGAATATGTTCCGGAGAATTACGATGGCAAGTACCACGGTCCAATGCTGGTACGAGAAGCGCTAGGGAATTCTATAAATGTGCCCGCGGTCAAGATGTTGTCTAAAGTGGGGATAAGGGACATGCTGCAGATAGGTTATGAGATGGGTCTGACTACTCTTAACCCGACTCCTGAGTTTTTGAGGAGAGTGGGACTTTCGGTGGCTCTGGGTGGTGGTGAAGTGAGGCTTTTGGATATGAGTACCGCTTATAGTTCATTTGCCAATGGCGGGAAAAGGGTGGAACCAGTGGGGGTATTGAAGGTAACAGATAGTCAGGGGAAGGTTATGGAGGAATGGAGAGCGTCTGAAGGCAGACAAGTAATCAGCGCAGAGGAGGCGTTTATAATTTCCTCAATTTTGTCAGATCCGAAAGCTCGTGAGCTCACTTTCGGGGCTCGAAGTGCGCTGGCAATTGCCGGAAAAACTATCGCCGTAAAAACGGGGACGACCAACGATAAGCGGGATAATTGGACTATCGGGTGGACTTCGGGGGGAGTCATCTCGGGAGTGTGGGTTGGGAATAACGATAACAGTTCAATGCGAGAGGTAGCGTCTGGAGTGACTGGGGCGGCGCCAATCTGGCGAAGGATAATGACCGAAGCACTTAAAGATAAGCAGAGCAGTGAATTTGTCAAACCCAATGGAATAGTTGAGATGGATGCGGATGTCGTTTCGGGGTACCCGGCCCATGATGGTTTTGCCAGTAAGAAAGAGTATTTTGTTAAAGGTACCGAACCCGCAGGAGACGACCCCATCCACAAAAAAATCAAGGTATGTAAGGGAGAGGGAAAGCTGGCGAACCCAGCGGATATTGGATCGGGGAATTACGAGGAAAAAGAAGCGTATTATTTTGCGGAGGAAGACTCTAAATGGCAAGAGGGGGTGACGGCGTGGCTGGCAGGCCAAGCCGATTCCAAATACCACCCCCCCAGCGACTATTGCACCGGCGGCAATCCGCTGTGGATTGTAGTGGTCGAGCCTGGGGATAAGTCGAGGATAAATTCTAATGACGTTAAATTCGATTTAGACATACAGGATCCCAATAAAGTAACCAGCGTGGAGTTTTATGTGGATGGGAGCTTGAAACAAACGCTGACTGGTACTCCATGGGAGGTGACGATAAACATACCTGATGGCAGTCATCAGATTGATATTAAGGCCAAAGATGACAAGGGAAATGATGGGTCAAGAAGATTGTATATCGGGGTGAATCAGGATTGGCAATCCCCTACTCCGGCGCCATAGTTGCTAAGACTCGTATAATTTGTATTAGTGGTAGATTGCAGGTTTGAGTGTATGGGGGTCAGTGTCCGTGAGATCGAGGTTGCGTTGGATGCGGTTCGGAGGATGACTCCGGATGAACGAGTCGAGGTGGCTGATCGATTGAGTAGAGAACGAGCGGGGAATTATGCATTTGTGACTGGAGTCGCGGGAGTTTCGTTGAACTGGTCGATTGTTCCGATTGGGTGCGCAGTGTGTTTGTTGAGGCTGAATCGATTGGAAGTGCGAGTTATTGGGCAAAAAGTTTAGACAGTTTTTCGCGAACTGGGGCCAAGTCTGACGATGAGAGTTGCCGGTCGTCGGAGTGGAAGGTGAGGCGGAGAGTTAGTTTGTCGGCGTATTTGTCAATTAATTCTATGTTTTTTATTAAGGGACTGACCTTTTTGATTTGACTAATTAAAGTGTCGTATTTGGAGCTCAGAGTGACATTCATATCTTCGATGATGGCGGGGAATTGGGAAATCGGTGTAAATTTCCTGATAGAAGTAGCCCGCGATATTTGTTCTTGAAGGTTGATCTCAAAAACCAAGCAGTTTTCATAGGAGAAGACCTCTTTGTTTTCGTTGAACCCGACTGTAATTCCTAGTTCGTAGTTAAATAGACTTTCCACAACGCCTTTGAGGTAAAACCAGTCCTTACGGGTTGTACCGATGGCAAGGTGGAGGACTTCTTGGGGTAGATCGTTTTTACGCGGCAGGTAGACGTTGGCGATCTCGAACAAATTTAACTCTTTAACCCGTCCGAGGTTTTCCTGAATTATTGATTTAAGCGAGGGAATTAGTGTTGTTCGGAGGTATTTCCAATCGTCAGAAAGAGGATTTTTGAGTTTTAATCCGGAGTCTTGGGGAATAAGAGAATAAGTGTAGGTTTCGACAAAACCCCAATGTTTAAGTGCGGATTTGATATTGGAGATCCAGTAGAATTCGGAATCGTTGGTGCGGGCGGTGGGTAGCGGGCCGGACATGAGTCTGGCGGGCAAGTTGTGATAGCCATAAATGCGGGCGACTTCTTCGACGAAGTCCTCCGGGATGTTGATGTCGTTTTTTCGCCACCAGGGAATTTTGTCGGTAATGCCAAGGTTGGTTAAAATATCTCTTATTTCTTTCGGGGTGAGGTTTATTCCGAGTCGGGAGTTGATAAAGTCCGGCGGGGCAGTGAGGGTTTTGGAGTAGGGTTTCTCGTTGACGATATCGATGGCTGTGGTTTCGGGTTGACCTCCGGTTAGCTCTTTAAATAACGGGAGAGCTTTCTCCATGGTGGGTAAGACGCTTTCTATTGGTAAACCTTTTTCAAATAAGACTGCCGCGCTGGTTCGATGGGACAGAGCCATGGATGTTTTTCTAATGTGGGAGGGTTCGTAGGTTTGGACGAAGAAGAGGACGTTTTTTGTTTCGTCGTCGACTGCGGAATTGGCCCCGCCCATTATGCCGCACAGATCGATTAATTTTTTGGAACCATCTTCGATGACTATGTCGTGGCCAGGCAGTTTGTGGGTCTTGCCGTCTAAAGTGGTAAGCGACTCCCCCACCCTGCTTTCGCGGAGGGTCATGGTGTGGTATGCGATCTTGTCATAGTCGAACGTATGGATTGGCTGGCCAAACTCATGCATTAATAAGTTGCTGATATCTACGACGTTATTGAGGCCGCGCATGCCAACTAATTCGAGTTTTTTGGTAATCCAGTCCGGAGATGGCTTGACAGAGACATTTTTAATTAAAATTGCCGAAAATCTTAAACAAAGGCTTGGATCTACTTTGACTTTTAGGTAATCAACGAAACTTGAGGTTTCAAAAGATAATTTGGCGGAAAATGGGTCAGATAATAGCTTGGCTTGATGGTTAAACCTGGGTAAAATGGCTGCAGCTTCACGAGCAATGCCGTAAACGGACATCATGTCTACCCGATTGGTGGTTACTTCGATATCATAAACGTAGTCGTCACCAACTTTTTGCATTCGCTCAATCGATGGGCCACAAAGAGATAGGGCTTTTTGAATTTCCTTGGGCTTGGCGTCTGTGTACAGATATTCTCTGAGCCAGGAATCGGGAATAAGAATTTGCATATTAAAATTGATTTAGGAATCTAATGTCGTTGGAATATAACAGGCGGAGGTCGGGAATTTTGAGGCCGGATTTCATCATGTAAGTGCGTTCGACTCCCCAGCCAAAGGCAAAGCCCGTATATTTATCTGAATCTATTTTTCCGGCTTTTAAAACGTTGGGGTGGACCATGCCAGCGCCGCCAAGTTCCAGCCAACCTTCTTTACAAAGTTTGCAACCCTTACCTAAGCATACATCGCAGGTGACGTCTACTTCAAACGAGGGTTCAGTGAATTGGAAATGGTAAGGACGCAGGCGGGATTTTCGGTCTGGCCCGAAGAATTGTTTGACAAAATAATCGATGGTGCCTTTGAGGTGAGTAATATTTATATTTTCGTCGACGACTAGCCCTTCGAATTGATGGAACATGACGGTATGAGAGACGTCGGATTGGCGGCGGTAGCACTTGGCGATGTTGACCATTCTGATAGGCGGTCTACCTAAACGTTCCATCTCTCGGACTTGGCCGTTTGAGGTGTGCGGAGTCAAAACAATTTTCCCTAATTTTGGATGTTCGGGGGCGTCTATAAAAAATGTTTCCCAGTCGTCTCGGGCGGGGTGACCCTTGGGCATATTTAAAGTTTCGAAAGCGTACCAATCCCAGTCGACTTCGGGGTAGCGGACTCTGATAAAGCCGATTTTTTCAAAAATTCCACTGATTTCTTCTATTGCTTTTGTGACGGGGTGCAAATGGCCTTGAGGAGGTTTCATTCCGGGAACGGTGAGATCAAAACTGACAAGTGTTCGGTTTTGAACCTTTGGAGTGGAGGAGATAGCTTGCGATATAGCCGTTTTGATTTCGTTGAAGAGTTGACCGATTTCGGCACGTAGGGCTGGTTCTAGATGAGGGAGGTCTTTAGCCAGCTCGTTTAAAACTCCTTTTTTGCCCAAATAGTGGGCGCGAAGTCTCTCTAGTTCATCGGGGTTTTCGGCGGAAATAATCTGAGCCAGGGCCTGGTTTTTGAGGTTCAGGAGTTTTTCCCGCATGGGGAAATTATAGCTTATTTGGGAGAATTAAGGCCGGCGGATTTGACGATTTGATTGAAGATATCCGGCTGGCGGGTGGCGATGTCTGCTAAAATCTTGCGGTCGAGGTTGATATTGGCTTTTTTGAGTGCGGGGATGAATTGAGAGTACTTGATGCCCAGAGAACGGAGAGCGGCGTTGAGGCGGACGATCCAGGTTCGGCGCAGGTCGCGTTTTTTGAGTTTGCGGCCGGCGTATGCGTATTGACCGGCATGAGTTACGGCTTCTTTGGCGATTTTGTACCAGCGGTGGCGGGCCATTCGGTAACCTTTGGCCAATTTGAGAACTTTGTTGTGACGCTGACGACGGGGGGATTTAACGCGCATAAATCAGGCAATAGAAATTAAGCGTTTGATGCGGCGAGCGCGCGGGCCAATAACTTCGGTCTGGCCTCTGAATAACCGGCGCTGGCGGGCGGATTTTTTCCGTCTGAGATGACGGCCGAAAGCCGATCGGCGCAGGACTTTGCCGGAGCCGGAGATCCTAAACCTCTTGAGGGCTGACTTGTGAGTCTTTTGTTTCATTTGAGCGGGGTTTTGTTTTTTTAACAGGTGTTAGAGTAGCTTGGAATTGTTTGCCAAACCATTTGCCAGTCTGGTCTACGGCAGACATGTCAGCCAGGGCGGCGATGGTTTTGTCCATTAGCTGTGGACCAAACTCTCGGTGAGTTAGTTGGCGGCCGACAAATTTGATAGTGACGCGCAGTTTGTGGCCGTCGGTCAAGAATTCCCGGGCACGGTTGATTTTGACCTGAAAGTCGTTTTCAGCCATGAATGGCGTGAGGCGAACTTCTTTCAGATCGACCTTTTTTTGGGACGCTTTGGATTCGCGCTCCTTTTTGGCTAGCTGATACAGAAATTTTTTATAGTCGATCAGCTTTACCACGGGAGGGGAAGCCATGGGCGCGATTTCTACCGCGTCCAGACCTGACTCTCGGCCTTGGGAAAGTGCTTCGTCGCGAGACACAACGCCTATCTGGGTGCCATCCTCGCGCAACAAGCGAACCTGTTTGGCGCTGATTTGATGATTTACCCTAAAGCTTTGCGTACTCACTAGATGACAAAATTATATCAGACGTTTAGGCGATTGTCGATTTCGTGACGGAGGTCTTTGATAAATTCGTTGAGCGACTGTGGGCCGTAATCTTTGCCGGATCGGCCACGTCTGGCTACAGTGTTGGACTCGACTTCCCTGTCTCCGACGATGAGCATGTATGGGACTTTTTGGAGCTGGGTGTCGCGGATACGGGCGTTGAGGGGTTCGTTTTTGTCGTTGAGCTCGACTCTGATGTTTTGAGATTTGAGTCCTGACTCAACTTTTTTGGCGTAATCCAGGTGTTTATCGGAGATAGGCAGGATGACTACGTGCACGGGTGAGAGCCAAGTGGGGAAAGCGCCGGCAAAATGCTCGATGAGAATGGCCATCAGCCTTTCAGGGGAGCCGGAGATGGCGCGGTGGAGCATAACCGGGGTTTGCTTGCGGCCCTTTTCGTCTATATATGTCAGGTTAAATCTTTGGGGCATGAAAAAGTCGATTTGGAGTGTAGAGAGCTGCCACTCGCGGCCGAGGGAGTCGGTGGCGATGAGATCTAACTTGGGAGCATAGAAAGCCGCCTCCCCTACTCCGGGAAAGTATTCCATGCCCCGGTCTTTGAGGACAGCTTCTGAAAGTTTTTCGGCTTTGGCCCATGTTTGGGGATCCCCGAGGTATTTTTCGGGATGGTCGGGATCGTGGAGAGACAGACGGTATTTGTATTTGAACCCGTATGTTTCCATAATAGTTTTGGTCATGTCTAAAGCCATGTTCATTTCGGCTGTAATTTGGTCTTCCCGGCAGAAAATGTGGCAGTCGTCTTGGGAAAAGGAACGGGTGCGAGTAAGCCCTATCAGTTCGCCGGGTTTTTCATCGCGGTAAAGCATGGCAAAATCGGCCATTCGAATGGGCAGGTCGCGATAGCTTCTAGGCTGGGAGGCGTAAATCTGGGTGTGCTGGGGGCAGTTCATGGGTTTGAGGAAAAACTCTTCGTCTGAGTAGTTGGAGCGGATGGAGAATAAATTCTCACGGTATTTTTCGTAATGACCGGATATTTTGAATAATTCGGCTTTGGCAATTTGAGGGGTCCAAACTTGATTGATCCCCTGTTTGTTTTGCAGTTCTTCGACGTATTCGTTGATCAGTCGACGAACGATGGTCCCTTTGGGTGTGAATAGAGGTAAACCGCCCCCAACGTAGTCGGAAAATGTCCATAGTCCCAACTGGGCACCTATCTTGCGGTGGTCGCGCTTTTTGGCTTCTTCCTGCTGCCAGAGGTATTTGTCCAGTTCTTCTTGGGTGGGAAATGCCGTTCCGTAGATCCTGGTGAGCATTTTGTTTTTTTCGTTGCTGCGCCAGTAAGCTCCGGCTATGGATAACAATTTGAAGTGTTTTAGTTGTTTATCCGGATGGTCAATATGACCCCCTCGGCAGAGATCCTCGTAGTCACCTGACTTGTAGATGGTTAGTTTTTGGCCTGCGAATTCTTCGATCAGGTCAAGTTTGTAGGGGTTGTCTTTGTATATTTTTTTGGCTTCTTCGGGGGAAACTTCGCGGCCCTCGAACCTGTCCCAGGTTTTGGATAGCTCGTGCATCTTGGCTTCGATAGCTGGCAGGTCGGCTTCGGAGATTTTTAAATCATCAAAGTCGTAATAAAAGCCTTTGTCGATGGCAGGGCCGATTGTGCGCAAGGCTTGGGGGTAAAGCTCCATGACAGCGGCCGCCAATAAATGGGCGCAGCTGTGTCTTAGATTATCTATGCTTGAGTCTTTCATACAAAACGAGCCACTCTTTCGCTCGTCCCAGGGTTCCAACGAGTTAATAGGTGGCTTAATTAAATTTGTTTGGCTCTAAAGTTGGTGAGTCTTTGTCAAACGCCAAACTAGATTTGTACTAATTATCTATCAGAGATTTGAGGGTGTCAATGTCCCGCTTTTGGGGACCGTCACCTGCGCCGGGGACTTCTAAGATAAACGGAATGTTTTTGAGACGCGGGTCGTTGACGAATTTTTTGATCGATTCCAAACCAATTTTACCGGAGCCTAAGTTTTCGTGCCGGTCGACGTGGGACCCAAAGTCGGTTTTGGAGTCGTTGAGGTGGATTACTTTTAAATGGTGGAGACCAATCTGTTCGTTGAACTTGTCGAGCGCCGATTCAAGTGTAATTCCCGAAGCAAAAAGGTGCTGGGTGTCGAGACAGACGCCGAAATTTTTAATTTTTGATTTTAAATTGTTGACTAAGTCTTCAATTTCCGAAAGGTTAGCCCCGATTGAGTTGGCTTGACCGGCGGAGTTTTCCAGAATGATAGGGACGAGATCTCCGGATTGCTGTTGGGTTTTGATGATGGCTAAGGCAACTTGGTTCAGGTCCGGCTGGGGCGACGAGCCGATGTGGAAGATGGTTCCGGCGCCGCCAATTCTGGAGGATAGATTTTGGTAAAAGCTTAGCAAGTTGATGCCGGCTTGGAGGTAGTCGGGATTGGCGGACGCCAGATTGACGAGGTAGGGGGCATGGAAGAAATGGGGGCCGATTTTTTGGTAATTGCCTGTATCAACTTCTTTGTATTGGAGGGAACGAGGAGAGGAAGCAAAGGTCATGAGGCAGTTGGCGCCCATTTCGCTGGCTCTGGTTATGCATTTGTCGAATCCGCCGGCGATGGAAACGTGGGCGCCGAGGTAGGATGGAGGAGTCATTTCTTTCTTAGTCTGTTTTGGTCTTCGCGCCTTTGGGCTAATTCGACCCATTTTTGGTATTGAGTTGGGTCAGTGGGAGGTTTGAAGAGCCATTGTCGGACGATAGAATTGGCTTCTTCTTCGGTAAGGCCGAGCTCGACTAGTTTTTGGGCCTGTGCGAGAACGCGAGGGTCATCTGCGGGAGGGAGGCCAAATTTTTCGGCTTCGGCAAAGCTGTCTGTGTCTTTTTTGCCCATGGTGGACTCGACAGGACTTGAACCTGTGGCCTTCGCAATGTCAATGCGACGCTCTAGCCAACTGAGCTACGAGTCCGATGGAAGTATTTTAGCATTTAGGCTTCTCTTATAACCTCGAAACCCTTGAGACTTCCGACGATGGCAAAGCCGTAGACTTTTTGCGCCAGGCCCATTTGTTTCAGCTTTCTGGCGGTTTCGTTGAGGGTGGAACCGGATCCGACCGCGTCGTCTACGAGCAGGACTTTTTCGTACCTAACTGTGGGGTTTTCCACGAAGATTGTTTCCCGGGCGTTTTTTACGCGCTCTTCCAACTTGCCCAATGTTTTTTGGGCCACGCGGATGCGGCCGGGATAGGCCTTGGTGAGGTCGATGTGGGGGAGGGGCAAGTTGAGCTTGACGGAGAACTCTTTGAGAAATTGGGTTTTTCTGATTATGCTGTGGGGAAGGAAAGCAACTGCGTCAACATTCAAGTGACTGACCAGGCGGTCTAGGGCAGGTCTGACTTCGTCGGTTAACTTGTGGATAAGCGGGCGGTTTTCGGACTGTTTGGAGTAGAGCATAAGGGCGCCCAGGCGGGTTTTACCGAAAGTGGGCAGGCTGTAAAAATCTAGATAGAAGACTCCGTCTAATTGCATATCGGCTGGGAAAGTCTTGGATACATTGGCGGTGGCATCTATCCAGCCTTGGGAAGTAAAAAGGGTCTCGAGATTTTGGCGGTCGAGGGTATAACGGGCCAGAAGACTGTCTACCTGGCCGGACTTGCTGACATTTTGGGCCCAGAGCTGAAATCCTGCTAACCCCGTTTCCAGACGGCCGGTGGGGTCCACGTAGGCAAAGTATTTATCCAGGAGAGCAGATGCGGGGCCATTTACAAGCTGCGTTTTCGTGGTGCTTTCTACCGGCAATTGGTAAAAGACCTTCGGGGGGGCTCCAGCCTTGACCAGCTGGCCCTTCTCTACGAGTGATTTGAGGTGGCGGTGGATAGCGACGGAACCAAATCCCAGGTGGTTAACCAGGTCTTTGACCCTAGCCTGGCCGTTGGTTGTGATGTAACTGATGATTCTAATCTTGGTGTCGGTAATCATGGTACATAGTATACAATTTACTATATACTATGTCAAGAGGGATGATCTCAGAGTTGGGATAGGGCTTGCCTTAATTCGGTCTGGACCAGATCGGTGTTTCCAACCGTGATGATTCCAGGATGGGGGGTGGTAGCCATTCTGAGGATGACCCGGCTGCCGTCTGTGTGGTTGAGGCGCTGGTCTGTTTGGTAGACGGCTTCCCTAATGGATTCTACTGGCACTTCAGGCCTGATTGAAGCTGAAAATTTGTCGGCAGTGAGAACCCCTCTATCTCTGGTTTCTTTGAGCCCTTGGGTGTTTAGGTTGATGGACAGAACTCTGGCGACCATGGCTAGGGCATCGGTGTAATTTGTCCAGCGGGGATTGCATTCGGCTATTGTGATTTGCGGCGGCTTGCCTAGACGCTTTTGGAATTCTACTTCCAAGGCCCCTGGAATCATCAAGTCGAAATTGACCAGGCCGCACAGCTGGGCCCGGTTTAGGCCTAATTTATCAGCTAAGGTGAGAACAAAACTACCCAGGTCTTGGGCGGTTTCGGCTTCGTGCCGGGCCTGAGTATTAGATAGTTCAGCTGATTGGGGGTGGTAGGAACCGGTGCCGATGCAGGCCGTGCCGTCGGCGGCCGTAACTTGGCCGTTCCAACCAAGGTGGTCGACCCGGCCGTTTTCGATGATTAAGGAAATTCCTGGGGAATCGGCCAGGTGGAGAAAACGACTGATTACTACCCGCCTTTCTTTATTTGCGTCCGTGGCCTGTTGGATATATTGGTGAGCGCGGGCGATGGCGAAATCCCAGTCGGGAAATTCAGAAGAGTCCTCGTCATCGGTGAAGAAAATTCCTGGTTTGTGAGAAAGCCTTCTTAATGAGCAACCGCCGTAGTTGCCATCGGACTCACCGCCTCTGATCATTAACCCAAGGGGGTAGCGATTTTGCATACCAGCATGGGTGTATATTTGCTGTACGGAGACTAAGAAGTCGGCGGCTGAGGCGGGCAAGTTGTCGATGTCGCAAATAACGTGTTCGGGGACGCAAACGCCTTTGATGTCTAACTCCTGAACAAGTAAGTGAAAGTCAGCTTTATTTTTGAGATTTTCCGTTATAACTCCGGGCAGACCCCAGACCCTAGCCCCTTGAGACTCGAGTGTGGTTTGAGTGGCTAGGGTATTGATGTAGGGAACCACTAATGATTTGGGAGGTAACGGCTCGTTTGGGGTAAGTAAGCCGATAGCGGCATGAGTCATAAGAGATAAATAT
>Ga0209431_10003272_pt1 | contig 12938 bp, 9 predicted proteins | sample RifCSP13_3_FD_184021 | JGI IMG/M metagenome (GOLD analysis project Ga0209431, IMG submission 184021) | Soil microbial communities from Rifle, Colorado - Rifle CSP2_sed 13_3 (SPAdes) (version 2) | ecosystem: Environmental > Terrestrial > Deep subsurface > Rock core/Sediment | place: Rifle...
CGTTGCCAGCCTGGTCGCGGCGCCTTGCGCGAGCGCGCTTGCGGTGATGACGCCGGACGAGGCCAAGCTCGGCGTGGCGTGCATCGATTTCGGCGCCGGCACCACCACGCTCTCGGTGTTCGTCGATGGGCACTTCATCCACGCCGACGCCATCGCGCTCGGCGGCAACGGCATCACCACCGACATTGCCCGCACCCTTTCCGCGCCCCTCGATTACGCCGAGCGGCTCAAGACGCTGCATGGCAGCGCCTTCGCCACGCTGTCCGACGAGCGCGAGATCATCACCTATCCTGCCGTCACCGGAATGCCGCAGCCGAGCCTGAACCAGATCAACAAGGCGCAGCTCGCTGCCATCATCCGCCCGCGCATCGAGGAGATCCTCGATCTGATGCGGCGGCGGCTGGCGGGGAGCGGACTTGCGTCCGAGGCCACGCAGCACCTGGTGTTGACCGGCGGCGGGAGCCAGCTCACCGGCCTGCCCGAGCTCGCCGCCAATATGTTCGGGCGTCCGGCACGGCTTGGCCGTCCAAGGTCGTTGAGCGGGCTGCCCGCCGTGGCAGGCGCACCTGATTTTTCCGCCGGCATCGGACTTCTTCTGCATTGGGCACGCGGCGACGACAGGCTTTCGGGCCGCTCCGAGCAGCGTTTCTTGCGCACCGGTACCGGCTATTTCGCCAAAGTCGGCGACTGGATAAGGGACAATTTTTGATCGCTAACGAGGGCTCTGAAAGCGCGTCGCGGGGAAGCGCCTAAGAGAGCCGGAGCAAGGGCAATGAAGGATCGGATGACTGCCATGACCATCAACCTCAGAGTTCCTGATCTGACCGAACTCAAGCCGCGCATCACCGTGTTCGGTGTCGGCGGCGCCGGCGGCAACGCCGTCAACAACATGATCGAATGCGGTCTGAAGGGCGTCGAGTTCGTGGTCGCCAACACCGACGCGCAAGCCTTGGCGAGTTCGACCGCCGAGCGCCGCATTCAGATGGGGGCGAACGTCACCGAAGGCCTCGGCGCCGGATCGAAGCCCGAAGTGGGCGCCGCCGCCGCCGAAGAGGCCATGGCCGATATCAAGGCCCATCTCGTCGGCTGCCACATGGCGTTCATCACCGCCGGCATGGGCGGCGGCACGGGAACGGGCGCTGCACCCGTGATAGCGCGTGCCTCCCGCGAGGAAGGCATCTTGACCGTCGGCGTCGTTACCAAGCCTTTCCAGTTCGAAGGCTCGCGGCGCCTGCGTGCGGCTGAGACCGGCATCGATGAGCTGCAGAAATATGTCGATACGCTCCTCATCATTCCGAACCAGAACCTGTTCCGCGTCGCCAACGAGAAGACCACCTTCACCGACGCCTTCGCAATGGCCGACGATGTGCTGCGCGCCGGCGTCTCTTGCATTACCGACCTCATGGTGAAGGAAGGCCTGATCAATCTCGACTTCGCCGATGTCCGCACCATCATGGCCGGCATGGGCAAGGCGATGATGGGTACGGGCGAGTCGAGCGGCGACCGCAGGGCCATCGAAGCGGCAGAGGCCGCTATCTCCAATCCGCTGCTCGACGATGTGTGCATGAAAGGCGCGAGCGGGCTGCTCGTGTCCATCACCGGCGGCAACGACCTTACCCTCTACGAGGTCGACGAGGCGGCGAGCCGCATCAGGGCCGAAGCCGATCCCGACGCCAACATCATTGTGGGTGCGACCTACGACGACGAACTCGACGGGTCGATCCGCGTGTCGGTGGTGGCGACCGGCATTGGCCATGCCGCGCCGGTGGCGGTAGGGCCCGTCTACGAAGCGCCGCGGGGCGCCGTCACGCAAGAGAGAAGCAGGCTCAGCGAGCGCCTTGCCGGCCTCGCCGCGCTGCCCGCGAGCCCGGTCGATCTCGACGAGCCGAGCCTCGTTCTCGCCCAAAGCGAGGTAGTGAAAGAGCCGTCGGTCTGGCGCGCTCCTGGCAATGTGACGATCGAGAAGCGTCCGGCGCAGTTGACTGGAATCGGCCTGCCGCTTGGCGCCTCCCAATCGAAACAAGCGCCGCAAGCGCCGTCGCGGTCCTTCCAGCCCGCGCCGCCCACCGCCGTCAGACGTCCGGTGCGCCGCATGCCGAGCATGGAAGAACTGCCGGTAGTGGCCCAGAACGAGATCAAGGCCCAAGCCGGCCAAGCGCCCGTGGTCGGTCTTGCCGCCCAGAAGAAGAAGGTGGGCTTCCTCGAGCGCCTCGCCAATGTCGGCCGGTCCCGCAAGGAGCCCGATGCCGAGATGCCGGCTAAGCGCGAGCCCGAATTCGGCCAGCGGTTAGCCCCGCAGATGCCAGAGGCACCTAGGACCCAGGCCCCGAGGCCCCAGCCTCTAGGTCAGCCCATGGCGCAAAAGGGCATCAGGATCGAGCGGCCTCGCAACGAGCAAGCGCCCGTCGCCATGCCAAAACGGGTCGAAGCGCAAGCCCGGCCGCTCGCGGTCGAGATGGCGGCAACAGCGCCCGAATCATTTGCCGAGGATGACCTCGAGATTCCCGCCTTTCTCCGCCGACGGGCCAATTGAGAAGAAGGTCGGGGTGTTAACCAGGGCACTCGTCAGACCACCGACGAACGAGAAAACTGTAGTTATATCATTGACTTATAAGACCGTCCGGCCGGTAATACAGTGAAAGAAACCGTGATTTGTCGCCCCCGAGTCCGAGCGTTAAGCTTCTTCATAGATTGATCGGCAGGACCAAAAAGGCACAAGCCAAGGACTGATAAAGGTCCGGTCTAAAGTGCCAGGAAGCGCAGATCAATTGGGGGGCTCGGGGTTCTCCTCGAGCTAAGTAGGGAACTCAAAAGACGGCGCGGGGGCCGACGGGGGCCATGAAGGGTTTCATAGGGGCACGCCAAACCACGCTTGCCAGCGAGATTTCACTTACCGGCACGGGGGTTCACAGCGGAGCGCCAGTTTCCATCGCACTTTGTCCGGCTGATGGCGATACCGGTATCCGTTTTCTCCTTTCCAATGGTCATCCCGAAAGCACCGAGATCGTAGCCGACCAGCGCTCGGTCACCGGCGTAACGCTCTGTACCATCGTTGGTGACGGCAATGGCGCCTCTGTCGCGACGGTCGAGCATCTGCTCGCAGCTCTGCGCGGTCTTGGCGTCGACAACGCCCTGATCGAGATTGACAGCCCCGAAGTACCGATCATGGACGGCAGCGCGTCGCGCTTTGTCGAGGCGATCGACGAGGTCGGTCTTGCCGAGCTCGATGCTCCGCGCCGTTTCCTCAAGGTGCTGAAGCGGGTGTCGGTCGAAGACGCCGGCGCCTATGGCGAGCTTGCCCCGCATAACGGCTTTCATCTCGATGTCGAGATCGACTTCGACACCCCGCTGATCGGAACTCAGAGGATCGAGATCGACCTGAACCCCGGCTCCTTCCGCCGCGAGCTGGCCCGGGCCCGCACCTTCGGCTTCATGAGGGACGTCGAGCGGCTGTGGGCAGCTGGGCTCGCCCTCGGCGCTTCCCTCGAGAACACCGTCGCCATCGGCGACGACCGCATCATCAACCGCGAGGGGCTTCGCTTCTCCGACGAGTTCGTGCGCCACAAGGCACTCGACGCGGTCGGCGATCTCGCTCTGGCCGGGGCGCCCATTCTCGGCACGTTCCGCTCCCACCGCGGCGGCCATCGGCTGAACGCGCTGGTGCTCAAGGCTCTGTTCGCCGATGCCGATGCCTGGACCATGATCGAAGCCCCGCGCTATCGCGAGGTTCGCCATGCCGAACTCAGCCACCGTCTTGCGGCAGCGAATTTTGCCGCTGAGCGGAGCTGAACGGAAAGCCGGCCGGTAGGCCCTTCGTCCTGTCATCATGCTTCGGCGCGTGCGCCTTAGCGCCGGCGCGCGAGGCTGTTACGCGCCCCTCGCGAGCCCCGCGCCTTGGCGTGCCAAGGGTGTCCCGGGCAGGGGACTGGGCAAAAAAACACCATAATCCGCTAGTTGGTTGGGGGTAGCTGCGCTAGCCTTGGGCCGAGCGGCCGTCCGGCGGCTCGCATATCCGCGCCTTTCGCGCGAGGGGGACGGTCTTTGAGGGATAGCATGACCGGACGGGTTGAGCGGCAAAGAGCGCGGGCGCGCCATAAGGCGCCGCGCCGCGGCCTGCCGGCATTGCCCGCAAGAATCGCATGCCTCGTTCTTTCGGCGAGCCTCCTTGCCGGCTGCGGCTCTTTCGCCTGGTTCGGCGGCAACAAGACGGAAGCGGTGGAGAACAACGATCCGCCGAATGTCATTTACGGCAAGGCCGAACAGCTCGTCGATAAAGGCAAATACGCCGACGCCGCCCGGGCGTACGAAGAGGTCGACATCAATCACCCCTATTCGCAGGAGGCGCGCCGGGCCATCCTCATGGCCTCCTATGCCTATTACAAGGCCGGCAAATATGACGATGCGATCGTGTCGGCCGACCGCTATCTCACCCTTCACCCCGGCACCCAGGAATCGGACCTCGCCCAGAACATCATCGGCATGTCCTATTACGACCGGGTGCTCGATCCGAAGCGTGATCAGACGAACGCCCGCAAGGCGCTGGTGGCCTACGATACGCTGCTGCAGCGCTATCCCGATTCGCGTTACGCAGCCGACGCGCGGAACCGGACGCGCATCCTGCGCGATCTGTTGGCGGCGAGCGAGATGACGGTCGGGCGCTGGTATCTCCGCCATAACAACTATCTCGCGGCCATCAACCGCTTTCGCACCGTGGTCACCGACTACCAGACTACGGAGCAGGTGGAAGAGGCCTTGATGCGCCTGACCGAGGCCTATATGGCGTTAGGGATCGTCAACGAGGCCCAGACGGCGGCTGCCGTGCTCGGCCATAACTTTCCGGACGGCAAGTGGTACAGCCACGCTTACGGGCTCTTGGGAAAAAGCGGCCTCCAGCCGCAAGAGCACGAGGGGTCTTGGATCACGCAGACCTGGAAGGGCGACGGCAAGCCGGCCTGACCCACACGCCATGCTAGCCGCCCTGTCGATCCGCGACATCGTTCTGATCGACAAGCTCGATCTCGAATTCGGCGAAGGCCTGTCGGTGCTCACCGGGGAGACCGGCGCCGGCAAGTCGATCCTGCTCGACGCCTTCTCCCTTGCCATCGGCGGAAGAGGCGATGCCGCACTCGTGCGGCAGGGCGCGAGCCAGGGCCAAGTGACGGCCATCTTCGATCTCGCCCCGAGCCATCCCGTGTTCACCCTGCTGGCCGCCAACGGCATCGCGGCCGAAGACGCTCTGATCTTGCGGCGGGTGCAAGGGTCCGATGGCAGGAGCCGCGCCTTCATCAACGACACGAGCGTGAGCGTGCAGCTCTTGCGCCAAGTCGGCCAGGCTTTGGTCGAGATCCATGGGCAGCACGACGACCGCGCGCTGATCGACGCAAGCGGCCACCGCGATCTTGTGGATGCCTTTGGCGGCTTGAGCGGCGAGGCGACGCGCGTGGCCGAGGCCTACGAGGCGTGGCAGGGAGCCGAAACCGAGCGCGCCCGCCATGAAAGCGAGATCGCTGCCACCCGCGCCAACGCCGACTATGTCAGCCATGCGCTCGAGGAGCTCTCTCAACTTAATCATGAGCGTGGCGAGGAGGACGCACTGGCTTCCCGGCGCCAGCTGATGATGAATGCCGAGAAGATCGCCGCCGAGCTTGCCGAGGCGCTCGATGCCTTGCAGGGGGAGGGGACGGGCGGCGCGCGCCTGGCCGCCGCGCTTCGCCGTATCGAGCGCCAGGCGTCTGTCGCCGGCCCGGTGCTGACCCTGGTGGCGGAGGCGCTCGAACGCGTGCTCGCCGAGACCGACACCGCCCGCGCCCGGATTGAGGAGGCGCTGGCCTTGACCGCCTTCGAGCCTAAGGAACTCGACCGCGCCGAGGAGCGGCTGTTCGCCTTGCGCGCGCTCGCCCGCAAGCACAAGGTCACGGTCGACGACCTGCCGGCACTGGTCGAACGGCTCGAAACCGAACTGGCAGCGCTCGACACGAGTGAGGCGCGGGCAGGGGAGCTGGGACGCATTGCGGAGGCCGCGCGCCAGACCTATGAGGCTTTGGCGACTGGCTTGAGCAAAGCGCGGAACGAGGCGGCGAAGCGCCTTGATCGAGAGGTCGCGGGCGAGCTCGGGCCGCTGAAGCTCGAAAAAGCGAGCTTCATCACCAATATAGAAGCGGTCGAACTGGCCGCAGGGGGCCCTGGCGGGATCGACCGCATCGCCTTTTGGGTCAGGACCAACCCGGGCACCGAACCCGGCCCCCTGATGAAGGTCGCCTCCGGCGGCGAGCTTGCCCGGTTCATCCTGGCGCTGAAAGTCGTGCTTGCCGCCCGCGGCTCGGCGCCGACCCTGGTCTTCGACGAGGCTGACGCCGGCGTCGGCGGCGCCACGGCTGCCGCCGTAGGCGAGCGCTTGGCGAGGCTCGCGTCACGCGTTCAAGTGCTGGCCGTGACCCATGCTCCACAGGTGGCGGCCGTGGCCAGCGGCCATCTCCTGATCGCCAAGGAGCCGGTGCGCGGCCCGGACGGTGAGGCTATGGCGACGCGCGTCGCCGTTCTCGAAGGCGAGCATCGACGCGAGGAGATCGCGCGCATGCTCGCCGGCCAGACCATTACCGACGAGGCGCGCCGAGCGGCCGAACGGCTCATGAGCCGGTCCGCATGATGCGAGTATGAGCAAGACCAAGACGAGAAAGAAGGATCAGGCCGAAGCGTCCATCGAGCAGAAGCCTGTCGGCGCTCTTGACGAGGCGGAAGCCGCCGCCGAGCTTGCTCGCCTCGCGGCTGCCATCGCCCATCACGACGAGCTCTATTACCGCCAGGACGAGCCTGAGATCAGCGACGCCGAATATGATCGCTTGCGCGCGCGCAACGAAGAGATCGAGGCGCGCTTTCCCCAGCTCGTCCGCGACGACAGTCCATCGCTGAAGATCGGCGCGGCGCCGGTGGAGGCCTTCGGCAAGGTCCTCCACCGCGTGCCCATGCTCTCGCTTGGCAATGTGTTCGACGAGGAGGGCGTGCGCGACTTCCTCGACCGCATCAAGCGCTTTCTCGGGCTCGCCTCGATCGAGGGGCTTGCCTTCACCGCGGAGCCCAAGATCGACGGGCTCTCCATCACTCTGCGCTACGAGAACGGTAAGTTGATCCAGGGCGCGACCCGCGGTGACGGTTACGAGGGCGAGAACGTCACCGCCAATGTCCGCACCATTCCCGACATTCCGAAGACGATCAAATCGCGAGGCTTTCCCGACCCGTTCGAGCTCAGAGGCGAGATCTATATGAGCCGCGCCGCCTTCCAGCGCCTGAACGAGGAGCAGGCGAAGCAAGGCGACCGGCTCTTCGCCAATCCGCGCAACGCCGCGGCGGGCTCGCTCCGCCAGCTCGATCCCGCCATCACCGCCAAGCGGCCGTTGCGCTTCTTCGCCTATGGTTGGGGCGAGGTGGCCGACTTGCCGGCCGAGACCCAATGGGATGCCTACCAGGTCCTGCGCGCCTGGGGCTTCCCTTTGAATCCGCTCATCAGGCTGACCCGCTCGGTCGAGGAAATGCTTGAAACCTATCGCGATATCGAGAGCGGGCGCTCAGGCCTCGACTATGATATCGACGGCATCGTCTACAAGCTCGACCGGCTCGATCTCCAGCAGCGGCTCGGCTTCGTCTCGCGCTCGCCCCGCTACGCCATCGCCCACAAATTCCCCGCCGAGAAAGCGACCACCGTCCTGCGCGACATCGACATCCAGGTGGGGCGCACCGGCGCGCTAACCCCCGTCGCCAAGCTCGATCCGGTCATCGTCGGCGGCGTGGTGGTGCAGAACGCCACCCTCCATAACGAGGACGAGATCGCGCGGAAAGACATCCGCATCGGGGACACGGTCATCGTGCAGCGCGCCGGCGACGTCATCCCGCAGATTCTCGGGCCGGTTCAAGAGAAGCGGCCTAAGGGCGCGAAACGATTCAAGTTTCCCGATGTGTGCCCGGCCTGCGGCAGCCACGCCTCGCGCGAGATCAATCCCAACACCGGCAAGGAGGATGCCGTCAGGCGCTGCACCGGGGGGCTGATCTGCCCGGCGCAGCGGGTCGAGCGGCTCAAGCATTTCGTCTCGCGCAACGCCTTCGACATCGAAGGTCTCGGCGAGAAGCGTATCCAGGAACTGTACGACGACGACATCATTCAATCGCCGCCTCAGATCTTTACGCTCGCGAAGGAAGACAAGAAGCGAGACAAGAAGCTCGCCGAGCGGGAAGGGTGGGGCCAGCTCTCCGCCGGCAATCTCTTCGATGCCATCGAAGCGCGCCGCAACGTGCGGCTCGACCGTTTCATTTATGCGCTCGGCATTCGCCATGTGGGCGAGACCACGGCGCGGCTGCTCGCGCGCAATTATGGATCCGCTACGGCCTTCCTCAAGTCGATGCGCGCGGCGGCGAAGGGCAGGGAAGGCGAGGCCTTCGCCGCGCTCGACAATATCGAGGGAATCGGCCCGACCGTCGCCGCTTCGATCGCCGATTTCTTCGCCGAGCCGCATAATGTTGAAGTCGTGGAGGAACTGCTGAAAGAGGTGAGGCCGCAGCCGCTCGAGGCGATCGATCACGCTTCGCCCATTTCCGGCAAGACCGTGGTGTTCACCGGCACGCTCGAGCGCATGACCCGCTCGGAGGCCAAGGCATCTGCCGAGCGGCTCGGCGCCAAGGTGGCCGGCTCGGTGTCCAAGCACACCGATTACGTGGTGGCGGGCCCCGGCGCCGGCTCGAAGCTGAAAAACGCCAAGGACTTGGGAGTCAACGTGCTCACCGAGGATGAGTGGCTGAAGTTGATTGATAGCTAAAAGAGCCGGTGGAACAGGACAGGGAGCGACTCATGGTCGATCATTCGGCCCACGCCATGCCGAAACCGGGAGCAAGCAACGAGCGCGCGCTGAAGATTTCGGCGTGGCTCACCGGCATCTACTTTCTCATCGAGCTTGGCATTGGCATCTACTCCGGCTCCATCGCCGTCATCTCCGACGCCTTTCACACGTTTTCGGCTGTGGGTGGAGTGGTTCTCGCCTTTGTCGCGGCCCGCATCGCCCGCCGGCCGGCCGATCTTGATCGCACCTTCGGCCATTATCGCGCCGAGATCATCGGCGCGCTCCTGAACGGCGTGTTTCTCGCCGCCATGGCGGTCCTGGTCCTGGTCATGGGTGCAATGCGGCTCAGGCATCCTATCGAGCTGCCCACGACGCCCATGCTGATTGCCGCCGCCGGCGGCATCGTCACGGAAGTTATCTCCCTCCGGCTGCTGTATGGCGGCCAGAAGGGCGACCTCAACCTGCGTGGTGCCTTCTGGCACGTCATGCAGACCTTCGTCGGCAGCATTCTCATCATCATCGCTGCCGCCGTGATCTATTTCACCGGATTCTTTGCCATCGATCCGCTGCTCGGCATGGCTTTCGGCGTGGTGCTACTGGTCGCCTCTTGGGGGATCATCCGCGATTCCCTGTTCATTCTGATGGAGGGCGCGCCGAAGGGGATCGATCTTCTGGTGGTAGCACGGGCGCTAGACCAACTTCCGCACGTGACCGGCGCACATCACATTCACGCCTGGACGCTCACCTCGAACAAGCATGTCTTCTCCGCCCATCTGCGGATAGATGCGGCGAAGAATGCCGCCTCGGTGCTCCGCCAGGCGCATGCCCTCCTACGCGAGAAGTTCGGGTTCTATTTTTCGACCATCCAGATCGAAACGAAGTGTCTCGACGAAGACCACGCCCGCGATCTCGATATTTCTTCTCTGCTTCGCCTGCCGAAGCGAGCCGCGACGCGATGATTGCTCACCCGTAGTTGAGCTTCATCCCGATGATGGCGAGCGCGAGGCCGAGCGTGATGGCGTTGGAAATGATGATCGGCAGATTTCCGATCAAGACGCCGAACAGCAGCCAGAACGCGACGCCGGTGGCGAACACCACATACATATGGAGCGAGATCGCCCGCGTCTCCTTGTGGCGGATGATGTGCAGCGCCTGAGGCACGAAGGCCGCGGTGGTCAGCGTCGCGGCAATGCTCGAAACCAGAATCTCTATCGCCATGTCTACCCGATCGGGGCCGTGGCGTGGCGGAGCCAAGCCCTGTCGTCGCTGAGGAGAATGGGCTCGATCTCCCGCCTGACGCGCGCGTGATAGGCGTTGAGCCAGGCCAGCTCGTAGGGCAGGAGCTGCCTGGGATCGATGAGCCGCCGGTCGAACGGCACGAGCGTCAGCGTCTCGAACCCCATCATCTCCCGCGTGCCTCCTGGGACTGGTTCGGGCGGCGTCACCAGCACGAGATTCTCCAGCCTGATGCCGTAATGGCCTTCGCGATAATAGCCCGGCTCATTGGAGAGAATCATGCCGGGTTCGAGTTCGACGGTGCCGAACCGCGCCAGGCGCTGTGGTCCCTCATGCACCGAGAGATAGCTTCCGACCCCGTGGCCGGTGCCATGATCGAAATCGAGTCCTGCCTCCCATAGCGGCCTCCGCGCGAACGGGTCGAGGTCCTGGCCGCGCGTGCCCTTGGGGAAACGCGCCGCGGCGACGGCGATATGCGCCTTCAGCACCAGCCCATAGTGCCGCCGCATCTCCGCCGTCGGCGTGCCCACGGCGACGGTGCGGGTCACGTCGGTGGTCCCCTCGCGATATTGGGCCCCCGAATCGATGAGATAGAGCGTGCCCGCTTGCAGCATGCGTTTGCCCTTGGTCGTCGGCCGGTAGTGGACGATGGCGCCGTTGGGCCCCGCCGCCGAGATCGTGTCGAAGCTGATATCCCTCAGCTGACCCGACTCGCGACGGCAGGCTTCGAGCTTCACCGCCGCCGCGATCTCGTCGATCTTGCCCGACTCGGCGACCTCATCGAGCCAGGCGAGGAAGCGCGCCATGGCCACGCCATCGCGCAAATGCGCGGCGTGCGCGCCCTTGATCTCGACCGCGTTCTTGATGGCCTTGGGGTGGATGCAGGGGTCTTGGCCGGGCACGAATTTGGCGCCCTCCGCCTGAAGCACCTGGGCAAACCGGATCGGCGCCGTCTCGGGATCCAACCTGACGCGGGCGCGCGCCTGCCCGAGCGCCTTGAGCCTGTCCATGAGCGCGCCCGGCTCGGCGAGATCGGCGAGTTCGCGGAGCTCTCCCTTCACATTGTCGCCCACCTTGGCCGGGTCGATGAACAGCGTCGGCTTGCCGCTGGCCGGCACGATGGCGAAGGCGAGCGCGACCGGCGTATGTCTGATGTCGCCGCCCCTGATATTGAACAGCCAGGCGATGGAGTCGAGCAGGGTGAGGAGCACGGCGTCGGCCTGCTCATCCTTGAGCAGCGCCTGCACGTCACGGATCTTGTCGTGGGCGCTGCGCCCGGAATATTCGAGGCCATGCGGCACGATCTGGGCAGGGGAGGGCTTCGGCCGCTCCTGCCAGATGAGGTCGATGAGATTGGTGTCCACGGGCGCGAGCTTGATGCCCGACTTGGCAAGCGTCTCGGTCAGGCGCTCGATCTCTTTGATCGTGTGCAATGCGGGGTCATAGCCCACCACCGCGCCCTTGGTGAGCTTCTCGGCCATCCAGCTCGAAGCCTTGGCCTCCGGCGTCTGCAGCGCCTCGAACAGCGTCGCGTCGGTTTGCGCGCGGGCCTGGAGGATGTAGCGCCCGTCAACGAAGAGCGCCGCCGCCTTCTCCAGCACGATGGCCACGCCGGCCGACCCGGTGAAGCCGGTGAGCCACGCCAAGCGCTCTGCGGGAGGGGACAGGAACTCGTCCTGGTGCTCGTCGCTATGGGGAACGAGAAAGCCCTTGAGCTTTCGCGACTTCAGTTCCCTCTGCAACGCCTTGACCCGCTCGCCGCTGTCGGCCGGTGAACTGAAATCGTCGAACATTTGATACATGGTCGGCCTTTGTAAGCGGAAAGCTCTGTTGCGATCAATCGCGCGTGGTCCGCGCGCTGCGACGGGTTATGACCAAGGTCGTCCATCCATCGAGAACGATTCGGCTTTTCATGGTGAAACCATAAGCGCGGTAGCGTGCTTCGGTTCCACGCGCCTGAGTTTCGGTGAGGCCGGACAGGATGGCGGTGCCGCCCGGAACGACATGCTCCGCGAAGATGGGCGCGAGATCGTGCAAGGCGCGCTCGAGCAGGTTGGCGAGCACGAGGTCGGCCTGCACGCGGTCGAGGAGGGGATGCCCAAATCCTCGCGCCTTAAGCACCCTGACCAGGGGCCCGACGCCGTTCTTCCGCGCATTGTCGGCTGCGATCGCTGTCGCCAACGGATCGCTGTCGCTCGCCGTCACGCATCGCCTAAGGGCCTTGGCGGCGGCGATGGCGAGGATGCCGGTGCCGGTGCCGATATCGATGACGATGCCCGGGCGGCGCCGCTTGAGCTGCTCGTCGAGCGCCAGCAGGCAGCCGCGCGTGCTGGCATGATGCGCGGTGCCGAACGCTTGGCCGGCGTCGACCTCGATGGAAAGACATCGGCGCGGCAGCCGGCTCCGGTCGTGACTGCCATGCACGACAAAGCGCCCGGCCTCAACCTTCCCGCGCTTCCCTTGCGAGAGCGTGACCCAATCTTCAGGGGCGAGTTCTTCGATGCGGAGCGGCCCGTGACCATCGCCGCCGGCAGCCTGCGCGATCAGCGCACGCAGAGCATCGTGGCGCGGCGGTTCCTCGTAGTGGGCGAAGACCTCGAAGCGACCCTCTCCCCGATCGAACAGCCCGACCGCGACCGGCGCCGGGTCGAGCGCCTCATCGAGCGCACGCGCGATGCGCTCCGCCGGCAAAGCTTGGGCCTCGATGGTGGCCTGATGGATCATGGCGTCTCCCCTCCGCCTTGAGGAGGGGAGAGCGGCGGTACGGTGTCGACGAAGGCCTGCATGGCGCGGAGCTTAGGCCCGCGCCCGGTTCACAATCAATTGGAGCTTGGAGAGTTAACTTGACATTCCTGCAGCAGGAAGCAGAGTTCTCAC
>Ga0209431_10003274_pt1 | contig 12932 bp, 16 predicted proteins | sample RifCSP13_3_FD_184021 | JGI IMG/M metagenome (GOLD analysis project Ga0209431, IMG submission 184021) | Soil microbial communities from Rifle, Colorado - Rifle CSP2_sed 13_3 (SPAdes) (version 2) | ecosystem: Environmental > Terrestrial > Deep subsurface > Rock core/Sediment | place: Rifle...
AAAAAGGTGGCCCAGCCGGTCCGCAAATCGCGAGCTATTGTGACGGACAGTGGCCGCCGGTCCAGTAGAATTGACCCGCAGGCTTCAAGACGATGCCCAGTACAGGATCCGTCAGCCAGGATCGGACAACAATGTCGCCGTTCTTGCGCACGTAGACAAGGTTGAAGCCGCCATCGCTTTCGGTGGTGGCATTCAGGATCAGCGGGTTGTCGTTGATCATGCAGGCGTCATCGGGTATCTGTCCGATATTTACATCGATGTTCTGGTTCCATCGTCCATACTCCTTTGGGGAGCACGCGGCAAGAAGAACAGCGGTGCAAAGGAAAACGAACAACATTCGAGTTTTCATTTAATCCTCCAGATTGGAATGTGCAAACCGAGGCTGAATAGTAACACGTCTGAGAGTAAGAATCAAACTATGGGTCAAGCTGCCCCGCCCGGTAGAGTGTTTCAAATGCTATAATTCGCTTATGAATTCAGAAGGTTCTGACCAGGACACCCCAAAACAAGAAGAGCACTTGACGCCTACGGGACGGGTAATACTCAAAAGCGAGGGCGAATCGGTTGTCCTAAAGCAACTTATACCTGAGGACGCAGAAAATTATTTTCGGCTCGTGGATTCCGACAGGGCCCATTTAAGTCAACTTGATGACACTACCGCAGCAAAATACCCCACAGTTGAATCCGTCCGAGAAAGCATTGTTCAGCCTACCAACCCAGATAAATATAGATTTGGTATTTGGGACGGCGACACAATGGTCGGTTCAGACAATTTGACTCCTGTGGCTGAAAATCGCGCAGAGTTGGGTACTTGGATTGCCAAAAAATACGTGGGCAATCGCTATGCAGGGAGGGCCCGAAAACTCTTGGTGGATTTCGCATTCAATCAGTTGCACTTAGACGAAGTCTTCTGCGAAATCACAATTGGAAATGGGGCAAGTCGAAAGTCTGTCGAACGCTCCGGGTTTAACTTCACCGGAGAACACGACGGAAAGTGGACTTATACACTCAAAAACCCAAATAAATAAACGCTTTAGATATATCTGCCGCTTCCCTATTTTGTGGAATTCATTATCGAAAGATAGTGCTGGTCAAATGCGGCAAGTAAGGACTCTCTAGGTGAATATGGCCCGGGTTCATAGGCCGGGGAGCTTACTCCCTTTTGCCCCAGTTCACAAACATTCCAGTCTTGTATGTTGGTTATATCCCAAAACTCAATCGCATCCTCCGGCCTAAAATCTTTTTTACTATTGGCTTCCGGATTAAATAACCATTCGCTTATCACTTTTGTTCTGTCGGGTGCTTGGGGTGAAACTAAATGGAACATTACATAATCCGGGTGAACATTTAATAGTAAATTGGGCAAAACCGAATAATAATAACCCCGTCTTGAGTCTTCGGGGCTAAGATCCCCCAAAGGGATGGCACAGGTTCTACCCGTCATGGTCATACTTCGACTATCTTCCGTGAATTCTATAAAGCCGCCAAGGGCTGAACCTTCCGTAAGGTCATTGTTCCCGCTGGTATAGTCCGCAAGTTTATTCAGGGCCGGGTGAAGAGTCGGGCAATGGTAGCATTCATTGAAATTTTGAAAAACGTATTTCCAGTTGGACTTAACCTCATATGGAATCCTTTTATGGGATTTTAATGCTCCCATGTTCCATTGAGACATTCTTCCGGTAAGTCCCGGGTATTCTTGCTCAAAGGAAGCGGTTTTTCCCCCACCCGTGTTCACAAAGATAAATCCGTTCCATTGGTGCACATCGGCGGCTTTTAGTGGAAAGTTTTCAGGATTAAATCCGTCCACGTCCTTCATGAAGGGTGCCCCGATAAGTTTTCCGTCAAGGCCATAAGTCCAGGCATGATAACTGCACTGTATGCTATTGGAGAACATCCCCTCGGGTGCATCTTCGACGCGAGTTCCACGATGCCTGCAAACGTTATGAAAGGCACGCACACCCCCCTCTTTATCGCGTAAAACTATCAGATTATCCGGGGCTTGGTCTAAAAGAAAGTAGCTACCTGCGTCGGGAATGCGGCTTACGTGCCCGGCACACACCCAACCTCTAAATATCCGCTCCTTTTCTTTGGAAAAAATTTCTGGTGAAGTGTAATACTCTTGGGGTAAAGTCATGGAGCCGGGAACAAATGTCTCGTGGGTTTTTCGGAATTCTGATTCCATAATAATGTGGCTATTCTAACATATTTTACGAGGCATACATCCTCAAAATTCGACTGATTATTTTATAAGTTTAAGAAGAATTGGAAGTTTTCTAATACCGTCTTCCTGGCTAAAGTGTCCCATACCATGTTCAAGCACTATTTTTGCTCCAAGTTTATCCCTGAAGATTTTGTGGTTGTCCTCATAGGAAACATAAGGATCGTCATCCGAAAAAAGTGCTGTCCACGAACCGGCCATTTGCTTTATTTTTCCGTAATTAATCGGGGCCTTCTTCCATGGCTTAAATGTCTCCCAGTCTTCCAGGGCTACAAAAGCCGCGTCCTTCAAATTTTCAAAACCGGCAACCAGGATTACTTTCCCCACTTTTGAACTTTCCGGCAAGGTTTGCAGGTATCTAAGAATCGCCTGACAACCCATGGAGTGGCCTATGAGAATATCGTTTGATCTTGGATCTCCGACAGTTTCTTTTACTTTTGCTATCCAAGGCTCAATCTTCGGATAATCTGGGTCTGGCATTTCGGGAACATGGACTTCGAAACCCTTTTCTTCTAGTGCTTTCTTTGCCCAGAGGAACCAATCCCTCGTAGGTCTGCCTGTCCATCCGTGAATCAAAAATATCCTCTGCATAAGGCTATTTTTTCTCCCATCTGTCTTTGTCACGGGTGTTAAGTTTCTTCATCAATTTCTTCCAGGCGGCGTCAAGGTCAATTTTTTGGGAATTGGCGATGCAGACAACAGCGTAGATAATGTCTGCAAGTTCCCCTTCAAGGTTGGCTTTCACTTCCGTTGCTTTTTTCTTTTTGGGCCCGAAGCGGTGGTTAAGTTCTCTTGCAACCTCCCCCACTTCTTCGGTAAGCGCTGCCAGCATTTCCAGGGGTTTCCAATATCCTATCTCATACCGGCTTATCCAATCGTTCACTTCCTTCTGGATTTTTTTGAAGGGCATATTGAAGCTATCTTACCACATTTTAGAAAAGTTCAGGATGAATAAAACGTGAGTGGCTGGTCTTTACTTTCTGTTCCTTGGAACGATATTCGAAGAAAACTTGGTATTGGCGGCGACGTCAAGAGCCCTTCTCTGGCTTTCTGCTCCTTTTCTTATAAGAGCTTCCTTGCTGGCGTCTATCTTTTCACCATCTTTGGGATCGTCGAGAACAAAATGTTCAAGGGTGGTGGTAAGATCTGCAGAAGTCTTAATCTCTGCCAGCAGTTTACTCTTGTGTATCTTGGTGTCAGGAAGCATTAGATCGTTTACAAAGTTTAGCGCCGTTGTACCTATTCCTATGGAAAAGGCAACTTTGCGTTCACCATTGCCTTCCACTACAACATCAAGTCCCCCCGTAAGGGTGTTGGAGTCCACGACGCCAAATTCCTCCCGGCCATATGGCAACAGCCCTGCCAAAACAAGGAGTCTGTTTCTGGTTCCTCCATCATAGGGTGAATTGGCCTTGGTCGTGAGTTCGTCTACCGCTTTCTGAAGTTGTGGCCTATCAAGAACGAAGCTTTCCGTCTTTTCAGGAGAAGAATATCCAAACTTTGCACTAAGCCATTCATGCATCGTTATTGGAGGATACACGCGGGGCAGTCCCTTGTCAATTCCCAGGCCGTTTGGCAACCAACTTTATACTGTTGATATATTCGGGTCTGCAGTACCCTATTCTCTGACCGGCGTGATCCAGAAAAAGATATCTTCTTTTGGCTATTTCGGCAATTCTCGGCCTTACTTTATTCGAAGTGCTAAATACTAAAACGTCACCATCCTCACGGCCGTACGCAGAGGCCGCCCCGGCAGTAATAAAACCGCTATCTATATCGGTCACTTTTAAAAGCTCTTTTTTAATGGCTACTGTAAGAATGTAGCCCCGAGGCTCGTTAAGGCATACTCCCAGGGATCTGGCCCTATGCTCATTATCCGGAAAAAGTTTCCAGTCTCTTAAATCCCTCTGAATCCGCGCGTTAATTGCCGGCAAAACAAAAAGGTCCTTTATTCTTTCCACTTGCCCATTTTATACCAGACAGAAAAAAGGTCAACCGATGCTTTTCCCAGCGTTTGATAGATATAAGGCAAGATCAAAATAAAATAGCGGGTAAAGGGAACTTGGGTGCTTATTAGCAGTAAATAGATCAAAGGTAAAAGGTAAAAAAATGGTTCAACCCCGCCAACCATTCGCTTTTTAAGTGCCTCAAATATCCCAACTGCCAGTCCCACGGGCCAAAGTATTGTCCAGTCAACCGACCTGGCAACCCCCGCCTTCCACCATGGGGCAAAATAACTTGTGACAAATAGTATTATCGGACCCCCGACACTGCCAGTATTATGACTTAGCATAAACCTCAAAATCCTTGCCTGGTGTTCAATCAAGTTAAAACTGCTGCCTTGACGAATAAAAGACATTGTGTAAGTCAATGCAAAAACCACAAAAGCTACAAGAAAACTCAATAGCAATTTCTTGATGTCGATTCTTTCCTTTCGAAAAATTATCTTATATCCGTAAACAAGAGCAACTAAAACTACAGCAGTCGACCAGAACTTTGACACCAAGAAAAGTCCCAAAATGCCCCCAATCAAAATATATCTTTTCGGATAGAAAAATATCAAAATGATATATCCCAACGCGAAAACTGCTTGTCCCAAATCAAGAAGGGCTTCATTCATCATTCCCCCAAAAACTGGGTCCACAAGAAGTAAGAGCGGCCCAATCAGGGCAACAATTTTGTTTTGAAAAAGTTTAACTCCAAGAAAGTATGTAAGGAGCAAAAGCATAAGACCGAAAATAATTTGGACATAAAACGGATTACCTGATAATAAAATTGAAAAGCCGAAAAGATATTTTATTAAAGGAGGGTGTTGAAAGTTGTGTTTCTGCGGGTCCTCCCCTTTTGCGTAAAGATATCCGGTTGCCTGATAGATAACACTGTCGCTTACAAAAATTCTATCTTTGATTTTCCCTTCCGGGTCCTCAATATCCTGGGACCTTAAGTAGTCCCCCACAAGACTTGGGTCAAACCTATACGTTAGCGCCTTGGGGTGCTTAAAAACGACAAGAAGGGAGAAAAGAAAAACAATTATCAGGTAAGGAAGAAGTTTCTTCATACTCAATTCTAGCATTTAGCCTCGCAAAATGGTAAAATTCCCTTGTTTGGATACCCGGCCCCATCGTCTAGAGGCCTAGGACACGAGGTTTTCAGCCTTGTAACTCCGGTTCGAATCCGGATGGGGTCACCCGGGGCCCATAGCTCAATGGTAGAGCAACACCCTTTTAAGGTGATGGTTGAAGGTTCGAATCCTTCTGGGCTCACAAAAGTCTTCTTTTATTGCGGGGTCGTCTAACGGTAGGACTCGGGACTTTGGATCCCGCTATTCTGGTTCGAATCCAGGCCCCGCAGCTAGTTATAAGATCGTGTTAACCTAGACCGATAGGCTTGGTAAAAAATGGTATTATAGATTCATGGTTTTGCCGGTTCACATCACTCTTGCCCTAATAAGCATTGTCTTTGCTTCATTTACCGCCGTTTCCCCGTCTATTTCTAAGCTTCGAGTTACTTATTCTCTCACTCTCGGAACCCTCCTTAGTGGTCTTGTTATGCTGTTTACTTATCCTGAACACCTGGGGAGAACTTGCCTGAGCGGAATTCTATATCTCGGATTGATTATTGGGGCCTCGGCAGTCGCCAGAAAAAGGCTTACGCTTGCAAGTTAACCCTTATGCGTATTAGTTTTGTATCCTGCCTTAAATATTTCTATTACGAAAAACATAAAAACGGATAATCCGGTTGCCATTGCCCAATAGCCCGGGGGCAAACTGACCAAGCCAAAGAATTGCCTCAACCCAGGACTTACGAACGGTAATACCTGCAGACTGAGTCCCGCAAAAACCGCCGCTACCAGCCACTTATTTTCAAAAATGTGGTTTTTCCAGAACGGAGTCATGAGAGCCCTAACCGAAAATACGTAAGTAAGGGAATTTAAGCCCAGAACTATAAAGGCAAGGGATCTGGCCAAAATCAAATCGCCGGTCATTTTGTAGATGATGATAAAGGAAGATAGTGCAACAATTCCCGCCATCAGGCTTACTAGACCGATCAGATAAACCATCCATTTATTTACCAGATGTTCCCGGGACGCTCTGGGGTGTTCTTTCATAAGATCAGTCCTTTTGGGGTCAATGGTCAATGCCAAGTTGGGAAAACCGTCCGAAATCAGGTTTATCCATAAAATCTGTATAGCCGTAATAGGCAGGGGCAAACCTACCGAGATACCCCCGATTACCACTATTATTTCGGCAAAAGCATCACTCATCAGATAAATAATTATCTTTCTCATATTCTCAAACATCACCCTGCCTTCTTCTATTGCCCCCACAATCGTTGAAAAATTGGAATCGAGAAGGACCAAGTCCGCAGATTCCTTGGCTACATCGGTGGCATTTTCCACAACGACTCCTATATCGGCTTTGTGCAGGGCAGGAGCGTCATTTATTCCGTCCCCCATCATGGCTACAACTTCACCGTTTCTTTTTAAAGCCTCTACGATTTTCAGTTTCTGGTCCGGTGTGGTTCTGGCAAACAGCTTCACCGATTTAACCTTTTGGGCCAGCTGCTCCACGTCCAGCTTTTCCAGCTCCTCCCCCAGCATAATCTCTTTAGCGCTTACCGGGATGTCCAGTTCCCCCAAAACAAACTCAGATGTTTTGGGATAGTCTCCCGTGATAACAATGGTTTTGATTCCTGCCGACAGTGTCTGTTCAAACGCTTCCTTAACTCCCGGCCTTACCGGATCCGAAAAGGCTAATATTCCGATCCAATCAAGACCCCCCTTGGCATCCGCCGCTTCCAAGCTCTTTTTATCCGGGGATACCTCTTTTCTGGCAAAGCCTATCAGTCTTTTCCCCTGTTTGGTCAGATCATCAATGTTTTTAACAATTTCCTTTTTCTGAGTTTCGGGCAATGAGGTCCATTCAAGCAGAAGTTCGGGGGCCCCGTTTACAAAAAGAATGTTATTGCCCTCACTCCACTTATGGAGGCTGACGAAAAACCTCTCTTTTGAAGAGAAGGGGATGCTGTCAAGCCGCGGATGCTCGGAAACAAACCCGCTGATTATAGTTCTTCCCCATTCGAAAGCCGAAATGACGATGGGGTCATCCAGATCATTTGCCAAAAGAACCTGCTGGGCGAGTTTTTCCCTGTCCCCGATGTAATCAACCACTTTCATTTTCCCCTGGGTCAGGGTACCTGTTTTATCCGCACAAATAACGGTTACTCCGCCTAGGGTTTCCGCCGCCGACAGCTTTCTTACCAACCCCCGGTGCTTTATTATTTTCTGCATCCCGATAGCAAGCACCACGGTAAGGGAAACGAGTAGTCCCTCCGGTATGCTTGATACGGCCAAAGCCACCGAAGTGGTAAGCATCTCGGTCAAGCTGAATTTGTATAAAATGCCGAGAATAAAAACCAATATTGTTAATGAAGCAATAACCAACACCAGCTGTTTACTGAATGTTTTAAGCTGTTTTTGCAGAGGAGTATCTTCCTCTTTTTCCTGAATCTGGAGTGCAATTCCCCCCATCTTGGTAGATTGACCTATGCTTTCGACTTCGAATGTTGCCTGTCCCGAGGAGACGATGGTACCCATAAAGACTTTCTCCTCAATGTTTTTATTGACGGGCACGCTTTCTCCCGTGAGGGCTGCTTCGTCGACATAGAAACGGTTTGCAAAGATAATTTTCCCGTCGGCAGGTATTTTTGCCCCTTGATCCAGAATCACAATGTCTCCGGGAACAATCTCTGTTGTATCAAGCAATATTCTTTTTCCGTCCCGAATAACGGTTGCCTTGCTTATAACGTAATGTTTTAGAGCAACGAGTGCATTTGAGGCTTTGCTTTCCTGGACAAAACCCAGAATCGTATTGATAAAAACAGCAAGAAGAATAACCAAGGAATCGGAAAAGCTCCCCATTACAAAGGTTACCAGCGCGGCAAAGAGTAAAATGTAAACCAAAGGGCTTCTTAATTGCTGAAAAAGAAGCAATAAACGGCTTGGGGGCGGCTTTTCCGGCAAAACATTGGCTCCGTATTGCCCTTGCCTCTTTTTTACTTCCTCATAGGAAAGTCCCGTTTCATTTGAAAACATCAAGGTTTTATAACTACTGATGCAGACACAATTAAAAAGATTCCTATGGAGTTTAGGATGTAAGAAAGAAGAATAAACTTAAAAGTACTCATTTTTGAAAGATTAATTAGACTTATTCCCATTTCGTCCGGTAAAGGGGAGGCAATAATGACGGCTCCTACCACCGGAAGAGTCCAGCTGAAATATTTAGAGTGGAATAGTTTTTTTAAATGGTGACCTGTATCCATTTGATCATATATTTCTTCTATCTCCTCGGTTAAATTATCCTTAATCAGATTAAAAATCAGCATATCCCCGACTACCGCCCCGAGACCCGCGATCAAGCCTATTTCCAAAGGAGAAAGCGTCTCGGCAAGGGTCAGAAGTGTCAAAGCGCTTGCAGCCACGGTAAAAGTAGAGACAAAGAGTATTCCGGCAAAAAATGCACCGATATATCCAAAGCCTCCCAGGTGCAGTAAAAATGAATGGAAACCCTCATTGCGGGAAAGAGCTATCGCCAATAAAACCCCCATGAAGACTATCGTTAAGTTTTTATATTTCCAGTGAATTCCATGCTTTACCCTCATCTTAAATAATTATATCGTAAAATCACGATGCCGATTTTAGACGTGAGAAAAGGATATACTTTTTATAGTGTCTCATTTGTCTCATTTAGCCTCAAGTGTGATACACTCAGAGCAAGTGGTTATGGGCCCAAAGGGTCCGAGACTCTACTGCTCAGCCAAATGTTTAAGCTAGGAGCCAAAGATCTCAGAAAAACCCGCCCCACGCCAGAAACGTTTTCGACAATCAAAAGGAACCCCATTTATCTGGTTCTCGATAATGTCATTGATACCTACAATATCGGTTCCCTCTTTAGGCTTGCTGACGCCATTGCCGCAGAGAGGTTGTATATTTGCGGGGAGACCGAATACCCACCCAATTCCAGAATCCACAAGGCTGCTGTGGGAACCGAGGAGTGGGTCCCCTGGTAGAAAGCAGAAAACACAATCGAACTCGTCAAAAAGCTGAAATCTAAGGGGGTTGGGATAATTTCCGTTGAGCAGGATGCGCGCTCAATCCCCTACACCCTTCTATCTACTAAGATTGATTTCCCCGTTGCCATAGTTGTCGGGAATGAGACGGGAGGCATCTCAGAGAGTGTTCTGGCTGCGTCTGATGTGATTGTGGAACTTCCCATGTTTGGGGTAAACAAATCCCTTAATGTTTGGGGAAGCGCAGCTGTGGTCGCATATCAGGTACTTGAGTCCCTAATTCTTAAGCCCTACGCCCGCAAGAAGAAGGTTTAACCACAAAAAAACCGCCCTGCGGCGGCTTACTTATCCTAATGTTTCTATCTGGTGACCGATATATTGACTGTCTGGCCGGCAACCGCCTGCTGACTAGGAGCAGAAACGGTCACTCTCCCATCCCCATCCTGCATTATGAAATAGCCGGTCGCATATGCCGCTGTACAATCAGAAATCTGGGCTGTATTAAGGCTGGGGTCGGTGGGAAGGGCAGCTACGTATCTCGGCACCAAGTCGCCACAGATATCTGCTCCAGCCGTACTTATATCCGCAGCCTCGCTGGGATCAACCCCGTCATCAGCGGGGATATTGGCAGGCAGGGTTCCTCTATTGTCTGCGGCAAACTGATGAACCGCGTTTAAGAGGGTGGAAACGTCACTTGATCTTTTTGTATTATTTGCCTGGGCAAACTGCCTGGCAGGATTTAAAGCAACCAGAACGATTGCCAAAAGAATGCCTAAAATACCGATAACAACGAGAAGTTCGATTAGGGTAAAGCCTCTGGAGTACTTTCTGAGCATTAATTAAATGTAAACTAGTGAGAAGAGGCGTGTCAAGGGGTATTTTAACCCCGTATTACAACAAGGGCCACAAGAACGATAATCGCAACCACACCCACAATGATAAGGTAAGGGAGAACTCCGCTACTGGCTTTTCCTTTGGTTATAACCGGCCTGGGAGGGGCAACGTTCTCCGGAGAGAGGGGCTTCGGGGCAATCATATTCCCCGTCTGGACAATCTCGCCATTGTCGTTAACCGCTTTTACAAACTGCACATCAAGCGTATTTTTGACTCCAATTTTGGGAAATATTGCTGCAGGAACCACGGCATACTGGGAAAACCCCCTACCTTCGAAGACTTCGGAAATGGCATCGATCAGTTCTTTATTCCCCGCAATGACCCTTACTCCCTCTCCAATCTTGTAGGTTTTTGAAACCAGATAGTTAAATGGCACCGCGTCAAGGAAATTGGCAATCTCAGCCTCAAGCTTTTCCGGATCTTTCCCCGAAAAATCTTTGCTGAAGCAGGCTGGTTCGGAAAGAACAAATGATATCGGGGACGGCTCAATATTGTTGGCTGTGATAAAAGTGCTTAAAGTATCCTGCAAAACTTCCTTATTCAGAAGATCCCAATCCCTGACACTTCCGGCCGGGAAATCCATTGAAAGAATCCTACTGCCATCAGAAACATAGAGCCTGCCCGAACCCAAAAAAATAATGATGTCGCCCTGCTTCATTTAATAAATCTCCTTCCAGGAAACCTTCGTTAATCCATTATTGTCGTAAGTCACCACACTTTCAACTTTTTTGACAAATTTTCCGTTTGTGGCGACTGATTCGATAGTCGCCGTATCTCCCACCCAGGATACGGTAATTACCACCTCTCCCCCGTCAAGATCGGCAATTGTTTCCCCTGGGTAATTATTATTCTGTCTTAAAATCGCGAGGTAGGCCGTTTCCATCCCCGAGTCCGCCATTTGTCTCGTTCTTTGCCCTTCCTGAACATTTGTTGCACCCATGGAATTGCTGGCAACGATAAAGCTTGCGGCAACCGCAATGGCAAGCCCCATCATGATAAAAATGAGCAATGTTACAAGAGCCTGCCCTTTGTTGTTTTTTGTCTTTTTCATCTTGGCGCAACGGTCGTTACTACACTCTGGGTTCTTGGCCCTCCCGGCAAATTAATCTGAGACTCAAGAGTGAAAGAAACCTTAAGAGTGTTGTCTATTTGGGTAAAAGTAAGACTTTGAACATTGGTGTCGGTGCCGTTTAATTTAACGGAATTCCTAAGAAGGTCGCCCCCAGAAATTGTGTAGGAGTTGTTGGTTCCGGCGAATGTGAATGATACCTGAGTTGGCGAAGGAACGGTGAAGTTATCGGCATTATATAAATCATATGAGATTTTTTCGAGAATAAACCTTGTGTCCTGATTGAGGGCTGACGTACTTTCGCTTTGAAGCTTGAAGTTTAAGGTCGTTACAAAAACATCCATAAGTACAGTCAGGAATATCACAAGTAGGGCCATATATATAAGGAGCTCAACCATGGTAGTTCCCGAACTTAATTTCTTATAGCTGTTTTTCATTTTTAAGGCGAATAATTAATAAGCACCGTTGACGATGCGCTCGGGGCCCCTCCCCCTCCCGTAAACGTCACTTGATATCTAAAACATCTCCCCGGATTAAGACTAAGGGGAATTGTTCCGCCATCAGCACCGTAACTTCCGGTGTAATTAAATGTCGTGCAATCCTGGGAAACCGCAATCTGATAGGTGGGGATTATATCGGGCGGCTGTAAATCAATCACGCTAAACCTGTTGAAAATTACTTGGGCCCCCGCGTCAAAAACCGGGGATTCGAATATACCCCCGTTACCTCCGGCTCCCCCGGGGCCTCCCTCTATTATTTTGAGTTCCGCTCCGGCGTCCCCCGTGATGATGTATGAATATGCGTCCCCGTCATCCTCGAGAACCGAAGCAACCCCGTTCACTCCCGACGGAATCACAAGTCCTCCGCTTCTTGACTGGCTGGTGCAATGAACCGGATTTGTCTCATTTTCAAGATCAATTACCTGGTATTGCTGTGTTCCGCCGGTCCCCACCAAAATCGCCCGGATTGAACCCGGGACCACGGTGACACCCTTTGGCTTCATTCCGCCGGAATCATAACTTCCCAAAATTTGCCTGTAAGTTGCTGAGCCTGGGTCGCTGTCTATAATGAAAAATTCGCTTTGAGTATCCGATCCCGCGGTTGCAAGATAGCTTCTGCTTCCGGCCGAATTGACGTAAACATCAACCGCTCCGGCTCCCGGGACGGAAACCGTCACCGGGGTTCCAAAAGTAATTCCGTTGACCCCGACCGGGATTATGGTGAGCTGGTTACTCGTTGAGTTCACTGCGGCATAAATGCTTTCTCCGACAATCAATATTTTGTTGGCTATCGCTCCTAAGTCTATTTCGGCAACCGGGGAATGGGATCCTCCCCTGTTTGTAATGTCAAATGCATAAATTTTCCCGTTGGTGCCGGAAAGGTAGGCAATATTTCCGGAAACATAAATGCTTTTTCCGTTAACGTTCGCAACCCCGATATCAAGGGTTCCGATTTCGCTATACTGCCCCCCGCTTAAATTCGTCAGGTCAATAATTATTCCCTGCCTCCTTACTGTATCGGTAGTCAAGTAGGCATAATCCGGCTCTCCGAAAATGCCGTTCGTTTTAATAGGCTGGGCTCCGTAGTTTCCCCCTAAAGTCGGGGCCGGAAGAGTGGGATAGGTGGTATTGGGGATAAGAACGTTGTCGAATGCGGGGCCCGATGCATTATCTCCCGTTCCGC
>Ga0209431_10003278_pt1 | contig 12931 bp, 8 predicted proteins | sample RifCSP13_3_FD_184021 | JGI IMG/M metagenome (GOLD analysis project Ga0209431, IMG submission 184021) | Soil microbial communities from Rifle, Colorado - Rifle CSP2_sed 13_3 (SPAdes) (version 2) | ecosystem: Environmental > Terrestrial > Deep subsurface > Rock core/Sediment | place: Rifle...
CGTCGTGGACCTGCCCGAGGAGGAATGGGACCGCGTCCTCAACATCAACCTGAAGGGCACTTTTCTGTGTCTGAAGTACGAAGCTCGAGCCATGCTTGCGGCCGGACAAGGCGGAGCGATCGTCAACGTTGGATCCATTAACTCTTTCCTCGGCTTCCCTTCCGGCGCTGCCTACGTTTCGTCGAAACACGGTCTGATCGGCCTGACCACAAGCGTGTCCGCGGAGCTGGCGCCGCTGGGGATTAGGGTTAACCTCGTCTGCCCAGGCTTCATTGATACGCCGATGCATCGGCGGGGTCGCGGGCTCCTCGGCGACGAGATCTACGACAATTTGCTGCGGCAACGTGTTCACATGAGACGCGCAGGACGCCCCGAGGAGATCGCCCAGTCTGTTGTCTTCCTTTGCTCAGACGAGGCCAGTTACATCTCAGGCACCACGCTTACACCCGATGGAGGCTTCACTCTGACGATCTGACCCGGGTAGGCAGCAGATTTCCCGTCTGGTCGCCACCGACCACGCGGTGAAGCTTGCGGAGTCCGCGGGCGGAGCGTGATTGAATCAAGCCAGTCCATCGTGTCAAACGACGATTGACGACTCAATTATTTGGCCACCAAAAGGAGAACATATGCCGATCACTGAATTCAACAGTTTCACGGACGGCCTCGATCCGAATCGAAGAAGCCGCGAACACTTCATTACTAACACCAACCTGGAAGACGACCGTCTCTGGGTTCCTTATGCGGAGGGTGTCTGGTTCCAGCCGTGCTGCTTTAATGTTACGTCCGGCGGATTCAGTGTGATTCTGAAAGGTCTCCCAGGCGCCATGTTGGGGACCCATTATCACGTCGGTACAGTTCATGGCTATACGATGCGCGGGCACTGGCGGTACCTGGAGCATGACTGGGTTGCTAAGCCGGGAACATTTATCTACGAGCCCGCCGGTGAGGCTCACACGCTGGTCATCACCGATGACTCGCCAGAACCAGCGGTGATTCTTTTCATGGTGGAGGGCGGCCTCATCTATCTGGACAAGGCGGTTAATGGTGGCTTTGCTGCCTATGAAGATGGATTCACGGCTCTCGAGCTGACTCGGAAATACTATCACGAGGCCGGCCTGGATGTGCGCAAGCTTGACCTGCTCGTACGCTAATTGTCGCTGTTAGACACGCCCCCAAGGCTTTACAGCGACACGTCCTTCGGGGATTTTATCTACCAAGATTGCTGCGGAATGGGATTTTTTAAAAAAAGATGAACTGAAATCTGCAGTCGGTGGTGATATCTGCAGGAAGAAAATCGAGCCGGAACCGTTAAGAAAGAGGGGTCGCGAGCGTTAACAATGGTGAACGTGGGGAAATCGCGCTGGCGGAGGAGACCGGTGGTATTCATCTTCCGGGGTCGCCTCCACCAACGCGACATCTCCATTCAGGCCGTGAAGATATAAAAGCCCATCGGCGTATGCCACCGAAACCCTGCCGATACTCTCGGCCTTCCATTTCACCTTCCCCGTAGTAAACTCAATAGCTACCAGAGGCCCCACGGCGATGTCCGTGCCGTAAAGATTTTCACCAACCAGTACCGCTCCACCGAGGCCGTTCGGAAGTCCGCGCTCGAAGTAGACCTGCTCTGCTGCAACTCCACCTTGATCCAACTTTAAACGGACCAGTCCACCTCCTACGCCAAGGGCGCCGCCGTACACATATGCGTCCCGCGCGACTGGCGTGAAATATTGCGCTGGACCCTTGGCAGCCTCAGCGTAGCGCCAGAGGAACTGGCCGGTCTTCGCATCAACTCCGACTAACCCCCGGCTCAAAAGCTGCACGTATTGTTTTCGGCCTGCCGCTTGAACGACAATCGCCGATGCATAACCCGCCGCGTCACCACCCGGGACCGCCGATTTCCAGATGACTGCACCCGTCTTTTTGTTAAGCGCCACTATCGTGGCCTGCGCGCCGCCGGGCGTTACGACAACGACGTCACCATCAACCAACGGAGACTCTGCATACGCCCATTCTCCCGGTTGGCCGCCGAATTCTTTACGGATGCTCTTCTGCCATCGAATCCCCCCACTGCGGGTCTCGAGGCAGGCGAGGTCGCCGTCCGAGCCCAGCGCGTAGATGAAATCTCCGTCAACGGTAGGAGTGGACCGGGCCTTCGCGTAAGGCGGGTTCTGATCCGGGTTGCCTACGTTGCCGACGCGTGCTGTCCAGATAGGTTTTCCATCCTGAGTTGAGAGAGCCTGAACAAACTCATTTTCCATGCCACGGTTGCTCATCAGGTAAATCCGCGTTCCCACAACCGCAGGCGTTGAAAAGCCGTCTCCTATGTCGTTCACTTGCCAGAGCAGTTTCGGTCCCTCCGCCGGCCATTGTTTAAGGAGGCCGATCTCCTTCGAAATCCCGTTACGTTCCGGACCGCGCCACTGAGGCCAGTCGGAAGTCGAAGTAGCCATCTTGGCTGACTTCGTAAGGGACACGGGTAAGAAGCACAAACAAAGCGCTGCAATGGCAGTTAGTAATCGTGACTTCACTGTCTTCTCCTTCCGGCTATTTGTAATTGTTTTTGGATCTTGCTCCTCTTCCCTTACGATCACTTTAACGAAATGTTCCGCCGAGCCATGATTCCATCTGCTTACGTCGACGGTACTCGCTCAGACTCTTCTCGGCTTTGCCGCATTAGCTCAATAGTTCACCGCGCAAAGAATTTCGCTAACTTCTCCCGACGCTGGATGGTGTCCTACTTTCATGTAACGCAAGCCGTTAGCTTGCGCGCTTCCAGCATGGACCGTGCTCCGGTATTATTTCGACGCCAATCATCAGCTTTGCAGGAGGATTATTAATGCTTACTAAACGTCCCACCAGGTACTGCTCTAGGTCTTTTTCGTTCCTCATCATCGCCCTCGCTGTTATCTCGAGCGCGCCGTTTTGCTTGCCGCTTAGCATCAGATCACAAACGGCAGCCAACAAGGTTCCGTTAACTCACGAAGCGATGTGGATGTTTAAACGTGTCGGCGCACCCTCTCCCAGTCCTGACGGCAAGTGGGTTGTGTTTTCGTTAGTCGAGCCGGCCTATGATGAGAAGGACCAGGTTTCTGACTTGTGGATCGTTCCTACGGATGGAAGCGCCAAGCCTCGCCGCTTGACCTTCAGCAAGAGCGCCGAGAGTGGTGTGGCATGGAGTCCTGACAGTCGGCAGATTGCGTTTTCAGCGAAGCGGGAAGGCGACGATGCAAACCAGGTGTATGTGCTGGATATCGCAGATGGTGGCGAGGCAGTGCGAGTAACTTCGCTTTCTACCGGAGCACGGTCGCCGCAATGGCGGCCGGACGGCAAGGCACTAATCTTTGTCAGTACAGTCTATCCGGGTGCGCCTGATGAGGAAGCAAACAAGCGTGTCGCTGCTGAGCGCAAAGCTCAAAAATATCGAGCGCGCGTTTACGAGAAGTTTCCCATTCGTAATTGGGATAAATGGATTGAAGACACGCAGGCCCATCTATTTATTCAAGATGCGCAGCCCGGCGCCAAGGCCAAGGATCTGCTCGCGGGAACGAAGCTGGTTAATGAGCGCGGATTTGCGGGTCGCGTTACCGATTCCGGCGAAGAACTTGATCCAGTCTGGACACCCGAGGGCGACGCAATCATCTTCGTTGCGACTACCACGAGAGATACGGCCGCGTACGCAAACACAACCACGTCGCTCTTCAAAGTGTCCGCAAACGGCGGCGAGCCGGTCCAGATGACAAACAGCACCGACAGCTTTGGCCGCCCAACCTTTCGGCCGGACGGAAAAGCGCTGTACGCCATTTTCAATATTGAAAGCAATGACAAAACTTATAACCTGGATCGACTGGCGAAGTTTACATGGCCCAACCCGGGCCAACCTGTAATCCTAACCGCCAAATTTGATCGTTCGGTTGGGAGCTTCGCACTCACACCCGATAGCAAGTCAATTTACCTGACGGCGGAAGAAGCGGGAAATGAGAAACTTTTCACCATGCCGGCGGACAGCGATGAAGTGCGCCTGGCAATGGAGATAGAGGGGGACATGACGCGCGGCGTTTTGACGAACTTGAGAATTCCCTCCAAGGCGTCGTCAACAATTGTGATTGCAAGCTGGGAGAGCGCGATGAATCCGCCCGAAGTATTTCGCCTGGATCTGAAATCCAGCACTCAGCGGCCGCTTACTTCATTTAATGCTGATGAGGTAGCCAAGATCGACTGGCAACCGCTGCGTCACTTTTGGTTTACGAGCAAAGCGGGCAAGCGCATTCACAACCATATCGCGTTGCCGCCCAATTTTGATGAGCACAAGAAGTACCCACTGTTTGTTGTGATGCATGGCGGACCGCACAGCATGTGGCGCGACAATTGGGGACTGCGCTGGAATTATTTCATGCTCTCCGCGCCTGGTTACGTGGTGTTGCTGACAAACTATTCGGGTTCTACGGGATTTGGTGAAACGTTTGCGCAGAGTATTCAGGGAGATCCCTTTAAAGGGCCTGGAAATGAGATCAACGAAGCTGCTGACGAGGCGATCCGACTTTACGCATTCGTCGATGGATCACGTCAGGCTGCGGCTGGCGCCAGCTATGGCGGCCACCTGGCAAACTGGATGCAAGCAACCACAACGCGTTACAAGGCACTGATCAGTCACGCTGGTCTGATCAATCTCGAGTCACAATGGGGAACCAGCGACACAATATATGCGCGTGAGGTTAATAACGGCGGGCCGGTCTGGGAACAAGGTCCAATCTGGCGCGAGCAAAATCCAATCAGGTTTGCCGGCAACTTCCGCACACCGATTCTGCTTTCGGTTGGCGAGAATGATTTCCGTGTGCCGCTTAATCAAACTTTGGAAAACTGGAGTGTCCTGCAACGGCGGCGCATTCCGAGCCGCCTGATCGTCTGGCCGGACGAAAACCACTGGATTCTGAAAGGCGAGAACAGCCGCTACTGGTATCAGGAGGTTTATAACTGGCTCAAGAAATATCTGGGCGAGCCGGCTAGCATGACAGCAGTGGGCGAAACTGCAAAGCCTTAAGCATATTGACGTTGCTTGATACCTTGATGCCGCTATACTACTATGACCTTGCTCACCCAGCATTCAATTCATGATTCCGGAGGCACCCCCCGCATGCTTGGTAGGACTATCTCGCACTATCGCATCACATCACAACTCGGCGAGGGGGGAATGGGAGTTGTCTATGAAGCTGAAGACACCAACCTGGGTCGCCACGTCGCGTTGAAGTTCCTGACACCGGCCATGGCCAACGACGATAGCCTGCTGCAGCGCTTCCAGCGAGAGGCGCGGGCGGCGTCGTCTCTTAATCATCCCAACATCTGCACCATCCATGGGATCGAGCAATTCGAGTCGGACCATTTCATCGTCATGGAGCTGCTGGACGGCGAGTCGCTCGCCGATCGCATTCATCGCGGTCCGCTCGACATCGATACGCTCCTGACCCTGGGCGTGCAGATCGTGGACGCCCTCGAGTCAGCACACTCCAAAGGGATCGTACATCGCGATCTGAAGCCGGCGAACATCTTCGTGACCTCGCGCGGGCAGGCAAAGATTCTCGACTTCGGCCTTGCCAAGATGGCCAAGATTGATCGGGTAGCGCAGGGCGCGAAGGCTGATTCTCAGCTGCCAACAGCGGTGCAGCACAAGGACCTGACTGAGGCGGGCTCTACCCTAGGTACAGTGTCATACATGTCGCCCGAGCAGGCGCGGGGACAGATCACCGACGCGCGCACGGACCTCTTTTCCTTTGGCACCGTCCTATATCAGATGGCGACGGGGGTCCTCCCCTTCCAGGGAGAAACATCGGCGGTCGTATTCGAAGCCATTCTCAATCGAGACCCGACCCCGGTGAATCAGCTTAATCCGTCGCTGCCGCCGGAACTCGGCCGGATCATTGGGCAGGCCCTGGAAAAGGACCGCGACCTACGGTATCAGAGCGCCACTGATCTGAAAACAGCGCTCAAAAGATTGAAGCGCGATCTCGCCTCGGGACAACATACGGCGGATTCGAGTGGAATCCGAGCACGAGCTGCGTCAACCCTTCGCGAACAATCCATTGCCGTTCTCTACTTCGAAAATTTGAGCGGAATGAAAGAGGATGAGTACCTGCGGGACGGCATTACCGAAGACATCACCACGGAGCTGTCTAAGATCAAAGGCCTGAAGACCTTCTCCCGGGCTATGGTACTAGCCTATCGCGACAAATCGGTGACCGCCGGGCAGGTAGGAAAGGAGCTCGGCGCGTCGTATGTGCTGGTCGGCAGTCTGCGTCGAGCGGGCACCCGCCTGCGCATCAACGCTCAACTTGTCGACGCAGCGACAGATTTCCCGCTATGGTCGGAGCGATACGACCGCGAGATGAAGGACGTGTTCGAAGTACAGGATGAGATCGCACAGAAGATCGCCTCCGCGTTGCGAATCACGCTCTCACCGCAGGAGCAGCAGGCTCTCCAAGCGAAACCAACCGAAAACCTGCAGGCTTACGATCTCTATCTGAGGGGTAGAAACTATGCCCGTCGCGTCGGACGGCAGGATCTGCAGTTTGCTCTTCAGATGTACGAAAACGCGGTCGCGCTCGATCCCGACTTCGCGCTTGCTCACGCCGGGCTGGGAAAGGTATGCGCCGAGTATTATTACCACTTCGAGCGCCAGCAACAGTGGATCGATAGGGCCATTGCCGCGACGCAGAAAGCGAGCGCGACTGGCCACGACGCACCGGAGATCCAGTGCGCCGAGGCGTGGTTGTTTTTCGCCGAGGGACGTTACGACGAGGCCGCGGACAAGATCCGGATCGCGCTGAGCCAGGCTCCCGATCTCGATGGCGGCTATTACCTGCTGGGACGCGCCCTTTTCGCGGCCGGACGATACCAGGATGTAGTGGACATCATGGAGGACGCGCTGGCGCACGCCGGCGAGAACTACAACACCACCATTCCGATTCACAACGCCCTCGGAGCGCTCGGAAAGAAAGAAGCGCTCAACAACTACCTTTATCGCGAGACCGCTATCTACGAAGAACACTTAAAAAAGGTGCCCGAGGACGCGCGCGTTCGCGTTTTGCTGGCTGGTGATTACGCCCTCCAGGGCCGCTTCGAAGATGCCAAGCGAGAAGCGGACATGGCCATGGTCCTGCGTCCCGACGATTCGATGATTTTGTACAACACCGCCTGCGTCTTCTGCGCGATGAACAATGCGAGCGACGCGCTGATCGCCATCAAGAAGGCGTGGGAGTCGGGTTACCGCGATCCGACGTGGACGCGCCAGGACCCCGACCTCACACTGCTACACGGCAACCCGGAGTTCGAGCGACTCTACCCTCCACCGAATGCTTGAGGCTTGAGGGGCCTGGGACTACCGAATAGCTGCTTCCTGCTTTTGCTTATCTGCTTCGGCCCAGTCCTTTGCGGACACGAAGGACCGCTTGTCATGGATCAGCACAATCGTCCCCACCGGCAGCAGCCTGCTTACCTCGATGGCCGCTGACATGGGAATGCGAATGCAGCCGTGACTCCGTGGTTGGTGAGGAACGGAAGGGTTTCCATGAATTGCCAGTCCATCGCTAAAGTAATTGGGGTAATAGAGCAGTCCGAGAGGTGATTTCCTCCACCCTGACATCTTCGCATAGATCCTGAAGCGGCCCCGCGGCGTATAGGCCAGACCGCTCATGCCTCTCGCCTTGTAACGTTTGTTGCTGCCAGTGGACACCGGCAGAATTCTTTTGACGGCTCCTTCATCGTCAGTCAACAACAGCACCTGTCGGTCGAGATCCACTTCGACGTGCTTGTAACCTGAGTCTTTTGCCTGCGGAGCATTGGCGCTCATGATTGCCTCGAAGTCCCCGCGGCTAAGGCGGCCCGTAACTTTAAGGCCTTCCCATTTTTGAAAGACGATTAATGCGTTTCGCGTGACGCCATCGATCACTCCGTCTACTCGGCCCGTGGCGTAACCCATCTCTGAAAGCCGGCGTTCCGCCTCCTTTGTTTCGGTCCGCTTCAGTGGATGATTGGGCAGACCCCGTTTCCGCTTGTCAGGCTTTGTGATTGCTGATGACGGGATTGGAGTTAAGAGGAGCAGACAAAGCGTCAGAAAGATTGCTAATGTAAGCTTCTTTGAAATCGTCATAAGAAAAATCCCTTTGAAACTACCGCCGCTCCGTTCGGGAACTGGTCGCGATAGAGACTAGTCAGATCTTAACATCGAATCCGAGGCGCGGTGCGCGATTTGTGCCGGGCTGTTGCACCGCGCGCCGTTGGTGCATAATAGAGTTCTCCCTCACCATTGGCTACTGCCCCCATGACACCCTGTCAAGATTCGAAACAGAAATCAGTCGCCTGACGTCAAAATCGACACTTTTATTGTAAGGTCTTCGCTGATGGAAATCATTCCCTGGACGGATTCGCGGCCTCCGCGTCGTTTCCCCGAAATTCCATAAAATAGTCGCGATCTTGATGAGCGAGCGGCCTGTGGACCTCATCTCGGGTCCAGCATTGAGTGGTTCATGAGCAGAAGAATTGTCCTTCTATTCCTTGTAAGTGCCGCTGCAGGTGTCGCTGTGTGGGCGCTGCTCCACTTTTCCGCTCTGAAATGGCCGCGCCTGCGCCAGTCGCCGAACCGCCACTAGAAGTAGCGCTCCATTTTTTAATTTCCTGCGACTGCTCTGCGAAGTCCGAGTAGCAAATTGGAAAGGGCAAAGTGCGGTATAGTAGGTGCCATTCATGAGTACCTAACCGTGACCCAGCTGACGACGATCTGGAGACGACACGATTTTCCCGGGCATGAGGCCTGCCGTGTAATCCGCATCGATAGCAGATGGCAGATCGCCGGCGTAGCAGTGTTTGTCTGCGAGAATAAGCCATGCCGTTTGAATTATGAGATTGACTGTGACCCTCATTGGGTAACTCGTTCGGCGGTGGTCACAGGTTGGGTTGGCGAGCAAACGATCGACATAGCGATCTTGCGGGACGCGAACGGGCAATGGCAACACAACGGGCGGGTGTGTGACGCCGTGGCTGGATGTATCGATATCGATCTGAACTTCAGTCCGTCAACCAATCTATTGCCGATCCGTCGCCTCAACCTCAACGTTGGCGCAGCTGCGCAGGTGCGCGCAGCCTGGCTGAAGTTTCCCAGCTTTACACTCGAACCACTCGAGCAGTCTTACACACGATTGGACCAGATGTTCTATCGACATGAGAGCGCCGGGGGTCGATTTGTGGCGGATCTTAGTGTTGACAGTGCGGGAATGGTTATCAACTATGGAGAGATCTGGTCTCGCGAGGAGGCCGCCAAGTCGCAGCACGACAAAATGAATTGAAAACTTTTCCTAACCGAATGCAATCCCAAGGCTCGTCCGTCCTCCTCGAGGCCAACGGCTCATGGATTCTGAGCGCTTCCGTCACACTCTGCCTCTCTCGCGAGAAACGCCTGGCGCCCACCGCCTATTGCGAATAGAATGAGTAAGTTCTATCAGCGCTTTATTAAATCATTCAAGACTTAACTGGCCTGTCCCATTGAATATGGCACCCCCGGCGTGGCCCTGACAAAACCGCGGCCGATTTGTGGGCGGCAGCGGCGAAGTCTGCTCGGTTTGTCCAGACTAACAGTGTATTACCGTGAGAATGACCCCGCCTCTGTAGCAGGCCAAAAAGATCACTTGATCCGAATCAGGCAAAACATTTTCCTACTACCGCATGTTCGCGGAGGCGCCGTATCAATAATCAGGGTGATCGAATCAAACCAAAGTAGGAGGACTGAACAATATGGCAAAACCTTCAAAACTGGCCCACGTCGTCTATATGACAAGACGTTACGGCTCATAACAACGGAGGTAAGAACTTTGATAATGAACCCTGCGGCAAGGCTGATTGCGGCCTGTGCCATTGTCGTAGTCTTCACTTTTGACGCCCAAGGACAGCAAAAGCCTTGTTTGACGGCTTCGAAGTTCGGGCCTGATGACCAGATCGGCAATCTTAACTATGTTACCCCGGAGAAAACGCTTGCGGCCTCAAAGCTTGTAACGCGGGGCAAGGCTTATCGACTCGGGATTGAGACCAATAAGGACACGCCAGCCTACCCACCGCGCACCTTTGCTATGACCGTAGTTCAGCCCGGCCAGTCTGCTGGAGCCACGCTCGGCCCGACGAAATCCACGTATAACGACGACATCATTATGGGATGGGTAGGAATCGGTTCACAACTTGATGGCCTGGGCCACGTCGGCGTCGACAATCTCTATTTTAACTGCAACAAGGCCGCCGACTTTGCAATGACTGACGGCCTGAAGAAGATCGGCATCGAGCATGTTCCGGCGGTCGCAACGCGTGGTGTGCTGCTCGATATGGCCGGTTACTTCAATACCGACATCGTCAAAGAGGGGACAGCATTCAACCGCTCCGAGATCGAGGGCGCGATGAAACGCCAGGGCATCAGATCGATCGAAAAGGGCGACGTTGTACTGTTCTACACCGGCTGGCTAAAGTTGCTTGGTAAGGACAATAAGCGCTTTGGTTCGGCTGCGCCAGGGCTCGGCCGGGAAGGCGCGAAATATCTCGCCTCGTTGGAAGTGGCGATGGTCGGCGCCGACACGTGGAGCTTTGAGGTGATTCCGTTCGAAAAGGACGCCGGCTTTTTTGAGGTCCACCAGATCCTTATTCCGCTCAACGGCATTCACATACTTGAGAACATGAATACCGAGGAGATGGTGAAGGACCAAGCTTGGGAATTCCTGTTCACGCTCGGCCCAGCTCGCATCACTGGCGGTGTACAGGCGATCATAAACCCGATCGCAATCAAGTAGTACCGTTAAGCCGCTGCGCTCCAGCCATCCGCATGAACTACTTTGGCGATGTCCACGACATGAAGGTCATGCTCGCGGTGCTGTGCCGGGCCCTTGAGGTCGGGGCGCATTGGCCAGCTCATCGCCAGATCGGCTCGCTGATGGTGCCGCTGCTGCTCGCGCAGAAGCATGCGTACCGGGAGGGCACTACCCAGAGCGACGCTGGAGGATGTCACCGACCAGACCACCATCGTCGACGGTGGTGCGCTCCTGCCAGAGAATGGGGCCCTGATGATGTGAGTGAAGAAACCTGCCAGTCGAATCTCATCCAGAAAGTGCGCCAGAAGATGATCAACGCAGGTGCGCCTAGAGTCTTAATCCTACTGCTGACAGTCTGTATGCCCCAATCCTACGTCGCCCGCGCGCAGTCGGACATGAGGGGAGGCAGCGAAGCGAGTCTGATATGAAACGGCGAGTGCCTCACGCCCCGCTGAGGCGAAGCGTTAAACGGACGAGGCTGCGCACCTAGAGGAGTGACGCCAAAGGAGTGACTATGTCAGAGATCTTCGATTTCATTGTGGTGGGGGGCGGATCCGCCGGGGCGGTGATCGCGGCTCGTCTCTCGGAAGACCCGGGGTGTAGTGTGGCACTCCTCGAGGCGGGCGAGCGGCCGCCGGACGTGGAGTTAATGCCTGTGGCGTGCGCGGCCATGCAGCTGAACCCAGCAACCGACTGGATGTACACCGCGGATCCCGGGAAGGCTGGTCGCGGGCTCAGGGGACGACGGGTCCCGGTGCCGCGGGGCAAGATGCTCGGAGGCTCCTCCGGCCTCAACTACATGGCCTATGTGCGAGGCCATCCGGCGGACTTCAACTACTGGGCAGAGGGAGGTGCGGCCGGATGGAGCTATGCTGATGTGCTGCCCTACTTCCGGAAGAGCGAAGGGCTCGCGCCGTGCGATGAAATCGTGATCGATGCGCCGGCGCACAATAGCGCTGGTCCTCTGGGAGTCTCCGTGCGCTCGCCGATACTCCAGGGCGCCCGCGAATTCGTCGAGGCAGCCGAGGCGGCCGGTATCCCGCGCGGTGACTACAATGGACGCGACCGGGGCGAAGCGTCCGGTGTGGTATCGCTTGTGCAAACCAACACGCGGCAGGGCAAGCGGTCGAGCACCTATCGCGCCTTCCTGGAGGGCGAGGCGGAGCGCCGGCCGAACCTCACGATCATCACCGGGGCGCAGGCGACGCGTGTTTTACTGGAGGGCTCTCCCGGAGAGTTGGAGGCAAAGGGCGTCGAGTATCGCAGAGCGACCGGCGAGATCAGTGTCGCCATCGCAAGTAAGGAGGTAATCCTGAGCGCGGGTGCGGTCGGTTCGCCCCACTTGCTGCTGCTCTCCGGCATTGGACCGCGACTCGAACTCGAAAAGATTGGCGTTTCGTGTCTCGTCGATTTGCCACAAGTCGGCAAGCACTTGAAGGATCATCTACAAGTGCCCCTGTTCTTCCCTGCGCCAGGGGTCGGTGTCGCGATGGTCGAAGTCGGTCTCTCGATGGGACCGGCGGCCCTTCGCCATCCCGCAGGTCCTCTTCCCGCCGATCCCAACGATGATGAGAAGATGCCTGCCGAACTTCAGGCGTTGAAGCAGGAAGCTGAGCGGCGGCTCGCCGAGTGGCAAACGGCTGGGTGCGGTCTGGTCGCCTCCTCGCTTTACGAGGCGTGCGCCTGGTTTTCGACTAGCCTCGGTGACCAGCACAGTCACGACGGCCAGATCGCATTCATTCCCTGTGGGTACAATTACGAGTTGTGGCATTCGTGCCTGAACGTCGACACGACGCAGTATTTCGACGACGCGTCCAAGCGTTTGGCAGCCAACGCGGAAAGCATGATTGTATTGGCAAACCCGGTGCTGCCGCACAGCGAAGGCGAGATTGTCCTCGCAAGTGCCGACCCCACCGTTTACCCAGACATTCGCATGAACTATTTCAGAGACGCCCACGACATGAAGGTGATGCTCGCGGTAATACGCCGGGCCCTGGAGGTCGTGGCGCACTGGCCAGCTCAGCGCCAGATCGGTCCGCTGATGGTGCCGCCGCTGCTCGCGCAGAAGCATGGTTATCGTGAGGGCACGACACCCAACG
>Ga0209431_10003285_pt1 | contig 12912 bp, 18 predicted proteins | sample RifCSP13_3_FD_184021 | JGI IMG/M metagenome (GOLD analysis project Ga0209431, IMG submission 184021) | Soil microbial communities from Rifle, Colorado - Rifle CSP2_sed 13_3 (SPAdes) (version 2) | ecosystem: Environmental > Terrestrial > Deep subsurface > Rock core/Sediment | place: Rifle...
GAAACGCCCGAGCCGGAACACGCGGACGCCGAGAGTCAGTTCCTTGCGCCAGAGTCCGCTCCGGAGCCGCCAGCAGAGAAGAAACCCACGCGCGGCAAGCGCAAGAAGTAATCCCCTCCAATGGCCACTCCCACTTCCTACACTGAAAAAACGCTCGGCCAATATATGCAGACCATGCTTGGCGCCGTGGCGCGCGCCCTGGCCATCAACGCGGGCCCGAACGATGCCGGCGATTTTGCGGAAGCGGTCAATGATGCGCTGCTGGCGTATGGCACGGACGATATCACCACGATCAGTGGGATTGCCAACATCCAGAAACTCAGAACCCTGGCGCGCGTGCATGCCTGGCAATTCGTGGTCACCAATTTCGCCGCGCTGTATGATTTCTCGGCAGACAACGGCCAGTACAACCGCAGCCAGTTGTTCAAGCAGGCGAAGGAGTCTCTCGTCCTGGCACAGCAAGCCGCGCTGCCGTATGACCCGGCGTATGCCGTTCAGGTTTCTGTGATCGATCATAAACAGGATCCGTATCGATACCGGCCCGAAGACGAATCGGGCCTGTAAAAGGAGTTGATACACAATGGCTCGAGTTACTCACACGAAACAGGTTCCCAAGGGACCTTACCCAACGCTTCCCGTGGCAGCGGATTCGTTGGACGTAACCTTTCTTGCCGCTGATACCGTGAACTTTGAGCAGTTCATTCCAAGCGGTGATGATCTGCTGCTTGCGTGGAATTCCCATGCTTCCATAAATTACACAATTACTCTTACATCCGCACCTGACGATAAGGGAAGATCCGGAGATGTTACAACATACACAATTGGATTTGGAGAAATTGCAGCGTTTCGCTTTCGAAAAGCCGGTTGGGAGCAGTCAGACAATCGAGTGTACTTCCAGGCCAGCAATGCGGCTGTAAAGTTTGCGGTGATTCAACTGTAATCCACAGGATTGCTTCGCTGATGTTCCCAATCACGGATGGCGAGCGCGAGGAGTTGAGACGGGCTGCGGAGCAGACCCTGTTTGAGCTGTGCACCATATACTCGAGCTCAAGTTCGTACCAAGATGAGTACGGTCAAACTCACCAAGCTTTTACGGAAACGTTTGATGTTCCCTGCGGTGTTGCACCCGCTGGAGAAAGTCAATCGGAGCGTGAGCAACCGATCGTGCTCACCGGTGACGCGGTTCTTCGAGTAAGGTTAGATCAAAGCATTTCAGTTCATGACTACGTTGTTGTTCGAGGAAAGTCCTACCAGGTTGATGGTGTGTTTGATGGTCTTACAGTACGAAGGGCAGCTTTGAAAATTGCTGCTCTTCCGGAAGGTGCTTGATGGCTAAACCGAATGCAAAGCTCATTGCTCAGCTCAAGGCTTTGGAGAGCGTTCCCTGGGTTGCACCCGTGGCCGCCGCGGAAAGGGTCGCTGATCTTGCACGCCACTATGCGCCTGTTCGAACCGGCTACCTACGGGACCACATCAAAGCCAGACATTACAGCAAGACATCCAACGTCGTTTCGAATGCTCCCTACAGTGGGTTCGTTGAGTTTGGTACGCGGTACATGGCCGCTCAACCGTTCTTGCGCACAGCATTGGATCAGCATAGACGAGAAATTTTGAAAGCGGTTGCAGAGGCAATGATCGGTGAAATGCATGTTGCTCTTGGGAGAGGTTCAAGCCGTTGGACCCGACCTCCAGGTCAATCTTCGCAATTCCCTGGGATTAGTGTCTCATGAGTATGGAGCTAAAGCTGGTGGATCTGCTGCAAGGGAGAGGTGCAAAGGTATTCCCGCTGACGGCGCCTGAAAATGAACCTTACCCTCTTATTGTTTATCAGATCATTTCAACTTTAGTAATAAGAGCGCATGAAGATCCTGTAATGGATCGAAACCGTGTTCAAGTTTCGGTGTGGTCCGAGAAATATGAGGTTTGTGTGGCGTTAGCTGGAAGCATACGATCAGACCTTGATAGAAACAAAACGGATTTCAAGCTCTCTCTGCTGGATGGGATGTTTGACACTCCCGATCCTGAACCAGGTTTATATCGAAGAGTGCTGGATTTTTTGATCTGGCACCAAGAAGGAGTATAACTTATGACTACTGAAGCCTATTCTAACTATGGCAGCACCCTTACCAAAGGCGGGGTTGCAGTGGGTAAGTGCATGGTCATTGATTTTCCTGAACTTTCCACCGACAAGCTAAATACAACTAATCATGCCTCAGGCGGTTACGCAGAAAGTATCCCCAGTGGGTTGGTTGCGCTGGGAGACATCTCCCTATCTGTGATTGTTATAGATGGAGTGCTTGCCACGATCCGCGCTGAAATGTTAGCGAAAACCATTAGCTCTGTGGCGATCAACGATGGTGTGGAAACGATGACTTTTGATGGGTATTACTTATCCATCAAAAAGGAAGCAGCGGATGCGCAAAGTCCAGATATTAGTAAGCTCACTGTTGTCATTGCCGCCACTGGAGCTTTGGTAATTACCCCATAGGATTGGCCATGACCAGGAGAAAATTCTCTACCCCCCTGACTCGCGAAGCCTTTTTAGATACGTCAAAGCATCTCAAGCGAGAGGCCATTGAAATGGATGGCGTAGGAGCCATTTATGTTCGTGAGTTGACGGGTCGCCAAATGCTTCTATTCAACGAGCAAATTGATGCAATGAAGGCTAATGGGAATGAGGCGAGCACCCTTCAGGCAATGCGCTTGGCAGCTTTTTTGGTTTCCGTGTCAGCCTGCGATGAACATGGAAATCTTCTCTTTGCAGAAGCGGATGTGGAGCAACTTGTCGATATTCCATTTGAGAAGCTGCGCACTGTCGCAGAGAAGGCGCTTATGCTTTCTGGTCTTTACACTGTCGCAGACAACTTAAAAAAAAGCCTGAGCGACTCTGGCACTACAGATTAGCTCAGGAGCTTCACAAAACGGTTGCCGAGATTTATGCACTGCCGGCCAGCGAGATTAACGAGTGGAAGGCGTACTTCGAGATTTATCCGTTTAGCGAGGATCGCGCCGACGCGCGGGCGGCCATGCTGGCTGCAGTGATTTCCAATATGAGCGGAAAAATGCTGAAGAGAATGGTGAGTGAAAAAGCGTTCTTGATCGATTATCTCGGAGAGATGATGGCCACATCTGTCACCAAGACTATAGAGCAGCAGCGCGCGGAGTTCCGTTCGTTTACTTCCAAATATCGGGCTGTGGTAAAAGAGGTCAAGCATGTTACTTGAAGCATTGGAAATTCCAGTGAAAACTATTGACGGGGCCTTCAAAGCTGGCATTGCAGGTATTGCTGGTATCGTTGCCGGCTTTACTGCTGGAGCAGTTCTTGCGTTCAAAGCAACCGAAAAGTGGGCGATGGAGTTGGATGGAATTCAAGATGTCATCGGTGGCACGGCCAAGGAAGCCGCAGCGTTCAACTTTGTGCTGCGGAAGTCAGGGGTCGATACCGGTACATTCACCAAAAGTGTGGTGATCTTGAGCAAAGGATTGGTAACCGCGGATGGTCAATTAGATACAACCGGAAAGGCATTGAAAAGCTGGGGCATCAATGTCAAGGATACCAATGGGAATCTCAAGGATTCAAATGCTCTAATCGAGGAAGCTTCCAAGAAGTACAACGAGTTGGGTACACAACAGGAGAGGGTCAACTTTCTGACGGAGGTGTTTGGCCGCGGCGGGGCGGAGATGATTGACTTCTTCGATACCCTTGCGGCGGAAGGTGGGTTGGATAAGGTCACTGAGAAGGTTGAGCGGTTTGGGTTGGCGATTGAACCTGCGCGGTATGAGCAGTTCAACCGCAACCTGGAGGAGTTGAAGCTGATCGGTCTGGGGTTGGCGGTGGGCTTTACCGAGAAAGTCATGCCGGCGCTGGAAGGGTTCCTTGAGTTGATTTCAAATCCGCAGAAGTTTGATCTAAGCAAGATTGCGGATTGGGCTGATACCACCATTGGCGTTTATCTAAAGGGGTTGGGGGATTCTGTGAATAATTGGGTGTCAAGTGGTGGGCCTGAACAACTAACGGAGAATATTGTCTCTTGGATTGAGGGCATTGGCACGGGTGAGAGCTTCAAGTCCAAAGCATTGATCGGCGCACAGCATTTAGTTCAGGCAATTCTAACAGCACTTGGAGACGTGGGTTGGGAAGAAATCGGCACCAAGATAGATACCAAAACGGCGGAAATGATAGAGGGGGTGAATTGGATTGCCGCGGGTGAGTCGTTCAAGAAAGGGTTCTTGGCATTCTGGAATGGCTCGTGGGATGCGAATATGCTTGCCGGCGCGCCGCCGATTGAAGCGACTGCAACCGGTTCGGCGATAAGCGCGGCGGTACAAGATTTTCTCTCTGGGGTGTTTGGAGAAGAAAGCATTTCAAAAATCGCGAACTGGAGCTTTGATGCCAATGCAATTGTACGAGATTGGAGCTTTGATGCTGATGCCATCTTCGCAAATTGGGCAGCCGGAGTTGTGACAACGGTTCAAACGTGGTCCCTCAATACTGTTACCGCTATTCAAACATGGGCAGCAACTATGCAATCCAGAATAAGCGCAGCCATGGCCGGTCTTTTTATAACCATCCAAAACGCACTTACCAATATTGCCAAGGAGTTCTACAACCGCGCCCAGGGCTGGGTGAACCAGGCGGCGCAGGGTTTCAGCGATTCGAAAGGCAGACTGATAGCAGAGGTCGGCACCATCGTCGCAGCAGTCAACTCCGTCCTGAAAAAGATCATGACATCCTTCAGCATTAGTATCCACATGCCTGAGTTGCCGGATTGGATGCCAAATTGGCCAGGCAGCAGTGGGAAAGGGAGCACTGGCACACGAACTCCCATCAGCGGCGCAGGGACACAGCGCAGAGCCTCTGGTGGACCGGTAATTGCGGGTCAGCCGTATAACGTGGCCGAGTTCTTCAGACCAGAAGTCTTCACCCCCAATATGAGTGGTCGTGTCGATGCCCTGCAGGGTGAATCGGTAGTGCGCTTGCGCCGTGAGGATATCAATGAGTTTGCTACGGTTTTGGCACGGATCCTTCCAGCCGAACTGCAAAAGGTCATAGGATGAACGTCTATCCCGATTCAGTCGTCATCTGGGCGAAAATCAACTCTGTCTGGACGGACATTTCCTCCAAGGTTGTCAGTGATCTTGACGGAGAGATGGGCATGCACGATTCAGCATACACTAACCGTTTGGCGTCTCCAGGACGGATGACCTTCGCTCTCAACAACGAGTCTGGTACATACACTCCTTCGAGCGCGTTTAGAAAGGGTGCTGAAATAAAAGTAGAAGTCACCTATGCGGGAGTCACCAAGACCAAATTCTATGGTTCTATCGAAGATATGGATCCGGACGTTGGAATATGGGGAACCCAACGTATCAGGGTTACAGCAACAGATTGGCTGCAATTTGCAACCGACCAAGTTGTAAGAGAACAACCCGTTGCAACAAATAGACCGATCAGGGAAGCGGTTACTGAGTTACTTGCAACAGCTCCTATTCAACCTCTTTTTCTATCCTTGGATGCCGGATTGCAGCTATTCCCTGTGGTGTTTGATGCAGCCACAAAGAACACTAAGATCTACCAGGAGCTGAATAATTTAGTGCTCAGTGAATGGGGCTATGGTTATATGGATCAGGGAGGCGAACGTCTGAGAATTGAAGCCAATGAAGCTCGTAAGAATCCACAACTTTCTATACTTCCATTAGCTAGTGATGGTAGTGATCTTCTTAAAAGCGACGGAGGACATCTCCTGAAAAGCGATGGCGGCAAGATCCTTTTGAACAGGACCTCACAAGCCATCTATGTAAACACGTTTGAAGATTTGGACGTCATCTATGGGAGGCACTTACTAAATGAGGCAGCGTTCACTGTATACCCAAGAGTGGTGGATATTACATTGCAAGTGCTTTTCAATCTGGGCTTCCCGATCTTTGTGCCAGAACTGGGAACGATTGAGTTCACCGCGTACTTCAGCGACCCGACGGGGGGCAGCCGGATTTCCGGGATGAATATGGTAGTCCCGGTCATCACGACTGATTATCTGATGTTTGCCAACGAGGATGGGACTGGTACTGATCTTTCTGCGAACATCATTATCACTCCCAGTTTCTCTTCCGATGGTGCCAAATATACTGTTGTCAATACCGGATCTGCCGGATACATCACATTCTTTCAACAGCGCGGCTATGGACTGCGCCGATACAACCCGATCGACGTTCTTGCCGAGGATGCAGCTTCCAAGGAGACATTTGGTCCCAAGTCTCTCACCGTTCACCAAACGTACCAACAAAGCACAGATATGGCCACCGTTGAAGCAGCTAAGATCGTGGATATCGAAAAGGATCCTCGGACTGTTGTGCTCAAGGCGTACTTCAATGCGAATGAGTCAGATGAAAAAATGAAATCCTTCCTACACATCGATATTGGCTCATTGGTCAGGATCCAATGCACAAAGCCTCCTATTGACGATAACTTTTTTGTCCAGGGACTGAAGTGGAAGATCACCCCTGGAGGCATCATTACCTTCTCTTGGATAGTGCAGGAAGTTGTGACACTGACACCCATCGCAGTCCGATTTAGTATGGTGCACCCAAGCCGCAACGCGATAGACTACGGCACCCCAGCACGTCTTGCCAACCTGCAGCAAAAAACACTGGCGGCATGGGTGTATCTGACAACGACTATAAACTGCCCCATTCTGTCGAAGTATGGGAATGGAGTCGGGTGGTATTGGTTTACGTTAGGGTCTGGAAAGTTGCAATTCAGGCAGAATTTCACGCCCACTGACGGTATATGGTCAACGACCAGCGACGTGTTGACAGCTATTTTAAACGGCTGGCATCATATCGCTGTCACCTACGATTCAGGCAGTCCTGCGAATGACCCGATTGTGTATGTAGACGGTGCCGCAGTAGGTGTGACAGAGGACTTCACCCCTGCAGGAGTAGCAGATGGTGACGGCACAAATATCCTGTATTTGGGAAATATGAAGATCATTACCGATGTGCTTGGTTACAGTTTCAAGGGATTCATTAAAGACACACGAATATACAACCGAATTCTCTCAGCGGACGAAGTAGCAGATCTTGCAGCGAGTGAGAATGACTACTCCACAGTTCCAGAAGGTTTGTTGTTCCAGGGACTGTTTGTGCGGAATTTCCGTTATGCCGATTACGTAGATGATCCAATCCTGCCCAATATGAAAGTAATGGACAGGCTCTATGAAACCCCTGGATCTGTGACGTACGATACAAGCAATTCTACTTATCAGGTGAAGGGTGCTGACCCCTTACTGACCACCTATCCATAGAAGGATTTACTCATGCCTGATGAAAGTGCAATTGTTCTAACCAAAGCGGCAGAAGCCCAACTTGTGGGCAAAAGTGTTTTATACCTGGTCGGTGATCCTGATGGTGTACCGGATGACTTCCGAGTCAACTTCGGATCCGCTTTGGATAGGTATTATAAAATTTCTGCGACGATTGCCTCCAACAATCTAACCGTAGCGGTACAACATTTGGACGGGTCTAGCCCCAGCACGAATAATCCTCTTGCCTTCAAAGTTGGTGATGTTTTCAAGATCGCCACCAGTGCTCTGTCTGTAACCAAAAACGCAGGCACTAACTGGATGAATGCGGGCAGTGCAGAACTTGCCACACATGCCATTGATTTTTTTGTCTATGCCATCAAGGAAACAGGTGCCGCTGCAGGACTCAAGATTGGATTCTCACGTATCCCCTACGCCCTGACCATGGCAAATTTCGTCAATTCGACGGTCAGTGAAAAGTACATCGCCGGCAACTGGACAAACTTCAATTCCACCGATGAAGTGGCTGTGATCGGTCGGTTTCGGGCACAGCTTTCTGCAGCGGCTTCCTACAATTGGTCCATCGTATCTCCGGTGATCGTCAACAAACCCGTCTTTGAAACTGGCTGGCTGACCTACACACCTCTCGTTTCATCTGACACGGGCACCCTCACAACGGTTGGGACTGTGTCAGCCTCCTATCAGATCGTTGGTCAAAATATCAGCATTGAGCAATCTGCTGCTATAACCACGAATGGAACGGGCGCAACCGCAATACGAATGTCCATTCCATTTCAGTTTGTGCTCACCAATGCGGTTTGCGCGGGGCGTGAGCTGTCCTTGACCGGTGCAATGCTGCAGGGGCTGCTGCGAACAGGCTACATTTTGTGGTTCACCTACGCCAATGGGTATCCTGGCGGTACGGGCGCTGTTGTGACTGGTGCTGGTACATTATTGAGGTTGGTATAAACAGCTATGCCTCCTGATACACCTGCACGTGCGCCAGGCGCAAGTGAATTCGAGCAGATCCCCTGGGAGGATTGGGAAGACTCATACTGGATCGAGACGATCTCCATGTTCGAGACCCTGCTGTTTGTCCGGGTGCATAAGCCGTCCGAGAAACCTGATAACCCCAGACGCCTGCATCAGAAGTACAAGGAATACATGAATACACCGTACATCAAAGGGGAGGACGGCTTTGTCTATATCCAGTACAGAAATCGGGTCTCAGGAGAGATCTCTCTGGAGCCGATCTATACATTGAAAGGCGGCCCGGGCGTCTGATGACCGTGGCCAATTCAGTTCAAATAAGGAGAGTAACATGAATAAAATGTCTTTTGTACGACCGGCTGGAGCGCTTGTCGCTCGCAAGATTTCCCCTCCTGGCCCTGGCCTGGTGTGGAAGCTGAGGAATACCCTGAGATTGGCGTTCATCAAAGGCTGGCTCGCCGTTTTCATCGGCGCGCCGATTGCCCGTGCCTTTGGCCTGGCCGTGGCGTATGGCAAACTCGAAGCCACTGTCATCCAAGCCGATGGAACCCGAATCAGGTACGGACTGCTGGGCTATCGCGTCGTGACGACGGCGTTTGTCAATTTTGTGACCGACCAGTTGCAAACAGAGACATCGGTATTCGGAGATTTCAAGTTCCACGACTCCGGCGTAGGTACAACGGCTGAGAATATAACAGATACCGGCATTGAAACAACCGACGCCGAGAGCCGCGCAACTGGAACGCAGACCGAGAGCGCCGCGAATGCGTACCGCTCTGTCGGAACGATCTCGTACACCACCACAAAGGCGATCACCGAACATGGTCTGTTCAACGACGCGACGACCGGAACGCTGATGGATCGGACTGTGTTCACGGCGATCAACGTGGTCAATGGCGATTCGATCCAGTTCACTTATACGCTCACTCTCTCAGCGGGAGGCTAACATGCCCCAACTATATTCCGTAACATCCGGACAGGTTGCAGGTGCCGCTGCGGGAAGCGTAAAAGTAGCTGTTGCTCTTGCAACAGGTGCACAAGTGCGTGCAACTATTACTCAAATTGATGTGATGTTCAATGGTACAAATGCAGCAGCAAAGCCTGTAAAAGTCGAGTTAGTAAAGACCGCTGCCGCACCTTCGGGCGGATCGACCTATACCCCAATTCTCAATAGACCTGGTGGTAGAACATCACAAACTACCGCAAGAATAAATGATACAACAGACGGCTCAACGCCAGTTATTCAGCAGGGCTATCTGATTCCAGCAACAAGTGGAGTTATTATTCAGTTGCCACTTGGAAGGGAGATCGAACTTGCTGTATCTGAGTTTTGGGAGGTGCGAGTAACTTGGCAAACGTCTGAGACTGTCACTGACTATCTGGTTAATGTGTGGTTCGAGGAATGATGTATGGCTTGGTCATTTGTCAATTTGGGTGCATTGGGCAATGCCAACAACGCCGCATCCGTTACCGCCGGACTTCCCGCAAGCACTATCTCAAATGACCTGCTAGTTATTCTAGCATACTCCAGAGATGGGTCTGTTCGTACGCCAGACTTACCTGCTGGATGGTCAGAGGGAGCTAGATTTGATGGGGGTTCAACAAATGGAGAAATAGCTCTCTTCTATAAAGTGCATGATGGTTCTGAGGCTAATACTGCTGTTGCATTTTCTGGTGCTGGGTCTAGTGGCGTTACTGAAATGGTACGCATGATGGCATTTAGGGGCAATGCTATATCAAGTCCTCTAGGAGACGTAGGAGCAGACTCTAGCTGGAGTGCTGCTCAAAATATAGGCCCAATTACTGCCGTTACTTTAACTACAGCAGGACAACTTCTATTAGTTTGTGCTGCCCGTCAAAATGACATGAACGCAAACACAGCAGGAAATAGCGCTAATGTTGATGTCCTGAGTGGAGACAGCCAGTCTTGGGTGGAGGCAATGGAGTGGGGCGCTACGCTTGGCACAGACGGAGGTATGGTTGTAGATTATGCATTTACATCTGGTACTCCGTCAATTACTGATAAAACATTTACAAACAACAACACGACTACCGCAGCCGGTTGTGGATTCATGGTTGCCTTCAAACCCTTGATAACTCAATTGGGTTCAGGCCCCAAGATTATGATAGCCAAGCAAGCCGTAAAAAGAGGATCACTATTCTAAAGGAGAAAAATGATACGACATTCGGTTTCAAGCAACAGTGGGTACAAATCTTCTTTGTCTACCTATAGTTGGAGTCATACTCAGGCAGACCTTGCTGATCCCAAGCAATTATATGGCTTGCTTGTGGGGATAGCCATCTACCATCCATCTGTAACCGTCACATCAATCACAATTACAACTGGAGGCAACACTAGAAATCTCTCAGTCCTAAGTGCAGTCATATTGAACAACCTCCGCTCTGAAATTTGGACTATTCCCGACATACTTCCCGATGCCCACGAAATAGAAATAACTCTATCGGGAGCCGCAAACAGCAGTGCAATAGCATCTACTTACGCCTTTCTCGGCAATATTGGACGCAATACGACCGCTTTTGCGACCGACACTACAGGTCTGGGAATAACATCACCTTTACTTCTTGAACATTCCATCATGTATGCCAACTTAGTAAGTTCGGCGTTGACTGGAATTGTAGATACTGCAATCGGTCAAGCTAGGAGAGGAACAGTAGAGAGTGCGTCTGGCACTCATCTCGTTTCAGACGTTGGGCCTGTCAGCCCTCTTCCTGATCCAGAAGACGGAACTGAGGTAAGTTTTGACGGAGGAGTTTCAGACGACTTTACGATGTCTTATTTGGAGCTACTCTATAATAACAGATTAGCTCACGCAATAGGTTGATATGGCAAGATTAGGCCGTGGCTTTCCTGCTAAGGCAAAATTTTTATCGCCGACTAAAACGGTATCTGGCGCTCAATACAATCAATCCGCAGATGGGACACTTACTAGCGCAGGCGCAAACGCAAAGAGCACAAGCAAGTCGTCTGCCGGAACCCAAACCCCCACTGGGGGGGTGAACAAATCAACCAGTAAATCTTTTGCAGGAGCACTGACCAGTGCTGGGAGTCTGCTGAAAGAAGCCCGGAAAATACTCTCAGGTGCACTCACCAGCGCAGGCGCATTGGCAACCGCAGTAGGCTACATAAGGGACTTGGCCGGGACACTGACATCGTCCGGTGCCCTCGCAAGGGAGGCGATATTTGCAAAGGTCGTTGCAGGCACACTCACGACTGCCGGGACACTAACCAAGCAAGCATCGAAAATCTTATCCGGCACAGTCACGAGCGCGGGAGCGTTGATCAAAAGCACTTCCAAGACCGTGACAGGCGCGATGGCCAGCTCCGGTGCACTCACAAGCGTTCGGACCTTCATGAAGATCATCGAAGGCACGCTCACGAGTGCCGGCTCACTGATCAAACAGACGAACAGGTCCGTGTCGGGTTCGCTCACAAGTGCCGGAATTCTCGTCAAGAGCACGGCAAAGGCTTTCGCCGGCGCGATGGCCAGCTCCGGTGCACTCACAAGCGTTCGGACCTTCATGAAAGTCCTTGCAGGCACGCTCACGAGTGCAGGCTCTCTGATCAAACAGACTCAGCAGGTGCTGGCCGGCTCGCTCACAAGCAGCGGTGCGCTCACCCGTCTGACCGTGAAGCTGGTGTCTGGCGCCCTGACCAGCGTCGGAGCATTGAACAAGTACAGCACCAAATTGTTTACCGGAACGCTGACGCTTGCCGGAGAAATGGTGACGAACCTGGGTGGAGGTGGGATCGTGGTCGGGAACGCTCTGCGTATTTATGCCACCGCGCGCCGCGTGGCGTATGCTACCGAAGAACGGCGCGTAGACAAGACGCACAAACGAACGTTGGAGGAGGCATGAAAACATATACCCTGGACGCGGATAAATCCATGAGTAAAACGGAAATCAGACCCATCACAGTGCAAGGGCTGGACCTGCAGGAAGCCGAAACGGTGACGAGCGCCACGGCGACCCACACGCCGCCCAGCGGCTCCGCGCTGACTATCACACCCACCCTCGATACGCCTTTCGTCAATATGTTGTTTGGTCCGTTTGCGGTGGCCGGCTGGCACTATGTCAAGGTGCAGGTTGTGGGCTCCAATGGGAGCAAGCCGGAAGTGATGTATGCGATCCATGTGAGGAATGCCTGAGCATGCCGCTGATCAAGCACCCGCCGATCTACGATATTTCGCACTGGATCGAGGTCCCCAATTTCAGCGCGCTGGACCCCAAGCCCTGGCTGATCCTGACCAAGGCCACACAGGGAACATGGTTGTTGGATGCCAGGTACGGGGAATATGCGGAGGAGATTCCAGCGGCCGGCATCCGGCTGGGTGCGTTCCATTTTATGGAGCCGGGTGACGAGATCGCACAGGCAGACTGGTTTTGCGAGATCCTCCTGCAGGTGGGCCTGCGCGGAAACGAACTCCTGGCCTGCGACATGGAGGTGGATGGGGTCAACCTGGCCCAGATCAAAGACTTCAACGATCGTACGCAGTTGCGGACCGGGCTCCGGCCGGTCATTTACAGCACGCAGCTGATGCTCGAAGCGTTGTATCCGAACCAGGTCTGCCCGGAGTGGTTGAAGTCAGAAATATTGTGG
>Ga0209431_10003286_pt1 | contig 12907 bp, 5 predicted proteins | sample RifCSP13_3_FD_184021 | JGI IMG/M metagenome (GOLD analysis project Ga0209431, IMG submission 184021) | Soil microbial communities from Rifle, Colorado - Rifle CSP2_sed 13_3 (SPAdes) (version 2) | ecosystem: Environmental > Terrestrial > Deep subsurface > Rock core/Sediment | place: Rifle...
TAATGCCCCATCAAATGAAGAATTAATAATCTCAGAAAGCTCGACTCGAAATAATAAAACTCTTGGTGTGGAGTTCCAGGTAGTCGATATCCGCGCACACCAGCTTAACCTGCTTAGTTTTGTTCCTCCAATTCCTTTCTCGCCAGAAGGTTTACTAATATTTTACTATTACTCTACACTGCCATTTTATTTTACAATAGGTGCTGAGAGGCCAGGTGCCGGTTTTACTTTCGTTGCTCAAAACCTTTATGCTGCTGCTGCAATATCCACTTTAAATATGATAGCAATAAGATTTAACTTACAGCAGCTAGGAATTAATCCCGGAACTCCTTGGCCGCCATCTGCGCTTCTAAGAATTTATTTACACTACTCGCAGCAGCCAATACCTAATCCTGGTCCTGACTATTACCAATTTGATTTACCTGTTACACCTTTGGATGATGATGGTAGTAATGAATATGCTGATGGTCCAGTCGACGAACAACCGATAACCGAGACCGATCCCCCACCGAATTTAAATTCTCCAATTACTTCTATGACACATATCGGCTGTTCAATTCCTAATGTTGATTTAGATAACTCGACTAATCCTGCTGGTAGTGGTTATGCAGGTGATCAAAATGCGTGCGGACCTGCAGCCGCATCTAACAGCCTTATGTGGTTATCGCAATCATTTCCCGGGATATCAATTCCTTTTTCGCATCGAGATTTATTGGATTCATTAAGTAAGTATATGGGAAGGCAGCCAAATTCAGGAGTAAATATTGAAACATTTATTCAAGGAAAATTAAATTTTATAAAAGCTCATAATCTTCCGATACAAATAAAATTTCAATCGCAGGATAAATCAGGAAATGTAAATGCATCTGGCGGTACCTATGCTAAAAACGGAAACACCAGTAAATATCCAACCTGGGATTTTCTTAAAACAGAAGTTGCTGATAGTGAAGATGTAGAACTTTTTTATAGATGGTTTGACGGAGAAAAGTGGAGAGGACATGTTGTAACTGTAACGGGAGTATATGAAACTGAAGACGGAAAGAAAACCGTAGGTATTAAGCACGATGTCAATCAAAAAGATACCGGCGGTACTGTTCAAGAATATCCGGAGATCACCGTAGATGGACTTGGACGAATGGTATTGCATAGACACGGTGCCAAAAGATATGTCTCTCATGTAGTTTCGGAAAGTCCAGGTGCTCCGTTTATTACTTCAGTTTTTCCTGATGATATAAATCATCCTTCAGAATTTTATCTTGGGCAAAATTATCCTAATCCGTTTAATCCAAGCACAAAAATAAGTTGGCAGTCACCAGTAGGCAGTTGGCAAACTTTAAAGATTTATGATTTACTTGGAAACGAAGTTGCAACACTTATCAATGAGTATAAAACTGCAGGAAGGTATGAAGTTGAGTTTTCCGCCAGAGGCGGACAGGCAGTCGGCAGTCTTCAATTGGCAAGCGGAATATATTTCTATAAGCTTAACGCAGGAAATTATACTGAAACTAAAAAGATGATCCTCCTTCGTTGATCTCTACAAGAATCGAGATGGCGGACAGGTTCTCTTTCGCTAAAACTTGTTATTATCAAGTGAGACTCACTTTTATTACGTTTTCAAATTGCCAAGTGAGTCTCACTTGAGGCGATTAATAACTTAAAAAGGAGAAATAAAATGAAGTACATTTTGCTGGTTACTTTGTTCTTTGTGATATTAATATCGCAATTTAGCTCTGCACAAATACCGCAAACCATGAGCTACCAGGGAGTGCTCACTAATGTTGATGGTATTCCTGTTACAGATGGGAGTTATACACTTACGTTCAAGCTGTATGACGTTCCAACCAATGGAGATTCATTGTGGAACGAAACTCAGAATGTTCAGGTGACGAAGGGACTTTTCAATGCCATTCTCGGAAGTGTAACGCCGCTTAATCTTCCTTTTGATAAACAATACTGGCTGGGAATAACCGTGGGTGGTGGTTTAGAACTTACGCCTCGTATAACGTTAACCGCTTCACCATACAGTCTTAATAATCACTCCACACTTGCCGAGACACAGCCTGGACAAGGATTAACCATTCGCAACTTGGGTGGAGAAGCAACACACCAGTTTGATGCAAGCGGAGATGTAACTCACAATGGAGTCGGAAAATTTTTGGGTGGAATTTTAGTTGGTGATACCATAATAACACCTATAGACACAACTGATGTTCAAGAAACGAACACTAAATTTCTTAACCAAGTTATAAGTAACAAATCCTTTGTAACGCTACCAGATATTGGGACGAGTGTGGCCGGAACAGATATTGGTGTGTACGGTCATGGTGGCAAAATTGGTGTGCAAGGACAAACAATACAAGGTACAGGCGTATTTGGTTTTTCAGAAACATTTAGAGGAGTTCACGGCCGATCGTTAAGCGGAATTGGTGTCAAAGGTTATTCAGGAAGTGGTGTTGGTATTGTAGGGGAATCAGAATCGCAGTATGGTGTCTTTGGACAATCCACAAGTAATATTGGTGTTTTCGGTATTTCACAGTCTGAGAGGGGTGTTTATGGTCAATCTACAAACAATGCTGCTGTTTATGGAACTTCTGGCTCAAATGCGGGAGTTGTCGGCAAAGGTGTATGGGGCGGTTGGTTTGTAAACAAAGTAAGAATAGATGAGGTACCACTTGCGCCCGACCAAGCGCGATTCCTTGTTTGGGATAATGATAATGTTGTAAAATATAGATCAATACCGGTTGGAGGAACTTTCGATGGTGTCCTTCAAGATAAAGCATTTATAGTTAAAAGTGGACAGACAGAAGTCTTTCGTGTTGACACAAACGGAAATTCATATCACAAAGGAATAGAAACATTTGACGATGATGTAATATTTAAGGGAACCGCTGGAAAAGGTGCAAAACTTGTTGATGCTACTGGAGAAACAATAGCTGGATTTGGACGAAAAGATCTGCAGACCGGGCAGAGATTTGGAGTTTATGGTAAAGCTCAAAATCCGGGTGATCTTGCAGGAGTATTTGATGGCGATGTTGAAGTGAATGGAGAAATTGTAACCGGTAGTCTACATATAGTTGATGGCAATGGTGATACACTTACAAGTTTCAATGCAGATGGCACATCACTTCATACCGGTGTAGAAACTTACCTTGCTGGAATAGATCTTCTGGACAATAACACGGAAAACACAACTGGAGTAGTGAAAGCGGGAAAATTTAATGGAGGGGGCTTAAGTCAATTATCATCAACGAATCGAAAACTGTTCCCAAATTCTATTGAAATACCAAGTCTTGATGGAGGAACATTAAATTTCAAACCAACCGTAGATAATGAACCGACTATTTGGGGTTATACTGAAAGAATAAATGGTGCAGCAGTATTTGGTCAAAGTACAAATATCACGAACATTTACCCCGCAAACTGGGGAGTTCACTTTGGTGGAGGTGCAGGCGTAGTTGGTGAGGTACGTAATACAAGTTCAAATTATCCGGCAATCTGGGCATTAGAGTATGGTGTTGGTAGTGCGATGTTGCTAGATCACCAAGGATCATCGGGGAATATACTAACCGGACGCAGTAGTGGAGTTAATCAAGTAAGAATAGACAAAACCGGAAAAGGCTTTTTCAACGGAGGTACACAAACCGGAGGTGCTGACATAGCAGAGGCATTTGAAGTTGAAGGCTTAGTAACAGAGTTCGAACCTGGCGATGTAATGGCGATATCCACAGAAAGAAATCGTACAATTACGAAAAGTAGCGAACCATACTCAACTCTTGTTGTTGGTGTGTATGCAACCAAACCAGGTGTTTTATTAACTGAGAGAAACATTGACGATTCCCACGAAGACACTGTACCTTTAGGTGTAGTTGGTGTAATTCCCACAAAAGTTAGTTCTGAGAATGGATCAATTCAGCGTGGAGATTTATTGGTGACTTCGAGTATTTCCGGACATGCCATGAAAGGCACTGACAGAGAGAAGCTCATGGGTGCAGTGCTCGGTAAAGCTTTAGAGAATTTTGACGGTGCAGGCACTGGTGTGATTAGAGTTTTAGTCAATACAAAATAATTAAATATTAATTGAGTGATGAGTATAACATGAAAAACAAAAAATATTTCTCAGTCATTCTGCTTTATTTATTACTGTTTACTATTAATGCAATATGGTCACAAACCCAGTTGAAAAACAGCATCATTGCAAACGGCGGTCAGGCTGTAAATAGCGAAGGAAATAGAATTGTTGGCACCATTGGTCAGGCATTAATTGGAAGAATAAATAATCAATCGAATTCAATGAAAGTTGGATTTTGGGAACAAGTGGGAAGTTTAATTACCGATGTTGATGCAATTGATATAAAACTTTTACCAAATCAATTTTATTTATATCAGAACTATCCCAATCCATTCAATCCAAGTACTAAAATAAGATACACAATTCCAGCTGTAGGAACTTCATTAATGAAGTTCGTACAATTAAAAGTTTATGATGTGCTCGGTAATGAAGTTGCAACTTTAGTTAATGAAGAGAAATCTGCAGGAAGTTATGAAGTTGAGTTTCAGTCCGCCATAGGCGGATCAGTAGGCAGTCTTCAATTGGCAAGCGGAATTTATTTTTATAAAATTCAAGCGGGGTCTTTTGTTGAAACAAAGAAGATGATACTGCTCAGGTGAAATTTCAGGTGTTTTAAGAATTTTTTAAACTGAAGCATGAATCATAATTTAAATAATTAATTAATTCGAATCTCAATAATTAAATAAGGAGCCCTAATGCGTACCTCAATAAAACAATTAACGATTACTTCATTACTAACATTATCAATTAACCTATTTCCACAGGGGGGATGGTTTTGGCAGAATCCTTTACCTCAGGGCAATACTCTGCTCGATGTCAAAATGCTGAATGCAAATACAGTTGCTGCCGTGGGCGGAGTGGGAACTTTTATGAAATCCACCAATTCGGGCGATGACTGGGAAATCAAACATAAAGTTAATGGTATTGATATCTCCTTTAATGCGCTTTTCTTTTTAGATGCTTCAACCGGATGGGCTACGGCAGGAGGAGATGTGTATAAAACTACTGACGGTGGAAATGCCTGGAATCAGTACGAAACAGGTTCTTTTGCTTCATTCGAAGATATTTTCTTCATAGATGCAAATGCAGGCTGGATCGTTGGCAGTACAGGTACTGTTTATAACTCAACAGATGGAGGGATTACATGGAATCCTCAGACTACAGGTACCAACCGTACTCTCTATTCTGTTTTCTTTACTAATAATAATAATGGATGCATTGTCGGCAGTTTCGGCACAATCTTCATTACAACTAACGGCGGTACAAATTGGAATCCTGTTACAACGGGAACAAATACAACTTTTCAATCTGTATTCTTTGTAGATCAATTAAATGGATGGGCTGCAGGTGGACAAAGCGGGCAAGGAGCCGTCTATCGTACTACTGATGGAGGAGCATCATGGAATCCGCAATCAGGTTTTTCATCTCCGGTGTTGAGTGATGTCTATTTTACTAATTCAAATAACGGGATTGTCGTAGGATTTGAAGGAGTTATACTTAAAACAACGGATGGTGGGGCTAGTTGGGCAGACACAGCGGTTACTAATGTAAAACTTAATGCAGTTGATTTCTTTGATAACAATAATGGATTTGCTGTTGGTGATTTCGGAACTTTATTATATACGTCTGATGGAGGTACAACTTGGTCTTTAAAAAGCCAGGGCACAGTTAACGCATTATACGATATCTTTTTTCTTGATGAGAATAATGGATGGTCATGCGGATACCTTGGTACTGTATTAAAGACAACCAATGGAGGAGACAATTGGTCTATTGATACTATTCTACCAGGTTACTATTTATATAATGTTCAATTCATTGATTCGAGCAATGGATGGATTTCCGGACAAAGCGGGACTATAGCTAAAACAACAGATGGCGGAACAAGTTGGGAACTAAAAACCAGTAATACTATATGGGACTTAATAGGTTTATATATGCTGAATAACACTACCGGATTTGTTGTTGGTGGACAAGGAACTGTAAAGAAAACTACTGATGGTGGAGAAACATGGAATACCTTAGCAAACCCATTTCCACAAATAGTTACTCTAAATGCAATTACTTTTTTGGACGATGGAACAGGATTTATTATTGGTGCTAACGGTAACATTTTTAGATCAACCAATAATGGTGACAACTGGAATTCTATATCGAGTGGAGTTACGACCAATCTTTATGCGATAGATTTTGTTGATAACAATAGTGGATGGATTTCTGGTGCAGGCGGTACCATTTTAACAACAACAAATGGCGGAACTTCATGGAATCCTCAAACTTCTGGAACTAACTTTGCACTTTTTTCCATTCATTTCACTGATGCAAATAATGGATGGGCTGTCGGTCCGCAAGGCACAATGGTTTATACAACCGATGGAGGAAATAATTGGAACTTAACTAATACATTTAGCAGAGGAAGCTTTGAAGAAGTTTATTTTATTAATTCTCAGACAGGATGGATCGTCGGAAGTGACGGAATAGTAATTAAAACAACTTCGGGAGGAACAGTCGCAGTCGAATTGGAAAATCAACAAGCTATTCCTAGTTCTTTAATACTTTCTCAGAATTATCCCAATCCATTCAATCCAAGTACTAAAATAAGATACACAATTCCAGCCGTAGGAACTTCATTAATGAAGTTCGTACAATTAAAAGTTTATGATGTGCTCGGTAATGAAGTTGCAACTTTGGCTGATGAGTATAGAGAAGCAGGAATGTATGAAGTAACATTCAATGCTGCAGGATTATCAAGCGGTATTTATTTCTACAGGTTACATGCAGGTTCGTTCAACCAGGTGAAAAAGATGGTTTTAATAAGATAACGAGAAGTTTATTTCTAGATAATACATTAATTAATTCAACATTATAACAGGAGGCAGAAATGAATTGCAGGAATTTAATACTTTCGATTCTCACACTTGCTGTCCTATGTAATTACAGCACTTTTGGGCAGATAGTGACAGAAGTGTATGCAACAGGATTAACAAATCCAATAGGACTGACAATAGATGGCTCTGGAAATCTTTGGGTATGCGAGCAGGGTACAGGAAGCGACGACAGCAGAGTCTCAATAGTTACAACGAATGGCGCTGTCTATCCCTTTCTCATTAATCTGCCCTCCGAAATTGTTCAGGGAGACCCAATAGGTGCCGAACACGTTCAGTTCGATATTGATGGAAAGCTTTTGATAGTTCAGGGTGAAGGTATTGATTCATTGTCTGAATCAATACTTATTGTTGATACCTCCGGATTTACTCCGGGAAACCCGCCTCTAACCAGAAATGATATTGAAGCTATCTACAATATTGGTGACTTTTCAATCAACCACGGAGGGGAAACTACAAATCCTTTTAGTATAGTTATTGGACCTAATGATGATTGGTTTATATCGGATGCGGGTTTTAATGGTGTTATAAAGAGAGAAAGGAGTTCTGGTGATCTTAGTGTATTCACACAAATTGCAAGTTCTGTTACGACAGGAATTGTATATACGGGAACGAATTTCTTTCTCGGTTCGCTAACAGGATTTCCTTTCCCTACTGGTGGTGCAAAAATTTACTCGGTTGATTTAAGCGGAAGCAGCAGTGTCTATCAGGATCAACTTACAACCATAATTGGTGTGCAGATAGATCCACTTGATAATAAACTGGTAGCATTGCAGTACGGAGAGTTTGGAGCGGGTTTCCAAAGTAATACTGGGGCTTTATATAAAATTAATAATTCAAATGTTGATACGTTAATTTATGGTTTAAATTTTCCAGCAGGAATGGTTTTTAACTCTTCTGGTGAATTGTTTATTTCATCTTTTGCAGATGGTGAAATTATAAGGGTCACAGGGATACCATTAGGTATCCACACTGATAATGATAATACACCACTTAAATACAATTTAATACAAAACTATCCCAATCCATTCAATCCAAGTACTAAAATAAGTTGGCAGTCGCCAGTAAGCGGTTGGCAAACAATAAAAGTTTATGATGTGCTTGGTAATGAAGTTTCAACACTTGTAGATGAGTATAAACCTGCAGGAAGGTATGAAGTTGAGTTTCAGTCAACAGTCGGCAGTCTTCAATTAGCAAGCGGTGTGTATTTCTACAAGCTTCAAGTTTATCCCGCTGCAAGCGGGGCAGGAAGTTTTGTTGAAACGAAAAAGATGATCCTCCTTCGTTGATCTCTACAAGAATCGAGACGGCGGACAGGTTCTCTTTCGCTAAAATTTTTTATAACCAGGTGAGACTTATTTTAGTTACGTTGTTACCTTACGCACAATGACGATTGGAATTCGTAGACAAACCCAGTTTCTAAACGAACGAATCAAGCAATACAAAGAAACTGGGTTTGTAATCCCTGGCACCTGTGCAAGATTGTGGGCATGTTTAACCTTGCGTAAGCTGAGTTAAGTTTATAAATCGCTAAGTGAGTCTCACTTAAATTCTCTTAAATGTGTTTTACAACACACAACAAATCTCACCTATTGAGAATTGTTCGCTATCAATCTATATTAAAGCCAACTTTTAACGATCCTCGATTTGCAGTCTCGTAATTAACAATTGCTTCTTTTTTAATAAGGAGGTACAATGAAAATTATATTAAAGAATTCTACTATCCTTTTTTTATTTTTTCTTTTTTACTCTGATTTTATATCAGCACAGCAGCAATATTCGATAACCGATCTTGGTTTGCCTAATGAGGTATCAAGCATTGCCATTGATATTAATAATACTGGTCATGTTATTTTTGAAAGTATTTCACCTGGTGAAAGACTAACAATTTTATGGAGGGATGGAGATTTGACAGTGATCGGAGGCTTTGAATATACAGCTAAAGGAATAAATGATTCAGATCAGATTGTAGGTTATTACCCTTTAACCGGTTTTACCCAGGCATTCATCTGGCAGGGTGGATCATTTCAGTTTCTATCAGCTTTAAACAATAATAGTAGAGAAGAGGCATGGCAAATCAATAATTCCGGTCAAATAGCAGGGTGGTCGGTTAAATATGAACAACAAACTTATACTAGTCATCCTGTTATATGGACAAACGGTACTCCATCAAGTTTGGGATCAGTTAGCGGTAATCAAAGTTATTGTAGTGATATAAATAATGCCGGAGTAGCAGCAGGTACTTTTTTTACTGATAATTACAAGGCTTTTATTTATGAAAATGGCAATATGAATATGATTAGCAATTTTACCTTAAGCAAGGCTAATTCAATAAATGATTCAAATCAAGTTGTAGGATATGGTCAAAATGCAAATGGACAAGAGTCTTTTATATATCAAAACTCTGCATTTATGATTTTAAATAATCTTCCCGGTACTATTTACAGTATGGCAAATGATATAAACAATGCAGGTACAATTGCAGGCTATAATATAACTCCAAACCAGAGAGCCGTAGTTTGGGAAAAAAATATTCCATATGATTTAAATGAATTAATCCCTGCTAATTCAGGCTGGGTGCTTGAAATTGCGCATGCAATAAATGACAATGGCTGGATTGTTGGAAGAGGTATTTACAACGGGAAACAGCGTGCATTCCTGCTTAAGCCTAAGCCAAAATCATATTGGGTAAATGAAAACGGAGGAAGCTTTTTTGATCTTTCAAATTGGGAGAATAATACCCCGCCTGACGAGGATGCAATTGCAGTTTTTAATCAGACTTCAGGAACTACCTACACTGTTACATTCGGAGGAACCAGCGCAGCAACATACGGTGCAGAAGTTGGAATAAACTCAGTAACTTTCCTCTTAAATGGAGCTGTTTATACAATTGATGATAAAATTATAATCGGTTCAGCATTAGCTGTATCTGCTTTAGAATCTTTACTTGAAATTGATAATGGGCAGATTACAACTAATGGACATGTTGTTATTGGATCAAACAGATCCCGAGGTTCATTAAGATTAAAAAATAATGCTGTTTTAAAATTTTCAGATTTATCCGGTGGTCAACTTATAGTTGGTAAAGACAGCAGTGGAACAGGTGAAACCGGACGATTAGAAATATTGCTGGGTTGCTGGGTTGATGCAGGTAATGTTATAATTGGTTTAGGAAATGGTGCAGAAGGTAATGTTTTAGCCAATGGGGTTGGCTCTAAGTTCACAACTAACGGATTAACTATTGGATCGAGAGGAAAAGGGAATCTTAATTTAACAAATGGCGCTCTCGGTATTATGAATAATTTAATATCTGTTGGCACTTTACAAAATTCCGAAGGAGAATTAATTGTGGATGGAAACGGCACACAGTTAATTACTTCCAGTGCGGGTTTTGTTATTGGAGATGAAGGAAGCGGCGGTATGAATATTATTAATGGAGGAGATGTCTTAAGTTATAATGCAATCATTGGCGGTGCTGTTTCATCAACTGGTATTGGTTCAGCGCAGGTAGACGGTATAAATTCAAAATGGACTTTGAATCATCTTGATGTGGGTCTTTTAGGAATAGGAATATTAAGAATTATAAATGGAGGTACAGTCCAGGTCAATACATCATCTATTGGTCCTTTGGGAACCTTAGATGTTACCGGTGGAAATATAATTTTAGGTTTAACTCCAACTTTTAACAAGAAAATTAACAGTCTTACAAATGGTGTGTTACAAACAGATTCATTATTCATTTCAGAAGGCTCAGCTCTGATAGCTGATTCAGTTATATTTGGTGAAGGAGGTTTTTTAGGTGGAAGCGCTACTTTTAATTTTGATCTTATTAATTCCGGAATTATAAACCCAGGTAATAATATTCTTTCTGCAGGCGTTTTTAATATCGATGCTAATTATACTCAGCTTTCAACAGGTACGCTTGAGATAGAACTGGGAGGTTCTGTGCAAGGTACTCAATATGATCTGCTTAATGTTTCTGGAAATGTCGTTCTTGCTGGTAAGCTAAAAATAAGAAAAATCAATGGCTTTCATTCATCAGTGGGGGAGACATTTGAAATTATCACTTCCAGTTCTGTTTCAGGGAGTTTTGAAGAGATTATTGGCGATGGTATCGAAGTTAGTATTATATATGGAAGCAATTCAGTTTCTATTACCGTGCTTGTAACCAGTATTGATGCTCAAACAATAGTAAAAGATTTTTCTCTGGATCAGAACTATCCCAATCCATTTAACCCAAGCACAAAGATAAGTTGGCAGTCACCAGTAGGCGGTCATCAAGTCCTTAGAGTCTTTGATGTCCTTGGAAATGTAGTAGCAATTCTTGTAGATGAATATAGACCGGCTGGAAGTTACGAAGAGGAATTCATTGCTAAGAATCTTTCGAGCGGAATTTATTTCTATGAGTTACGGGCGGGTGAATTTGTGCAAACTAAAAAATTAATTTTAATGAAATGATAATGGTGCACATTAAATAATTAAAGGAAGTAATATGAAACGTTTTACAATCTGTTTAATTCTTCTGAGTATTTCAGACATTTTTTCTCAAAATTCCGTTGAGCATGACTGGACATTAAATTTCCCGCCGATTCTCGACTATGAAACATTTAATATATTTGATATGGAAAAAGACAACCAGGGTAATTTATATCTATTAGAAGGTAGATCAGTAGCAGGAATTAGTGAATATAATACGGTTAAAATAATTATAAGCAGTTTCGTAGTAGAATGGTTTGCAACTTTTGAGGTTAATGGCTATGAAAATGAGGTGCCTATTGATCTTGACATTGATAGTACAGGTAATTGCTATGTAGCTGGTATTGGGATGTCTGATACATCAAATCATTCAGACTATCTTATTGCTAAATATAACCCGTCGGGAAAACAGGAATGGGCAGCAGCATACGACGGTGCACTTAGTAGTACTGATTATGTAAATGATATGTCCGTTGATAATTTGGGGAACGCTTACTTAACAGGATTTAGCCGTGAGGAGAGTGAATTCTATAGTAATGCTACGACTGTTAAATTTAATTCCGATGGTGTTATGGAATGGAAAGCAACTCATGATAATTCAACTAATTTCGATGAGGAAGGAAGAGGATTAGTTGTTGATAACTCCGGTAATGTTTATGTGGCTTGTAAAACTTATACGACTTCAGTTGAATTTTTAACAATTAAATACAATTCTGCGGGTGTTGAACAATGGACTAGACTTGCTGGTTCAACTACACAAAATGAATGGGCCCAATTCATTGGTTTAGATAATTCCGGAGAAGTAACTGTTGGAGGTACCGCATATTTAACTAATCCTCCACCATATGATCCTATTGGTTATTACATGATAAAATATAATCCAGATGGTTCATACGCTGGTGGAGGGAATACTTATAATTCTTCTTCAACAATGAGAGGAATGGTTGTAGGACCGCAAGGGAACGTGTATGTTACAGGGGAATCTAGTGGAGCAAATCAATCCAGAGATTTCGTTACTGTTAAATTTAATGCATTGGGTAATTTCCAGTGGGAAAAACGTTTTAATTATTCTGAATTTGATAGGCCAACTGATATTGTTATTGATGGAAACGAAAATATTTTTATTACAGGATATAGCACTATTCCTTCAGTTCAAGCTTATGCAGTAACAGTTAAATATAATAGTTCAGGAGATTCACTTTGGTCTAATATTTATACTCACCAAAATTTTCAGAACAACGGAGCCTATAAAATTATTTTAGATGAAGCGGGTGACTTGTACGAGACAATTCATTATTACTCCGGAAGCACTCAAGGAAATGAGTTGATTAAATTAAATAACAGTGGTGCGTATCAATGGGCTTATAATTATAAATGTTTTAGCCAGCCAACTTCTATACAGGAAGACTCTGAGGGGAATATTTATATAGCTGGCTTTGGCGGATTAAATCAATCTATGTGGGATTATATTACGATG